>Ga0306923_10006151_pt1 | contig 11792 bp, 10 predicted proteins | sample sta12Can44000108_FD_203841 | JGI IMG/M metagenome (GOLD analysis project Ga0306923, IMG submission 203841) | Lab enrichment of tropical soil microbial communities from Luquillo Experimental Forest, Puerto Rico - statanox.12C.anox.44.000.108 (v2)... | ecosystem: Environmental > Terrestrial >...
ACCCTCCATCGAAGAGAGGCAGAGCAATGAGAACGTCCACTGCAATCAGCGGCCCTCGTCGGTTCAACCGGCGCGACGCCGGGCTTGCCGCGGTGTTCAGCTCTTCGCCGACCGGCCACCACACGCAGCACCTGCATCTAAAAGGTAAAGCCGCGTCCCGGCCCGCCCGCTTGGTGTGGGTGGCGCTGGCCGCCGCCGCGCTGGCCACGCTGCCGCTGGCCGGCGCGCTGCCCGCCGCGGCGGCCGCGCCCATCACGGTCTGCCCGGCCGGCTGCGACCACGCCACTATCCAGGCCGCGATCACCGCCGCGGCCAGCGGCGCCACGATCGTCATCGAGGCGGGCACCTATGACGGGCCGCTGGCCATCGGCACGAGCCTCACCCTGCTCGGCGCGGGCGCCGCCCAGACCACGATCACCGTGCCGCCCAGCGGCGGGACCGTCATCACCATCGACACCGGCGTGTCCGCGACGGTCAAAGGGGTCACCGTCAGCGGCGGCAGCAGCTCGTACGGCGGCGGCATCGTCAACGAATCCGGGGCCGCACTGACCCTGAAGGAGGTAACGGTCAGCCACAACAGCGCCCAGATCCGCGGCGGCGGCATCTACAACGGCGCGGGGGCGACGCTGACCGCCGACGACAGCACGCTCAGCGGCAACACCGCCGCCCTCGGCGGCGGGGCGATGATCAACCCGGGTGGCACCGTGGCGCTGAACGGCACCACGGTCACCGGGAACCGTTCCCTGGCCGGCCGGGGCGGGGGCATCGGCAACAACGGCACCATGAGCTTGTCCGACAGCACGGTCACCGGCAACACCACCGGTTCCGACGGCGGCGGCCTGTTCAACAACGCCGACGGCACCCTGACCGTCTCCGACAGCACGGTCAGCGGCAACACTGCCGCCGGTCACGGCGGCGGCCTGTTCAACTTCGGGCCCAGCGCGACGCTGACCGGCAGCACGGTCACCGGCAACACCGCCGGCGCCGATGGCGGCGGCATCTACCTCGACTCCGGGACGGTGACCCTGCAAGACAGCACGGTCGGCGGGAACGTCCCGGACAACTGCGCCCCGCCGGGCGCTGTCGCCGGCTGCACCGGCTAGCAGCAGCGGGCAGCCTAGGACCGCTAACGCACTCGGCCAAACCGGCCAAGCCATCAGGGAGACCACAATGCGCCGGAATCGTCCCACACCAGATCATCAACGCCCAGGCGACCTGCCCGCACCGGGTACGGCAGCCACGGCGAGCCCCGCCCCCGGCTCTGCTGATCCCGTCCATAGGCGGCAGCGGAGAAGTCGGTCTCCTGGTCCGGCCGCGAACGGCTCCGGTGCCTGTGGTACCGGCTCCGCCTGACTGTAGCGGAGATGAACTACGCCACCCGGCGAACGGTCGAGCTGCAGGCGCCCTGGATCTCCGACGACCACCCCAGACACTGATGCGGTACCTGGGCCCGGGCCGGCCGATCAGCCAGTCACCGGATCCAAGGCCCGCCTCCCGGCACCACAGCTAGAACGAGGCCCTGCCCGCTGGGCCGGCGGGCAGGTCACGCAGCAGCGGGACGGGAAGGGCGCCCCCGGCGGCCAGGACAGCGTCGTTGATCTCCTTCAAGGACAGCGGCGCCGAGGCACGGGCGATCGCAGCACCGGCAAGCAGAATCTGGCGGCCTACGCGAGACCGACCACCCTGGCCGCACATTCGTGCCCGGCGGTCCGGCAAACCGACCAGGCCCATCATGGCCGGCGGAGCACCCGCCCGGCTGCTGGACATGTACCGCCCGCCAGGGGGCGACTTCCCGGCGGAGCTCGCGGTCACCATCCATGCTGGGACCGCTTTCGTGATCGCATCCCAAGACCCGACGCGGACGCCAGCCGCCGAGTCGGCCGACCGCGCCGCCGTCCATACCTTCCTCGCCGGCATAAGGATTCAGCGGTGAGAGCTGGGCTGGAGTCTCCCGAACACGCCAGGTTGGGCTTCTCCCGCTCGGGCAGGCAGCCAACCGCGGCTGAATCTGCCGGTTCCGCTCACCGCCCGGTCGCCGCCATAACAGACGTATCTGTGCGCTGACAACCGGAAAATCTATCCAGTCGGCGTAGGCAAATACTCGGCATTATGCGGGACGGTGGGTTTCCTATAGCTTGGCCAGCAGTCACTGTCTGTAACAACTGCAAAAGGCAGTGTCTTGGACGAGGTCGGCTATCCGTCTTGTGGTAGATGGGTCGGCTATCGTGCATCATCTAGTCGTGCGGTCAGTCTCCGGCCTCGGGTTCGACATCGTGCTCTGCGGCATGCTCAAGGATCCTCGTTGACGGCGCGATGGACGGCTTGGGCGGCTGGAGGTTCGCGGCCTCTCCGGGCGTCCTCGAGGCGGAGAAGAGGGTGTCGAGGCCGGTCCAGCCGGGATCTGCGGTGGATGCATTCAATGCCTGCCGACTCTGGAGCGTGCGGAACTCTTTGGGCTGTGCCCGGAGGTCGGAGGTCCAGCCGGTCATCGGGCTGATTTCCTGGCCGGGCGCAGGGTGGGCCTGCTCGTAGTCGGTATCGCCGACCGGTGCGGGCTCGGCGGAGCGAAGCGGCTCGATCTTCTGATAGGGGTGGCGGCGGCGTAGTTCGGCGTCGGCGGCGATGGCCAGGCGGCGGGAACCGGCCGTGGCTTGTTCCCATTGCTGCCGGTTGGTCATGGTCTGGGTGAGGATCTGTTGTTGCTGCTGGTAGTGGTCGCGCATGGCGCGGTAGCTGGCGGCCAGGTGCTCGTGGCGTGCGGCGCGGTCGTGGTCGCCGGCCTTGCGGGCGACGGCGGCTTCGGCGTCGGCGCGGATGGCGCCCAGGGCGGCGTCGAAGGCGCCGAGCCGGGCCAGCCGCAGTTCTGTGCCGACGTGGCAGGGGGCCCAGGCAGTCTCGGTAGCGTAGCTGTCGCGCAGCAGCCACAGCCGCCCGTCGGGCATGGCGCGGACGTCAGGGCCGTCTGCCGGGCCGACGGCGGCGAATGCCTGGTGCCAGGCGGCGCGCTGGTCCGGGGCTTGGTGGCTGGGTTCGGGGCCGATTGGGTCGCCGGGATGGTCGTAGCCGTACATCTCGCGGTACGCCGCGATGGGGGCGGCCTTGCTTTCCCAGTAGTGGCGGACGGCCGGGTCGGCGGGTACCGGGCCGAGGGCGGTGATAGCCCAGGCGGGCGCCATCTGGGCGGTGCGCTGGCCGAGCCGCCGGGTGCGGTCGTCCATCAGGGCCGCGACTTCGGTGAGGTAGGCATGCCGGGCGGGGTCGGGCAGCTGGGGAACGCGGCCCGCCCAGGGACCTTGCGGCTGGGGGAGCAGAGAATCGATGCGCTGGCGGATGCGGGCGTCGAGGACGGCGGCGATGTCGCGGGATCCGGCCAGGTCGCGTGTGGTGATGGCGGAGGTGATGATCTCGGCGGGGTCCAGGCCGGCGAATTCGGCGGTGTGTAGGGTGCGGCACAGCCAGCGGGCCCGGTGGGAAAGCTCATCGCAGTGGCCGGGCGGCAGCGCGGCCGCGACGAGCTCGTGGTAGCGATCGTGGCGGGCGTCGCGGGTTTCGGCGGTCCAGATCGCGTGCAAGACGGCTAGGTGGTCGGCGTTGGCCAGGTTGCGGCGTCGGGTCTCGGTCGCCGACAGTTCGGCGCCGTCGCGGCTCAGGACGTCGGCCAGCACGGCGACCGGCTCGCGCGACTCTGGGTCGGCGGGACCTGGTGCGGGCCGGAGAGCCGGGAATCCCTGGCGTTCGCGCTGGACGCGGTCGTAGCAGTCCAGTTCGGGCGCGGGGCGGGTGCCCGGCTGCGGGTCGGCGGGCCGGGACGGGGTGGTGAAGACGAAGGCGAGGTTGGCGTCGGTGCCGCGGGTCATCGCCGGGTAAAGCCATTGCCGGTCTTCGGTGCCGGTGACCAGAGCGATGCCGGTGTGGACGGTGGCGCCCTGGGCGGAGTGGCCGGTGACCGCGTAGGCCAGATCGGCTGAGTGGTAGCCGGTGTAGCGGAAGGCCCGGTCGGTGAACCGGCGCTGGCCGGTGCCCGGGTCGGGGTCGAGGAGGCGGCGGACCATGATGCCGCGCCGGGTGATGGCCTCGATCCGGAGCACGTCGCCGTTGGCCAGGGCCCGGCCCGGCTCGCCGGCCTCGAGGCGGTGGTCGTTGGCCCGGCAGATGATCAGGTCGCCGGCGGAGGCTTCGGCGCCGTCGGCGATCCGGATGGCGCACCCTGCGTCGACCAGGCCGAGATGGATCAGGTCCTCGCGGATCCGGGCGGACAGGTGCCGGCAGCGGGCCCAGTCCGCTGCCATCAGGAGAACGTTGCGTCCGGCCAGGTAGCTGGCCAGGTAGGCGTTGGCGGCCTGGTCCATCGCCGCATCGGGCGGGGCGCCGCGGATCCGGCCGTGCTGGTCGTACTCATCCAGCGCCGCGGCGTCGCTGGCGCGCAGGCGCAGGGAGGCAGCGCGTTCCCAGGCGGCGGTGAACCGGACGGGTTCGGCGAGCTGGACGTAGCCGAGCCGGTCCGCCAGGAGCATCATGGCGCCGCCGCCTTTGACCGCGGCGAGCTGTTCCTGGTCGCCGGCGAGTATCAGCTTGCACCGGTTGCGGGCGGCGTACTCGGTGATGGCGGCGAGGTGGGTGATGGCGATCATGGAGCCCTCGTCGGCCAGGATCAGCGAGCCGGGCGGGATGCGGCCACGCTCGAGGTCGGCGAGCAGGCGGGTGGTGTTCGCGGTGACCTGGATGCCGGCCGCGCGGAGCTCGTTGGTGGCGTTCTGGGAGGTGGCGGTGCCGATCACTGGGCCGTCCCAGATCCGCGCGGCAGTGGCGAGGACGCGAGTCTTGCCGGTGCCAGCCGGGCCGGTGATCACCTCGACGGTGCGGGTGGAGGTGAGCGCGTGCCAGATGGCGGCGGCCTGGTCCATGCGTAGTCCGCGCGGTGCGGATTGCTCGCGCGCTTCACGCGCGCGGCCGCGCAACTGCGCGTCGAGCAGCGCGGGATCGGTGCCGAGGCGCCGCGCGGACAGCTCGCCGGGGAGGCGCGGCGCGGCTTGCGTCTGCGCGTGCGCGACCAGCCGCTCCTCCATCGACAGCTGCGCGGCGGTGGCGTACCGCGCCATGCCCGGACGGGTGTAGATGCTGCGCCCATCGAGCTCGCGGCGCAGCGCCGCGGGCAGCGGCGGCCACTCGGGCGCCTCCAGGCACACCACCTCGCCGGACCGGCCGGACAGGGCCTCCTCAGCTAGGCCGAGCAGCAGCTCTTGCGCTTCCTCCGGGTTCATCTGGCGGGTCTCCGGCGGCAGGACCAGGGCGAGATGCTTGAGCAGGTCGTGCCGGGTCCAGGCCGGATGCTGAGCCGATACCAAGGTCAGGGCCTTGGCCAGCGCCCGGGCCTGGGCCTCGCGCGTAGGCGGTCCGGACGGCGCCCGGCCCGCGTGATGCTCGCCCGTCTTCGCGCCGGGGCCGCGCGCGTCCGACACTGTCGTCGCGATGCCGGCGAGTTCGCCGCCAAGGGTAGCGTCCCACCGCTGCGCGAGCGTGTCCCAGTCGATCGCGCAGGCGTCCTTGCCTTTGCGCGATTGGAGCGTGGCGGCGTTGGCGATGTACAGCAGCTCGCGCGAGGTCGGCGCGCGGCCGTGCTTGCGCGTCCAGGCTTGCGCGAGTTCGCGTTCCTTCTCGCGTACCTGTACCGTCCGCGTGGAATACGCGTCTATCTGCGCCTGTGTCACGCCGCGGATCTCGTTGCCGCGGCCGTCCGCGCGCGGCACCCAGTCCACGCCGAACTCGCGCGAAAGCTCGCACTCCACCGCGGTGGCGGCGACGGCCTGCAGGGCGCCCAGGACCGCGCGCACGCTCATGGTGTCCAGGGCGCGCCACTTGCCATCGCGGTCGGTCCGCACGATCCGGGCGATCTGGTTATGAACGTGGTCCTGAGGATCACCCTCTCGGCTGGTGCCCTGCAGCCAGGACGTCACGATCAGCCCGGCGGCCTCGAACCGGCCATGCTCATGGCCATCAATCTGGGTGCCGTGGTAGCCGGTCCGGGTGATCCCGGCCCAGGCCTGCAAGTACTCAAGAGCCGCGTGGTTGGCCCGGTGCAGCGCCCCCTGGAAGTGCTGTTCACGTCCGGCCCAGTAGGCAGCGGCTTGCTGGTCGCCGGACAGACGGGCGCGACGCTCGTTTTCCCGCAGGGAGGCGTGCAGCACCGAGATCGACTTGGAGAACGAGACGGTCACGTCGAAATAGGCGGCGGGCTGGCGGGTGACCCGGGCGGCTTCGCGTTCGAGCTCGATGAGCCGTTCGGCGGTGGCGTGCGGCTCGGCCGCCTGGAGCCGGGCGAGATGGTCGGCGAAGGTCGGGTACCGGCCGCGGGCCCGGCCGAGCTTGGCTCCGCTGCGTGGGTCGAGTTGCCGGTACACGGCGTCGTAGGGCTGGCGGTCGACGGTGTGGCCGGGTGCGAGGCCGAGGGCGTGGGCGCCGGGTCCCCACCAGCGGCCGGGTGGTTCTCCGGCCTGGGCGGCGTTCAGGTAGTACCCGCCGATCGCGTGCTCGGCGGAGTGGTCTTGGGTTTTCCAGATGTAGCCAAGGTCGTAGCCCTTGGCGATGGTGACGACTACGGCCAATAGGGCGGCCTGCTTTCCCGTGGGGGTGATGCGGCCGCGGGGTTGCCCATGATCATTTCGGTGAATGCAACGGTCTGCGTCATAGGAACCAGGGTGAGCAATCGGCGGTTCATGATCATTTGCAGCGAGCGGGGGAGGAGGGTGCCAGAAGGCGGGAAACGGGGGAGTGAGCAGGCGAAAAAGAAACTTCAAAGTTCATCCGGAAAGTGCTGGTTCGCGCAGGGACAGCGCATTGGCGGCAGATGCGTTACGGGCTCGCGGGTGCGGGCACTAGCATCCGTTCGGCTTCATCTAGACCGAGGTACCAGGGGTAGCTGTCGATCAGGCCTTCGCCAGTGCGGGGCGGGTGCGGCTGGGAGCCGCCGGGGCCGAGGAGGATCTGCACGCCTTCGGTGCGCAGGGATTCGACGCTGCGGCGGAACGGGGCGCGGCCGGCTAGGGCGGTGTTGACGAACGGCAGGACCACGATGGGGACGCCCAGGCTGGTGGCCTCGGCCAGGACGCCCAGGGCGTAGGTGTCGCTGATGCCCTGGGCCCACTTGTTGATGGTGTTGTAGCTGGCCGGGGCGACCAGGATGGCGTCGGGGATGAGGGACCGGGGCGAGCCGGGTTTGGCGTACTGGCTGCGCACGGGGCTGCCGGTCTGGCCGGCGATGGCGGCCGCGTCGAAGAAATCGAGCGCGGCCGGGGTGGCGATGACCTGGACGGCCCAGCCGCGGTCCTGGGCCAGCTTGACGCACGTGCCGATCGCGGCCGCCGGGCCGGCGCCGCAGGCCACGATGGTCAGGACACGGCGGGCGGGTATCACCTCGGGGCGCCGATCCAGTCGGCGAACTGCTCCGCGTCCCGGCGGATGCTCGGCGGGGCCAGGGTGGCCAGATCGCGGGCCAGGGTGGCGACGGATGGACGGGCGGCGACCTCTTGCGGCGCGGTCTGTTCGGCGGCGCGGAGCGCGGCGTGGGCCTGCTCGTATTTGCCCCACTGGAAGAAGGCCCGGGCCACGTCGATGAGCAGCGAGGCCTTCCGTTCGGTGACGGCGACCGCGCGCAGGTCGATCTGACGGGCCAGGTCGATGGCGGTTCCGGCGTCGCCGAGGGTGACGGCCACGTTGACCTGGTGCATCTGCGTGTTGACCGGGCCGAAGGCGGTGCCGCGCAGGTTCGCGTCGGAGCCGAGGCGGCGGGCGGTATCGGCTGCTTCGGCGAGCATCTCGTGCGCGGTGGCGCGGTCGTCGTGCTGGGCTGCGGCGAGGGCGCCGCGCAGCAGCACCGAGCCGTACACGGACAGCGACTCCGGTGTGGTGGTCCCGGTTTCGTGGTTCAGCCGGGCCGCGTGGTTCTGGGCCGTGGTGACAGCTGCGGTCAGGTGGCCTGAGCTCATCAGGGTGTGGGTGACGATCCGGGCGCTGGTGCCGACTGTCAAGGGGTCCTGGCTGGCCAGTGCGGCGGTCATGCTCCGGTCGGTGGCGATGTGCGCCAGGCCCTGGTCGCCGGTCTTGAGCAGGAACCCGGCCGCGACATGGTGGGCATCGGCGGAGAGCGCGCAGGCGCGGAGCCTGTCATCGCCGCTGAGGTAGCGGCAGGCGGTGTCCAGCTGGCTGAGCAGGCGGGGGAGGCGGCTGACCAGTTCGGCGTACCGGCAGGCTTGGTAGTCCTTGCGGGCTCGCGCGACGCTGAGCGACAGACCGGTGAGGTCGGCTGACTCCGCGGGCGATTCGGGGCTGGTCCCTGTGAGCGTCAGTACGAGCGGCTCGATGTCGATCACCGGGCTGGTGGCCGCTGAGGCAGGCAGCATGGCACCGGCTAGGGAGATGCCGGTCAGCTCGACGAAGGTCCGCCTTCTCACCGGTTCGGTGTCCTCCTGACTGCTCGCGGGCAGCGGCTGAGGTTCAGCTTCATTCTCGTCTGCCGGAGGCAGGCCCAGCCTGCGGTACAGCAGCTCATACCGTTCCGATGGGCGGTGGTCGCCGCGTTCCCAGGCGCGGATCATCCGGACCAGGCCCTCGTGAGCGGCAACGGGCTCGTCGGCGGCACGGCGGAGCCGCCGTGCCAGCTCCGGCACGTCCCACCCGCGGGATCGCCGCCATTCGCGCAGCTCACCGCCGTTGCTCACGGCCATCGCACGTACCTTCGCATCGCCACCGCACCGGGAGCACGGCCGTGCTCCCGGATACTCCCGCATGCTCCCAGTTGTCACTATTTCACGACAGTGCGCTACCGGTGAACTGGATCCATAAGGTCCGTACGGGATAAGCGAGGAGGCCTCCGTCATGGAACGGGCGGCAGAATCCGGCGTCAGCGGGCGAGCGGTACCAGGCGGTGAGCGATGAGATACCGCGATATGGATGCCGCACGCAAAGCGGGGTGCGCGCGGCTCGATGAGCACCAGAGCGGCATGCTCGCGCAGATGGCCGAGGATCTCAAAAGTCGTTACCCGGGGCATCCCGACGAGATGGCGGTGATCCTGCGCGGCATGACGGCCGCCGAACTGCGCCGGCGGACCCGGCCGGGGATCATCTCGACTGGAGGGGTGTCCCTGTGAGCGAAGACCGGGCGCCACTGCGGGCCGTCACGGGCGGATTGTCTCCCTGGGGGAGCGCCGTCACCAGGCTTCACCAGTTCCAGGGCGAGCATCCGGACGTTCAGTTCAGCTCGCCGGTGACGGGCCGCTATGGGCAGTACACCGCTCTCGTCCCGCCCGGCGCGATCCCGGGCGAGTCTCGCGAGATAACGGTCACGAGTCCGGATCTATGCGGGCTGATGGACGAACTCGACGATCTCTTTGGCTCGCCAAGGTCCGAGTAGGCAGATTGACGCCCGGGTTTCGGCAGGCATAGGGGATGGTGCGGCGTCTGGTTCCGGGCTTGGGCCGCTGTTGGTCCTGGCTTGTGCCTGGCGGCGTGCCGCCTTGCCGTCAGGGTCCGGGGGATGGCTGCGGCGGCCACGTCCGGCGGGATTCTTCCACCGGGCTCATCAGGCCGACGTCGTTGCCGTCGGGATCGGCCACGATCGCGTACCGGGCGCCCCAGAAGGCGTCGAACGGCGGCTGCCGTCCCCGGTAGCCGGCCGCGGTCAGCGCCGCGTAGCGGTCATCGACCGCCGCCCGGCTGGCCAGCATGACCCCGAGGACCACCCGGGCGCTGGCCGGGTTGGCGCGCCAGCCGGCGTGCCACAGCCGGGCCGACTCGGCCGTGTCCAGCTCCAGGCTGAAGCCGCCCGGCATCTTCAGCTGCACGTGGGCCGCGGCCGGGTCCCCGGGGACGGCGATTCCCAGCCGCTGGTAGAAATCCAGGGTGGCCGCCATGTCGGCGACGATCACGTTGAGCATGTGCAGGTCCGGCGGGTCATCGCTACTCACATCGGCAGTCTGCCAGAAAAGGCAAGCGCGGGGACAGCCGCTGTGTGAGCCCCCGGTCCCCGCATGAGATACGAGCGGCCGATTGATTCGGGCACCGCGCCCGCGCCTCGCGGCAGCAGCGCTCAGGGTTGCTGGTCCAGTTCGATCTCGTCGCGCAGCGGGATGCCGTAGGCGCCCACCGGGGGGATCTCCGGCTTGAGGCTGGCGCGGCTGCGGTCAACGGCACCGCGGTGCACCCTCACCAGGCGGAAGCCTCGGCGCTGGTAGAACCGCAGCGCGTCGACGTTGTCGTTGGTCGTGATGACCCACAGGCGGGTGCACCCCTGCCGCCTGGCCAGCAGCCTGACCGCCTCGATCAAGGCGGTCCCCGTCCCGTGCCACTGCGCGTCGGCGTGCAGGGTGAGAATCTCGCACTGCTTTCAGTCGCGCCCTGGCACGTAGGTGAGCATGCCCAGCAGCTGCCCACCCGCTGTCTCGGCGACGAGCGCCGGATGGTCCAGGGGATGGACCAGTTCTCCCAGGCGGGCCGCCCGCAGGCTGTCGTGCCGGGCCAGGAACGCCTGGGCCGCCGCCTGGTCGGCGGCCTCCCGCGGACGGACCCTCACCGCATCAACGTAACCACCATGGAGCAAGGCGCGATAGCCCCGCCGACCCGAGAGTCTCGCGAGAGGGCTCGGCGGCTCGCCAAGCATTCCCAACGCGGCAATTGAGGACGTTCGCCCCAACCGCGGTGATGTATAAATATTCGGCTGGACTGACCGTCCGATTGAGTTCCCACCGGGACTGCTAAACGGTCAACGTCGAGAAGACTTCTCCGACAACTGCGCGCAGTCCCGCCTAATGCACTATTGGCAGGCGACAGTATCGACTGTCAGATGGTGCACTCGACTTGATGTTCTGTGCGTGCCTATCCCAGCCATGCTGCGCCTATCGGGAGGGCCAGCCAGACGTCACTAGCCTCGATCTTTCGCGACCTTTATGTGGTGGTCTGAGGCGCTGGCCTTGGGCTGATTCTTAGCGCCTTGCCGTGCCTGGCTGACCCGGCCGTCGCGCCGGGTGGGCGGGGTTCCACGGGCCCTGGTGGCTTGTCCTTCCTGGTCGCTGGGACTGTTCCGGCTGGTCAGCCGGACGGGATGGCCTGCAGGCGAGTGGCCGCGGGAACAGCTGGCCCACGGGGCCGCCTGCCGCGGGATCAGGTTTCCTCGCTGCATGCTGCTGGCCCTTCTTTGGGCCATCGCTGGCGGGGTGCGGCCTGATGGGGCGCCTGCTTCATTGATGTGGATCGCTGAACAGCGCTGTCGCGACGCTGCACCGGCAGCGGTGCAGTCCAAATTCGGCCCAGCCCTGCGGGTTAACGTTGATGGAGCGGTGTCGGCCTGCTGCTACGGCCGCGGGATTAGCGGCCCGGGACGCATGGCGCAGGCGCTTCGGGCGCGCCGCCGCGACCGGTTGGAGTGAACGTGGAAGCGGCGGCTCATCCGGCTTGACAGGCGGCGCAGCGTAGGTGACGACTACGTAGGGAGGGGTCGTGGCGAACGAGATCGGGGTGGGCTGCGAGTTCCGGATCCTGGGCCCGGTGGAAGCCGCTCGGGCGGGCAAGCTGCTGCAGCTCGGAGGCCGCCGTCAGCGCGCCTTGCTTGCCTTGCTCCTGCTCGACTCCGGCCGGGCGGTCTTGAGCGACCGGTTGATTGAGGAGCTCTGGCACGGGCACCCGCCCGCCGGTGCCGAGAGGACGTTGCGCGCATACGTTTCTCGCCTGCGGTCCGCGTTGGGGGAGAACGTCGTATCCGCACGCTCGTCGGGGTATGTTCTTGAGGTGGCGGCGGAGCGGCT
>Ga0306923_10006152_pt1 | contig 11791 bp, 10 predicted proteins | sample sta12Can44000108_FD_203841 | JGI IMG/M metagenome (GOLD analysis project Ga0306923, IMG submission 203841) | Lab enrichment of tropical soil microbial communities from Luquillo Experimental Forest, Puerto Rico - statanox.12C.anox.44.000.108 (v2)... | ecosystem: Environmental > Terrestrial >...
GCGGATCCAGGGTCAGGTAACCGCGGACCGCGACGTCGTGATCGCCGAATCGCCAGGCGGTGAACGCGTGCCCGAATTCGTGCAGGCACAGCGAGACCAGCCAGCCGGCGATGACGAAGATGAACACCCCGACATACGACAGCAGTTGCACGCGCGATCCGGCCAGCCAGGCCAGCACGCCGCCGACCGCCGTCAATCCGACCAGTGCCAAAAAGATGGGGCTGGGTCGCACCGATTCGTGTTGCCGGGCGGGGAAGCTCACCGGTCGAAATTACCCGACCAGAAGCCAGCCTTCGACATTGCGGTAGAACTAGGCCATAGCTTTGGGCAGGCAGCTTAAGCGTGGGAAACTGGGTCTGACCTGCGTTGCGGTGATGCCGGTCGGGGGCGTTGGGGAGGTGGTGGGCTTTTCAATGCTCTTGCGGAGCTCTTGCGGACTTTTTGCGGACTACAAATCTGTAGCACACCCAATAGGAGTACGGACGGCTCAGACAAACGTCGCCCCCCCGTCCGGGGCCGCGCCGTCATCGCGCCGAACCGCGCCAGCGTGCGCGCCACCAGCGGCGCGAGGCCCACAAACCGGCGTCACCGAATCGGCCGCCGGCGGGCGCCGGCCACCGCCACCGCCACATCTAACTGCGACCCAAGCGATATGCTGCCGGGGCGGATGGGGTACGGGAGCCTCGCGCCACGCCAGCAATGTCACTTTCGAAGGAGGGCCAAATGAGTCCCGATTCAACATCCGGCGAGCAGACGCCTGTATTGGTTCCACCGTGGGGTGGCGTTAACACCATCTTCACGCCACCGTCAATGGAAGCCCTTGCGGGGCAGTTCTCCATCATGACCGACCTCAAACGCCACTTTCTCACTGCGGTGAAGGGAGGCGGCCAGACGACCGACGTAATCCATACTGATGGGGATTTTCCGCAAGCTTGGGAAACCTTCACATTCTCGGTCGATAGCGCGACAGGTCAGTTCTACGGGTTCCAGACGGTGAACGGCGAGTTCATTAGTGCGAATGATGGCGGTGGCTTGACCACAAACACCATTTTCACCACAGCCCAGTCAGTCGGGCGCTTGGGCTGGGAGCTGTTCACATTGGTACCCCAACTTGCTCCTTTTAATTTCGCGATCCAGACGGTCAGGGGATTTTTCCTGACGGCCGTTGGAGGCGGCGGCCACAACAGCGGCGACACCATCCACACAGATGCTCTGAATGCTGACAGGTGGGAGCGGTTTGTTTTGTTCAGGCGCGGCGACCTGGGGACGGGATCGACGTACGGCATTGTCAGTTCGGGCATTGGCCACACGACGTGGAACCTTGGGCCGTTTCTCGGCGCAGTTAACGGCGGGGGCCAGCCAGGGCCGGACGACGTCCTCTCCGACTTCCCCAACATCCCGTTCTGGATTAGTTGGACACCACTCAACCAATACGACGGCACTTACGCGTTGCAGACGTCGAGCGGAAACGTCCTCACAGCAAATGGCGGCGGGACGCCCGGTGCAGGTTTTCGTACCGACAGGGAGATAGGCCAGATCGGGGACTCGGAGAAGTTCACCTTGGTGGACGACGGTTTTTTCACGGTACTCATCAAGACTGCCGTTGGAACGTTTCTCAGCTTCGTTCTCGACAATATGGGCAAAACGACGATCACGACGGTCGAGGACGCAACCCAAGCAACCAGATGGCGGTTCCAGGTCTTCAATCTAAACACGTAGCATTGCCTGGGTCGCTTTGGCTGGCGATCGGAAGGGTCGATACCCCACCCGGCCGACTGTCGCGCTGTCGGCGACGCGGCCGATGCCCATACGATTCGCAAATGTTGTGATTACTCAATCCTCCGCGATTACCTTCGGAATGTTCGCGCCGCAACTACAGCGAAGGAATGGATCGAAGATGCCTAACCCAAAGCGAGTAGCGTTTCCGGCTCAGGTCACAGGTTGGTGGTATCAGGAATTCTCTGCCGGGCAAAAAGCTACACCGACAGCCGGAATCGATGCTGCGCAGACCTGGCTGAACGACAACATTAAGCCAAACACCCCCGTCGTCTTCGGCAATGTTGACGGCCAGGGCACCGTCCGCCTCTTCTGGTACGGCAGCAAGAATATAGTCATTGGCCCGGCGGAGCCCTGAGCAATAGCGCGCTGTAAGTCACTGACCATCCAGACGGGGGTGGTGGGTAAGCCCAACCAGCCCGGCTCATAAGTACCCTTTGGGGGTGGTCACAATCTGCTGCCGTGCCGCACCAGGGGCTTCGTCTTGCGGTTCCGCGCCCGGTTGTGGCACAGGTGGGCGGCGCGTAATTCGCCGTCATTATGGCCGCCGTCTTTGATCGGCACGACGGGATCGGCCGAGAATGATATCGGGTGCGGGAATGTCAGATCAGGGCGGACTGCGTTGGCCGACTCTTGCGGACTCGTTGCGGACTCCAGGGGCCCCCAGCCTGGGCGTGTAACCGTCTGAACTGCGGAAACTACCGGACCAGCAGCCACCCTTCGACATTGCGATAGAAGGTCGATCGGCGCGCCGCGCGTGGAGCCGCGACGCCGTCACGCATCACGCTGACGCCGGTGCTGCCCAGCTGGGCCGCGCGACCCGGGACCCACCGGCGCCAAAGTCCGCCGTGCGCCGAGGCCCGCAGCCCCGGCATGGCCAACGTCGGTTCGACGCTCACGGCGTCGACGTCGCCGTCGAACAAGGGGGTGTCATCGACGACGGCCTCGCCGTGGATGAGCCGCCCGTCGTCGGCCGGCAGCCAGCCGGCGCGGCCCACGATCACCGACCCCGTCTCGTCGCGGATCAGCGTGACCCGCCGGGCGGAGCCACGCACGGCCCGCCGCGCCGCCCGGTGTCCCGCGGGCACGCGGTAGATCCGGGTCGCACGGGTGCGGTGCGGCGGCGCGTAGGCCACCTCGATGTCGAGCCGGTCGGCGCGCAGCAATCGGGTCAGCACCGTGGCCAGGTCGGCGTCGACGCCGACGACCACTAAACGTCGGTAAGGCCCGATCGCGGCGTCTATGTCGGCCGGGCTGGCAGCTCGGTGGGTGGGCAGGCCGGTCAACGACCGTGGCATCCGTCGGTCGCCAAATGCCAACACCCCCGCGGTGTTCATGGTGGTCGCAACCTCCTGGGATAGGGTGGGTCACCGGCTGGACCACAATAAGCAGGCGAGATCAGGTGGGAGCACGTCATGCCGGCAATCGTCCTCATCGGCGCCCAGTGGGGCGACGAGGGCAAAGGTAAGGCCACCGACCTGCTCGGCGGGCACGTGCAGTGGGTGGTGCGCTACCAGGGTGGCAATAATGCCGGGCACACCGTCGTCTTGCCCACCGGCGAGAACTTCGCCCTGCATCTGATCCCGTCGGGTGTGCTGACCCCTGGCGTCACCAACGTCATCGGCAACGGGGTGGTGGTGGATCCCGGTGTGTTGCTCGACGAGCTGCGCAGCCTCGAAGACCGCGGCGTCGACACCTCCAAGCTGCTGATCTCCGCCGACGCGCACCTATTGCTGCCCTATCACGTCGCCATCGACAAGGTCACCGAGCGCTACATGGGCAACAAGAAGATCGGCACCACCGGCCGCGGCATCGGGCCGTGTTACCAGGACAAGATCGCCCGCATGGGAATTCGGGTCGCCGATGTGCTCGACCCCGAACAGCTGGCCCACAAGATCGAGGCCGCGCTCGAACTGAAAAACCAGATACTCGTCAAGATCTACAACCGCAAGGCCCTCGAGCCCGACCACGTGGTCGAGGCCCTACTGCAGCAGGCGGAGGGCTTCCGGCACCGCATCGCCGACACCCGGCTGTTGCTCAACGCCGCACTCGACGCCGGCGAGACCGTGTTGTTGGAGGGCTCGCAGGGCACGCTGCTCGACGTCGACCACGGCACCTATCCCTATGTGACGTCATCAAATCCGACGGCGGGGGGCGCTTGTGTCGGGTCGGGGATCGGACCGACCCGGATCACCACCGTGCTGGGAATCCTCAAGGCCTACACCACCCGTGTGGGTTCCGGCCCGTTCCCCACCGAGCTGTTCGACGAGAACGGCGAGTACCTGTCCAAGACAGGTGGCGAGTTCGGTGTCACCACAGGACGGCGGCGGCGGTGCGGCTGGTTCGACGCCGTCATCGCCCGCTACGCCACCCGGGTCAACGGCATCACCGACTTCTTCCTGACCAAGCTCGACGTGCTGTCGAGCCTGGAAACCGTGCCGGTATGCGTCGGCTATCGGGTCGACGGCGCGCCCACTCACGACATGCCGATGACCCAAAGCGATCTCGCCCGGGCCGAACCGATCTACGAGGAGCTGCCGGGCTGGTGGGAAGACATCTCCGAAGCGCGCGAGTTCGACGACCTGCCCGCCAAAGCGCGTGACTACGTGTTGCGACTGGAAGAGCTTGCCGGAGCGCAGGTTTCGTGCATCGGTGTGGGTCCCGGACGCGATCAGACCATTGTGCGCCGCGATATCCTGGCGGCCCGCCCGTGACGGATTTCGATCCAACACAGGTCGACCCCGAGTACGAACACCACGGCGGATTTCCGGAATACGGCGCGGCCAGGCCGGGACCGGGATTCGGCCGATTCGTGGCGGCCATGCGCCGGCTGCAGGACCTCGCCGTGTGCGCCGATCCCGGAGACGATGTCTGGGACGATGCGGCCGACCGGGCCGCGGACCTGGTGGAGCTGCTGGGCCCGTTCCAGGCCGATGAGGGCAAGGCGCCGGCCGGACGGACGCCCGACCTGCCCGGCATGGGCAGCTTGCTGCTACCGCCCTGGACGTTGACGCGGTACCAGGCCGACGGTGTCGAAATGACGGGTTATTTCAGCCGGTTTCACGTCGGGGGCAATCACGCGGTGCACGGCGGTGTGCTGCCACTTTTGTTCGATCACATGTTCGGGATGATCTCCCACGCCGCGGGTCGGCCGATCAGCCGGACGGCCTTCCTGCATGTCGACTACCGCAAAATCACCCCGATCGATGCGCCGTTGTTGGTGCGTGGACGCGTAACGAGGACCGAAGGCCGCAAGGCGTTCGTCTCTGCGGAACTCGTCGACGCGGCGGGGCCCGGCGACACCCTGTTGGCCGAAGCCAACGGCCTGATGGTGCGGTTGCTCCCCGGCCAGCCCTGAGGTCGTAAGACGCTCCGCCGGCGGCCGCGGCGGGACCTATCCTTGAGCGGTGACTGACGGCTTGAGCGAAGGACAGGACGCGAAGACGACGTCGATCGGCGTGCCGCCCCGGGTTCCCGAAGCGCGCGCGGAACCCGATCCCGGCGCCGAAGCGGACCTCCGGCCCAAAGTGATGTTGCTCGGTTCCGGTGAGCTGAGCCGGGAGGTCGCGGTCGCCCTGCGGCACCTCGGCGCGCAGGTGATCGCCGTCGATGAGTACGCGCACGCGCCCGCGCACGGGGTGGCCGACCAGTCGCTGATAGTCCGGATGACCGACGCCGGCGAGCTGTCAAAGGTGTTCCAACGGCTGGCGCCCGACTTCGTGGTCACCGCCACCGACGCGGTTTCCGTCGACGCCCTTGATGCGCTCGAGGGCCCAGAACTCGTGCCCAACGCCCGCGCCGTCCGGCTCACCGTCGACCGGGAGGCCTTACGTCGGCTGGCCGCCGATCAGTTGGGGCTGCCCACCGCGCCATTCTGGTTCGCCGGATCGGTCGGCGAACTCAACGCGGTGGCCACCCATGCCGGGTTCCCGTTGCGGGTGAAGCCGGTGGTCGGACGGGGACATTCGGTCGTCTGGCGGCCCGACGACATCGAGCCGGCGTGGCGGCGTGCGGTCGGGGGTGAGGCGGGAGCACGACGTCAGCGGGTGTTGGCCGAAACGGTGGTCGAGATCGAGGCTGACGTCACCCTGCTCGTGGTGCGCAGCGAAGGTCCCCAGGGTCCGCGGGTCGAGTTCTGCTCACCCATCGGTCATCGCGGCGGCGACGGCGTCGTGCTCGAGTCGTGGCAGCCCCAGCAGATGAGCGAGATCGCGGTGGATGCGGCCAAGTCGATCGCCGCGCGCATCGTCAAGGCGCTCGGCGGGCGCGGCGTCTTCGCAGTCGAATTGATGATCAACGGCGATGAGGTCTACTTCGCCGACGTCGCCGCCCACACGCACCAGAGTGCCTGGGTGACGCTGCGCAGCCAGCGGCTTTCGGCGTTCGAACTTCAGGCCCGGGCCATTCTGGGCCTGCCGGTGGACACCATGATGATGTCGCCGGCGGCCGCCCACGCGATAAATCCCGGCCACGGCGGTCGGCCGCCGGGTGCCGGGGGGCTGACCGGTGCGCTGAGTGTGCCGGAAAGCGATCTCCGCGTCTTCGGGCGCGTGGCACTGGCCACGGCACCGGATGTGGCGGCCGCGCGCGACCGCGCCCGACAGGTGGCGTCGGCCCTGAATACGCGAGACTCACGCGGATGACCTGCACAGATACCTCCCGGAAAGACGCCGACGACGGGGTTCTGCCGAACTCATCGACGGCGGCGCGGAAGAGCGTTGCAGCCCGGATCCGCGAAGTTGCGCGTGGCGTTGACATGGCTGCGATGATTGCGTCGTGACCGGGAGTGTGGGGAACCGGTCGGTCGAGAACCGGGCGGTAGCTGATTTCCTGATCGCGGCGGGTCTGCAACCGTCGGTATTGGTCGTTGATGGCGAGGCCGGCATCGGCAAGACCACGCTGTGGTTGGCCGCGATTGAGCAGGCGTGTGAGCGCGAGTTCCGGGTGCTGTCGGCGCGGGCGGGGCAGGCCGAGTCGATATTGGCTTACGCAGCAGTGGCCGATCTGCTGGGCGACGTCGAATCAGCCGTTCTGACAGCACTTCCCGACGTGCAGCGCGTTGCGCTTGAACGGGTTCTGTTGCGGGGCAACGGCAGTGGCCCCGCCACCGACCAGCGGGTGGTGGCGGCGGCGTTCCTCTCCGTTGTCGAGGGCCTCGCGGTGGACACCCCGGTGCTGGTGGCCATCGACGATGTGCAATGGCTGGATTCGTCGAGCAAAAGCGTGGTCGCCTTCGCCACGCGGCGGCTACGAGGACGGGTGGGGGTGCTGCTTACCGAGCGGACTGATCCCGACATCGACAACACGGTGTGGCTGCGGTTCGGCCGGCCCGACGGCGTTGTGCGGATTCGTGTGCGACCGTTGACTCTTGGCGGACTACACACACTGTTCTTGGAGAAACTAGGCCGGTCGTTTCCTCGGCCCACGATGGTGCGCATCGCCGAGTTCTCCGGCGGCAACCCGTTTTACGCACTCGAACTGGCGCGCGCGATGGGCGGCCGGTCAGCGGAGTCCGAGGCGGCCTTGCCCGCGACGCTGGCCGGGCTGGTGCGTGCCCGGATCGGACGCCTGGAAGACGATGCCCGGGACGTCTTGCTGGCCGCAGCCTGTATGGCCGATCCGACGGTGGACCTGCTGGCACGGGCCACCGGCACAGGCGTCGAGCGGACGGTCGAGCTACTGGAAGATCCCGAGAGTCACGACATCATCAGGATTGACGGCAATCGGGTGCATTTTTCCCACCCGTTGCTAGCGAGGAGTGTTTATACCGACGCCGGTCCGGCCCGCCGCCGCAAGATGCATCGGGCGCTGGCCGATGTTGTGACCCTGCCCGAGCTGAAAGCCAGGCACCTCGGGCTTGCCACCACTCGCGCGGATCCAGTAACACTTCGGGCTCTTGACGAAGCCGCCGATGCGGCGCTGGCTCGCGGAGCGCCCGCAGCCGCGGCGGAGTTGATCGAGTTAGCCATCGGGCTCGGCGGCGACACATCATTGCGTCGGATACGGGCGGCCCAGCACCGTTTCCAGGCCGGCGATACCGATCGAGCGCAAGCGGTGCTCGCGCCGACCATTGACCGGATGCCGCCCGGCCCGGTTCGTGCAATCGCGTTCGACCTGCTTGCCGGAATGCGTATCTACGACAACAGCTTCCTGCAGGCCGCCGATCGACTGAAGGCTGCGCTCGACGACGCCGAAGGCAATCCTGTGGTGCTGGTGCAGACTCTGCTGATGCTGTCGTTCGTTGAACTCAACGTCGACGAATACGGCGAATCATTACGACATGCGCGCCAAGCGGTGACGGTTGCCGACGGACTCGACCTTCCGACGCTGACCAGTCAGGCGCTCGCCATGTGGGTGCGGGTGAGCTTCACCCACGGACAAGGGTTCGACGAACACGATCTGAGGCGCGGGCTCGAACTGGAAGACACCGACATCGACGTGCCAATCCCGTTCCGCGCCAGCGCCATCAATGCCCTAGTACAGGCCTGCACGGGTCGACTCGAGGAAGCCCGTGCCCACTTTGACACCTTACGGCAGCGCTGCGTCGAACGCGGCGCCGAAGGCGACATGGTGGCCGTTGCCGGATATCGCATATGGATCGACATCTGGCAGGGACGCTTCAGCGATGCCGCAGACGTTGCCAACGACGCCGTGGAGCGGGCCGAACAGCTGGGCGGTGACCATGTGCTCGTGATTCCGTTGAGCCTGCGGGCAGCAGTCGCCGCCTACACCGGGCGTGAGCGCGACGCCCGCGCCGACGCTCATAAAGCCATGAAAACCGTCCAGCGAGGCAGCTCGCCTCGGCTTCCGGATTACTGGCCGACCATGACGTTGGGATTTCTCGAGGTTTCGCTTGGTCGGTACGCCGAAGCGCTGACCACCTTGCAGCCGGTCGTATCCATCTTTAACACGATTCCGGGCACCGAGATCCTCACCGCCTGGTACATCCCGGACGCGGTCGAGGCGATGGTCGCGCTCGGTCGCTTCGACGACGCCGAGCCGCTGATCGAGGCGCTGGAGCGTAACGGTAGCCAGCTCGACCGCCCCTGGATGCTGGCCGTCGGCGCGCGCTGCCGCAGCATGTGGCTGGCCGCCCGGGGTGACGTCGTAGCCGCCGAACGCGTCGCCCACCAAGCGATGACCGAGCACCAGCGGCTACCCATGCCTTTCGAACGCGCCCGCACCCAGTTGCTGCTTGGCCGTCTACAGCGCCGGCAGCGCAGGAAAGAGGCCGCAGCGGCGACCCTGCACGAGGCGTTGCGCGCATTCGAAGGCATGGGAACCCGGCTTTGGGCCGAACACGCCCGCGCCGAGCTCGCACGCACCAAAGTCAGCCCCGCCCGCGAGCCCGGGCTCACACCCACCGAACGGCGGGTGGCCGAACTTGCGGCCTCCGGCATGACCAACCGCGACGTCGCGGCCGCCTTATTCATCAGCCCTAAGACCGTCGAACACAACCTGGCCCGCGTCTACCGCAAACTCGGGATCCACTCACGCGCGGAACTCGGGCAGTGGGTAAGGCAACTCAACGTTAGGGAAACACCCGATTCCCCAGGTGCCGCGGACCACTAGCGTCCATTCGGTGGGGAGGACACCGCCGCAGATTACGTGCTATCTCGCCGAATGGTATCGGCCGGAGGTCACCCAACACCCGCTAGACGACACCGTCGCCAAACTCGACGCCGTCGCAGCCGCGATGCGGGTCGAGGGCTCAATGGTGAAACTGCTTGTGACACTGGCGGTGCCCACCGACGAGGTCACCTACGGCGTCTTTGCCGCGTGCTCGCCGGACATTGTCGTCCGGGCTTGCCGGCGCGCTGGCATCCCCCTCGAGCGGCTTAGCTCCGATGTGGCCGCTCGGATAACCCGAGTGGCGCGGGATGAGGGGCTCCGATTTGCCCCGACCTCTGGGGAAACCCCCAGTCGGTTAGCGATTCGAACGATGAGATGACAAGGGAAATCCATGGGTGCGAACATTCCCAAAGCTAGCGGCGTTCAACGTCTCGAGCGCTTCTTCGCGGCGCCCGAGCGCCGACGCCCGAGGCCAGTTGGCCAATCGCCCCTAGAGGTGCTGCGGCAGATGCCGGGGCTGGTCGTCTTGGAGCGGCTGCCGGTGCCGACCCTGGCCGTTCACCGCGACGGAGCCATCCTGTTTGCCAATGGTGCGTTCAGCGACCTGCTCGGCCACGCGCCCGACGAGCTGCTGGCGATGAAGTTCGAGGACGTCTTCTACAGCCTGGCCCCTTATCACTCCGCGGTCACGCTGGTTCGTGCCCACGCCGACCGGCTTGTCAAGCTAGCGCATAAAGACGGCCACTCCGTGTGGGCCAGCATGAGTCAGTCGGCCATGCGGCGTAGCGACGACACTATCGCGCTGGCCACCTTCCGCGACCACACCGAGGAGCTATGGCTGAAAAGCGTCGATCGGTAGAGCGCCCCTCCTGAACCCACGGGGATGCCGACCGGCTGCTGGCCATGGGGCCGGTCGGCGCCTTGTAGCTCAGCCGTTGTAGATTAAACCTGCTTCATGAGATGCCGTCGCCAAGCTCCGACTGGATGGCACGCCAACCCCACGCTCGTGGGTGGCTCGGATGACGAAGCGGCCGGCACCAACCGGTAACGACAAGAGCGCCTCCCGCAGTTGAGGCCCGACCTTTCGGGAGTACCGCAATGCCTCACCACGTTAGGGAAGGACGAGGTATACACACATGTCTACAGGGCAAACACGCGCCTACGCAGGAGATATCACGCCAGTTCAGGCATGGAAGCTACTCAGCGACAACCCCCGCGCTGTGTTGGTCGACGTACGCACGGACGCCGAATGGCGGTTCGTCGGCGTGCCGGACCTGTCGAGCCTGGGCCGCGAGGTGGTGTACATCGAGTGGAATACGAACGACGGAAGGCGCAACGAAAACTTCGCCGACGAGTTGAAGGAGCGGGTCGGACCCGCGGCAGCTGACGAAGACCGCCCCGTGGTCTTCCTGTGTCGCTCGGGCAACCGCTCCATAGGTGCGGCCGAGGTCTCGACGGCGCTGGGCATCGCCCCGGCCTACAACATGCTGGACGGTTTTGAGGGCCAGCTCGGTGCCGACGGTCATCGCGGTGAAACCGGTTGGCGCGCAGTTGGATTGCCCTGGAAGCAGCAATGACGGACGGTTCCCCGTCAAAGGATTCGGTCCGCACCCCGAAGGCGTTGCCCGACGGCGTCAGCCAGGCCACCATCGGCGTGCGCGGCGGGATCTTGCGGTCCCAGTTCGAAGAGACCGCCGAGGCAATGTATTTGGCCTCCGGCTACGTCTACCCGTCGGCGGCGGTTGCGGAGCAGTCATTCACCGGCGAGCTGGACCACTTTGTCTACTCGCGCTACGGCAACCCGACCGTGACGATGTTCGAGGAGCGGTTGCGACTGATCGAGGGGGCACCCGCGGCGTTCGGCACAGCGAGCGGCATGGCCGCGGTGTTTGTCTCGCTGGGCGCGCTGCTGGCCGCCGGTGACCGGTTGGTCGCGGCGCGCAGCCTGTTCGGATCGTGTTTCGTGGTGTGCAACGAGATCCTGCCGCGCTGGGGCGTCGAGACCGTCTTCGTCGACGGCGACGACCTCGCGCAATGGGAGCAGGCGCTGTCGGTGCCCACTGCGGCGGTGTTCTTCGAGACGCCGTCGAACCCGATGCAGTCACTGGTGGACATCGCCGCGGTCTGCGAGCTCGCGCACGCCGCGGGCGCACGAGTCGTGCTGGACAACGTTTTTGCCACACCGCTGCTGCAGCAGGGCTTTCCGCTCGGGGTTGACGTGGTGGTGTACTCGGGCACCAAGCACATCGACGGTCAGGGTCGGGTCCTGGGCGGCGCCATCCTCGGCGACAAGGAGTACATCGACGGTCCGGTGCAGAAGCTGATGCGGCACACCGGCCCGGCGATGAGCGCATTCAATGCCTGGGTGTTACTGAAAGGCCTTGAGACGCTGGCCGTTCGGGTTGAACACTGCAGTTCCTCGGCGCACCGGATTGCGGAATTC
>Ga0306923_10006153_pt1 | contig 11791 bp, 12 predicted proteins | sample sta12Can44000108_FD_203841 | JGI IMG/M metagenome (GOLD analysis project Ga0306923, IMG submission 203841) | Lab enrichment of tropical soil microbial communities from Luquillo Experimental Forest, Puerto Rico - statanox.12C.anox.44.000.108 (v2)... | ecosystem: Environmental > Terrestrial >...
GCCCGGTCGGGCCCCAACCGATTATCCACATTTCCACAGACTCGCCAATCCACAGCTCTACGACGGCTGACCAGCGTGTTTATATAAATCATCCACACGCTTATGCACAGGACGCTAGCCTTGGCGAGCCCGGGGCTGGCGTGATAGGAGCGTGCTCTCATGCTGGCCCTGGGTACCTGGCGGGTTCAGCTAGGCTTCAGCGCCCAGCTGCACGAGCCGATCGCGGGCTAGACGGGCTGCAGTTACGGCCAATAACATCGGCGCACGGTTGAGAAGCCAGCTGGTCGTGCGCCGAAGCTGCCTGCCTCGCCCATCCCGTGCAGACCCGCCCAGTCCCCGGACTCGATCCGCGTCCTGCGCTGGAGGTGGGAGCAGGTGCCTGGCGTCAGATTCCCGGTAATAATCAACGGCATTGCCGTCGTGACGGCGCCCGCAGAGATCGACATGATCACCGCGGGGTAGCTGCGCACGGTTCTGCTGCACTCGGCCGCCCACGGGCATGCCGCCATCGTGGTGGACATGACCGGCACCCGGTTCTGCGATTCGCTGAGGTTCAGGGTCCTGGTGCGAGCGCACCGGCAGGCGCTGGCCGAAGGCGGCGGGTTGCGGCTGCGCACCAGTGAGCAGGATCTCGGCAGAGACGGAATGGGCAGGTAGGGGATACGCGCGTCACAGTCTACGAATCAAAAGGTTGGGGTTCGAGTCCCTCCGAGCGCGCCGGGCCACAGGCCACTTGCGATCGTGAAACAGCCGCTACTGCTGCGGGGGCCATCCGCCCGCCAGCTCTCGTATATGCCGCGCGAGCTGCCTGACGTTGTATTCGTCGGTGTCCACGCATAGGTCGGCGAAATCGGCGGCGTCCAGCTCGCGGGCTTCACGGATGGCCGCTGCTGCTGTTCGGGCGAGCAGTTGCCTGGACTTGGTAGCCGGAGGCCCCGGACCCACCGGGCCCCGGCCAAGTCCCCGCCGATAAACCCGCTCGGTGAGGCATTCCGGTTTGGCGCGAAGCCTGCACAGCGTGAGATCGGTATCGGGAACCTTGTCTGCGTACGTCATGACGATGTCGCGGGATGGAACCCCGCCCACGGTGATCAGGCACCGGGCGCCTGCCGCCCGGTAGATCGGCCACACGACGCCAAGGTTCTGTGCCTTCACCCGATGATTGTGCACATCGCCCACGGGGCTCGGATAGCACAGGCCAACCTGGTCCAAGTCCACGTAGGCAGCCTTGATGCCCGAGCGGTAGACCTGCTGGAAGATCGCGTAACCCACCGACGACTTGCCTACACCAGTCGGCCCGCAGAGCCACAGGAAGGGAACACGTGCGCTAGCCACCGGCGCCAGCGTAGTCGGGACCGGGCGCGGGCCGTTCCGTAGCGATCTGTAAGAACCGTAGGCTATGGCGGCGGCTGGGAGTGAGCAGAATCCGTGCGGCGAACGAATTTGGCCTGAGTAGCGTGCTCGGAGCGCAAGATGCCCATCATGATGAAGTCTTTCCATCCGTCCGGGTAGAGCTCTGCTTCCCGGCGGGCGCCTTCCCAGCGAAACCCGCAGGCCAGGTAGCAGTTGATGGCACGGCTATTGCTAGCCAGCACCTCGAGTTGGACGCGATGCGCGCCGAGCACGTCGAAGGCCCAGGCCAGCACTAGCCGGGTCACCTCACGGCCAAGCCCTCGGCCGCGCAGGGCGGCGACGAACAGGCCTACCGCGTAGGTCGCGCAATGCTGATCGACATCCACCTGAAGACGGGCGCTGCCGATGCAGTGGCCGTCGTATTCGACCATCCAGGTGTAGGTGCCAGGCTCGGGCGGCTGCTGACGGGCCAGATGTTCTCGGGTGTGGTAGCGGCGGCCATCCCACTCCCGCCGCCACGACGAGCCGTAGCCGTCCTCTTCACCGGGATCGATGGGATGACCCAGCCGGTCGTCAACATCGGACTCTCGCGGCTCACGCAAGACAACGCGCTCGCCCTGCAACATGGGCAGCGGGGGCAGCGGCAGCCGGTCCAGCATGAATCCCACGCTACGCAAAGCGCTGCCCCAGCCGGTGGAAGCCGACCATGTTTCGTGCAAGGGACCACCGCTCGGAAGAGGGCAGGTCGCATGACACAGGCTCAGACACGGCCCGATCGCGCCGTCGCTCGCTTCCTTCGGACGCCCGCCTGTGTCAACCAAGCGGCTGAGACTCAGCCTTGGTCATTTGGGTCAAACCCGGCTCACTGCATGAGCGGCCTTGGCGGACTGTGCAGCACGATCTCCTCGGGGCTGTGCGGCGCGTGCCTTTCGACGAAGACGCTCGACAGAACGCGCTCCGCCCAGGCGCGGTTCACGACCCTTTCGATTTCCGGCTCACGCGCGGCGAAGCGTCGGGTCCCATCCTCCGTGTCCAAGACGAATCCGCAGAAATCGCCGAAACGGTCATGGCGCAGCGAATTCCGGATAGCCCGGATCCAAATGCTCAGAAGCACCTCATGCGCATACGCCGCCGACCCTTGACCCGGTGACCGCTCACCTTGGTTTGGCAGCTATGAGGAAGAAGGGAGGGGTGGAGTGTGCCGGACACTCAAACCGGGCATCGCCCCTGCCACGTGCGCACTAGGAGTGGATGACCGCGGTGTCGTGGCAGAAGTGCACCCGGTCGGGCCGCAGCGCGTGCACACGGCCGACCGACTCGCGCCACGCGGCCGGGTCGCTCGCCTGACCCGGCGGCAGGTCACCGTCGTCGGGTTCCAGATACAGCTGGCACTTATACGCGGCGTCGCCGATCAGCACCTCCGCGCCATTGTCAGTGCTCACCACAACGCTCTGATGCCCGACGGTATGACCCGGCGTTGTGACGACCGACAGGCCCGGCAGGATCTCGGCGTCGCCGTCCAGCAACTCGAACCGCGCATCCATGAAGTCGAACCAGTCGGCCAGCTGGGGCGATTCCCGGCGGGCCCGCGTCAGCTCGGCTGACTGGACATAGAAAGCGGCGTGCTTGAACACGGCGTTCTGCCCGCAGTGGTCGAAATGCAGGTGGGTGTTGATCACCAGGTCGATGTCACCGGGCGTCATGCCGTGCTCGTCGAGCGCATCAGCGACCGAGCGGTTGACGACGCGGTGGTCAGCCAGCACCTGCTGGGGACCGCCGACGCCGGTATCGACCAGGACAGCACCACCGGGATGGGTCACGAGAAATCCGTGTACCGGCCATTCCTCGAGCATTGTGGCCAGGTGCAGCCGCGTCACCTGCAGGGACATCCGCCCTCCCGATCACCAAGCGCGAGCCTACCGCGTCGGCCAGATCCCCACAGGCTGAGCAACGTGTGGGCTGCCACTCCTGGACCTTCTGCGTAGTCACTAATCGTAACTGATCCGACTGGGGCGAGGTCGGTCCGGATGGCCCAGGATGTGGCGATCTGGCTGACGAACACCAGGATGCCCGCTGGGTTCCATGCGGGGTCAAGCTGCACGTCGGCGCTTCCACAAGTCAGGGGAAGACTACGAAAGCAAGATCCGTCTTGACTGGACCTCAAGAACTATAAGGACGCCTACCCGTACGGCTGGTGCCTGAATCCCGGCACCGGGCCGATGTAGTGCATCGAGATGCCAAACCGCTCGGGGCGCCGATCACAGAGTGTCGCGGCGCCCGACGCGCTCTCAGCAGTCAAATACCGACCAGCAGATGTCGCTGCGCAACCGCTGGTCGTCAAGTACGAGCTCGCGAATCGCCTCCGGGAGCTGGTCACGTTGCCACTGGCACTCGAGTCGCCCTGCGGCCTCGCTCTCACCTTCCGGTGCGGCAGCACGTACGGCCTTGATCGCGTAGGCGGCCGCACCGAGTTCGTGCGCGGCGACGTGTGCGACCGCCCCGGCCTGGCCAGCAGCGTACGCGGCATGCCGTGCTGCCCCGCGCAGGTCCCTGGCCGCGCCCATCGCATGGCCGCCCGCCGCGCGAGCCTGAGTCATCTTGACCTCGCCACGTGCCCAGGCACGGGCATGCTCGAGCGCCTGACGCGGCCGTGGGTCCTCAGGCTGAGCCGACTCGAAAAGGTCAAGGACGTGCTCTGCGCACAATGCCGCCCACAGAGCGAGGAGCTGGTGATCCGAATCAGTAAGGGTCCCACCGCGGCGGATCGTCACGAAGCGAGGGTCCCGGACCTTCGGGAGGATCATGGTCGCACTCCTTTTGCTGGCACCCGCCAACACCCATGAGCGTGCACGCGGGACCAGGCACGCCCCCAGGCACAGCCTGCAACCCGGTGATCGATCCGCGAGCTCGCCGAACGGATGACGACTCATCTGCGATCTTCTACGCACTAGACCGTGCAGCCAAGCGGGCCGCCTCCGGGACTCGCGCGTAGCCGCAGCGGCGACAAGGACGCGGTTCAATAGCGGGGGTTACTAGTCTGGTCAGCCGGCGCGCGGTGCGCCATGCCGGAGGCATGAGCGCGTGTCCCCCCTCCGACGTGAACCCGCAGAGAGCGCCGCGCTCGTACTCTGCTGACCACACCGGCCCGGACCGATCGACAGGTCGCGGGACGACGGGGACACAACTACGGATCACCCTGACGTTGTAACAACGAAACGGCGAATGGATCAACCAAGAGGAGACTCACGGTGTCGGCAACCCTCAAGCTGTCGCATAAGGCAATCGGAGCGGAGGTCCGTCGCGGCTCGTACGATGTCCTGGTTGACGGTAAGCGTGTCGGGTCGGTTGCGATGAACGAGACGATCGAAACGCCAGTCGACCCTGGACGTCACACCCTCCAAGTCCGCAATGGCCGAAACTCGAGCCGAACCGAGACCTTCGATGCCGCCGAGGGCGAAGTGATCGCCTTCCGATGCACCGGCAAGAGGTTCTTGCCGCTCTTTCTCGCGTCCTTCGTCGTTCCCAGCCTGGCGCTCAAGCTCGTTCGGGAGTAATCAGCGAGGCAAATCTGCTCACGTCGGCTGGCGGTGGATGCCGAAGGATTCCACCAGCTATGACTTAGGGGACTTCAAGTCCCGGCAATCTGCCCAGCAAGCCTGGCTATTCTCAAAGTGTGGTGAACTGGAGCCTCTTCGGTTGCGCCTACAAGGGGCACGTGACATACGCGCCGGACGAACCGGAGCTGCGGGACCGGCTGATGGCACCGACAGCGGGCGGTACGGCCTGGCGGTGCCTGCGCTGCGGCGCGTTCGCAACGGACGGGCAGCACAGCAGCGGTCCGGCCGCGGCGGCGCCGCTGATCCGCCGGGGCAAGGAGTTGCGCAGCGAGCTGATCCTTCGCGTGTTCGCGGTGGAGCGGTTCCTCCGCTTCCTGCTCTTCGCCGCCGCGGCCTATGGGGTATGGCGGTTCAAGTCCGACCAGGCTGGCATCGAGCGCGCCTACAACAACGACCTGCCCGCCATCCGCGCGCTGTACCGGGACCTCGGCTTTGACGTTGCTCACTCCAGGCTGCTCGGGCTGGTCCAGCACTCGTTCATGCTCACCCCGCGCACGCTCACCTACCTGGCCATCGGGCTGGCCGCCTACGCCCTGATCGAGCTGGTGGAAAGCGTCGGGCTGTGGCTGGGCCAGCGGTGGGGCGAGTACTTCGCCATGGTGGCGACCTCGATCTTCCTGCCGTACGAGATCTACGACCTGACCGTGAAGATCACCTGGCTGCGGGTCGGGGCGTTCGTGATCAACCTGCTGCTCGTCATCTACCTGGTCTGGACCAGGCGGCTGTTCGGCGTCCGCGGCGGCAAGGCTGCCTACGAAGCGAGGCTGCGCTCCGCATCGGTCATCGAGGTGGAGCAGGCCGCGCTCGCCGCGGCATCGCCCGGCCAGCTCGGTCAGGGCCAGCCCGCTAGCACGGCGGTCCAGCCGGAGCCTCCGGGAACAGTTCCGGCCGGAAGTACAGCCCCGCCCGCCAGGGCCGCACCATCCGGACCAGCTCGGTCAGCTTCCCCGGACCGAACACCCCCACCGACATGACGATCGTGGCGGAGTTCCCACCGGTCAGGAATCGAGAAGCACCAGTCACCGGGCCGCACCTAGCATGAGGGTCGTCCCCAGCGGTGAGCTGACGTCGGGCCGACTGCCGATCGCCGCTGGCTGCCGCCGGGAATGATCGCCGTGCCAGAAAGGTAGGATATGCGCGTGACCAGCAGGCCCGCCGAGGCGCAGCACCTGCTCGACCTCGCCCGGCTGCGCCGTGTCCGCGACCGGATCGACCGGGAGTACGCGCAGCCGCTGGACGTCGAGGCGCTCGCCCGTGGCGTGCACATGTCGGCCGGGCACCTCAGCCGCGAGTTCCGGCTCGCCTACGGCGAGTCGCCATACGGATACCTGATGACGAGGCGTATCGAGCGTGCGATGGCGCTGCTGCGTCGGGGAGACCTGAGCGTCACCGATGTCTGTTTCGCGGTCGGCTGCTCGTCGCTGGGCACCTTCAGCACCCGCTTCACCGAGCTGGTCGGTGTGCCGCCGAGTACCTACCGGCGCCACGCGGCGCACGCGACGGCGGGGATGCCGTCGTGCGTGGCGAAACAGGTGACCAGACCGATCAGGAATCGAGAAGCGCGGGTCACGGAGCCGCAACTAGCCTGACTGCCATGGATATCACCATTCATGCGAGCTTCCTGCCGCACAATGACCCGGACGCCTCCCTGGCCTTCTACCGCGACACCCTCGGCTTCGAGGTCCGCAACGATGTCGGATACGGCGGGATGCGCTGGATTACGGTCGGCCCCGCCGGCCAGCCCGGCACGTCCATCGTCCTGGAGCCGCCGGCCCCGCCGGGCTGCGGCATCACCGACGACGAGCGCCGCACCATCGCGGAGATGATGGCCAAGGGCAGCTACGCCGGCATCCTCCTGGCCACCAAGGACCTCGACGGCCTCTTCGAGCGGCTGCAGGCCAGCGACGCCGAGGTCGTCCAGGAGCCGGCCGAGCAGCCGTACGGGGTTCGCGACTGCGCCTTCCGTGATCCCGCCGGCAACCTGATCCGCATTCAGGAGCAGCGCTGACCGACTCGGTAACCTGAAGCTCATGGCACGTGACGAGCGCAGCGTTACCCCGCAGAGCGAAGACTTCTCGGCCTGGTACAACGACGTCGTCTTCCGCGCCGAACTGGTGGATCGGGGACCGGTCCGCGGCAGCATGGTGATCAGGCCGTACGGATACCGGATCTGGGAGTTGCTGCAGGCGGACCTGGACGGGCGGATCAAGGCCACCGGTCACCAGAACGCATACTTCCCGCTCCTCATCCCGCAGAGCTACATGCAGCGCGAGGCCGAGCACATCGAGGGATTCGCGCCCGAGCTATTCACCGTCACCCACGCGGGCGGCAAGGAACTGGACGAGCCGCTGGTCATCCGGCCCACGTCGGAAACGATCATCGGGGAGATGATGGCCAAGTGGGTCAGTTCGTACCGTGACCTGCCGCTGCTGTTGAACCAGTGGGCTAACGTGCTGCGCTGGGAACTGCGGCCTCGGATGTTTCTGCGCACCAGCGAGTTCCTCTGGCAGGAAGGCCACACCGCGCACGCCACCGCGGCCGACGCGACCGCCGAGACGATGCTGGCGCTGGGCATTTACCAGGACGTGGCCAGCCAGACCGCGGCTATGGCTACCGTGCCGGGCGAGAAGACGCCGGGAGAGCGGTTCGCCGGGGCCGAGCGCACGTTCACGATCGAGGGCATGATGCGGGACGGGCGTGCGCTGCAGGCGGGCACCTCGCACTTCATGGGGACGAACTTCGCGGCGGCATTCGGGATCACCTTTACCGGCGAGAGCGGCGCGGCCGAGCTGTGCCACACCTCCTCCTGGGGCATGACCACCAGAATGATCGGCGCCGTAATCATGACCCACGGTGACGACAAGGGCCTCATGCTGCCGCCAGCATTGGCTCCCTACCAGGTGGTCATCGTCCCGATCGGGCGCGGGGAGCAGGCCGAGACAACGCTGTCCGCGGCTACCGGACTGGCCGCCACGCTGCGGCGCGCGGGTATCCGAACGCACGTGGACGACCGACCGCAACTGTCACCCGGCTTCAAGTTCAATGACTGGGAGATGCGCGGCGTGCCGATCCGGCTCGAGCTCGGCCCACGGGAACTGGCCGCCGGTACCACCTTGATGTCCCGCCGCCTGAGTTACCGGCAACCAGACGCCGCCAAGGAGGCCATCCCGCTTGATGCGGCGCCCGACCTGCTGCCCGCCGAGCTTGCCGCGTTCCAGGCGATGCTGGTGCGGCGAGCAGCCGACTTCCGCGACGATCACACCGCCACCGTCAATTCCTGGCCTGAGTTCGCCGCCGCCGTCGCGGTCGGCTGGGCGCTGGCGCTGCACTGTGGCGACCAGGCTTGTGAAGACGAGATCAAGGCAGAAACCACCGCCAGTCCCCGCTGCATCCCGCTGGCAGGCCAACCCGAACAGGGCCCGTGCATCCGCTGCGGCAAGGCGTCCGCCTATGGCAAGCGGTTGATCTTCGCCCGCGCTTACTGAGCCCGTCCGGCTCGTCCGGGTTCGGTTGGGGGCGTCGTTTGACTCGGCCTCGCGACGCGACCAGGATCAATCGCGTGCGGCTTCCGTGGCAGCATGACTACGCCAGGACCTGCGACGAGTGCGGGTACACGTGGCGAGTACCCAGGTCGGCCGTCAGACGGCGAATGAGGACGATATCGGCGTTCATGGTTGCTCCCCAGGGGAGGTCCCTGGACCGCTTCGAACTGGGCCGGGAGGTCCAGTCGATCTCGGCCGAGAAGCAGTCCTTCGAGACCTTCCAGCACTGTCCCGCATGCGGTGCGGACCGGTTCACGCAGCATGCGGTCTCCGGCGACCCTGGCCCGAGCGCCTGAAGAGCCGGGCTGACCTTGACCGGCCCGGATAACCGGCCAGAATGCTTAGTAGTGCTGCGGGCGCGGGTGTTCTTGGGCGGGCAGGCCGTATCGATGCTGGGCGACGGGCTGGCCATCCTGGCCATACCCTTGCTGATCCTGCAGCTGACCCGCAGCCCGGTCGCGGCCGTACTCGCGTCGCTGCCGGGCAGCGTCGGCTACCTGGCCGCGGGCCTTCCGGCCGGAGTGCTGGTCGACCGGCTTGACCCCTGGCAGGTGCTGATCGCCGGCGACGTGATCCGGGCCGCGATCTTCCTGGCGCTGTTCCTGCTGACCGGATCTCGGTCGGTCTCGGCATGGCTGATCCTGTCCCTGGCCTTCGCCGCCGGGGCCGTGACCGTGTTCTCCGACACCGCGCTCGCTATCGCCGTCCGGGACGTATTCGCCGGCGCCCGGCTGGTGACGGCGAACTCGTGGCTGGAGTCGGCCAACCAGATCGGCCAGATCATCGGACCCAGCGCGGCCGGGCTGCTGGCCGCGGCCGGGCTGCTGCACGTGTCGATGCTGATCGACGCGCTGACCTTCCTGGTCGCGCTGGCGTCGCTGTTCGCCGTTCGGGGCGCGTACCGGGGCGCACCACGAGCCAGTCGCCCGCCAGCGGGCCGGCGCGCGCTGGGCCGCGAACTGGCCGACGGGATCAGGTACCTGGCCGCCACCCGCGTGTTGTTCACGCTGCTGGTGTTCATGCTCGTGCTGAACCTCGGCCTAGGCGCCGACAAGCTCATCATCTTCTTCGCCAGGAACACCCTGCACCTGCCGCCAGTTCAGGTCGGCCTCATCGTCACGGCGGGCGGGATCGGCGGCCTGCTGGGGGCGGCGGGCACGGGCCTGCTGTGCCGCTGGGTCGGGCCGCTGCCGGTCGTCACGCTCGGCGCGGCCTGCTCCGGGCTCGCCCTGCTCCTGATCAGCGCGGCCGCCTCGATGCCCGTCGCCCTGGCCGGGAACATGCTCTACACCTTTGCGATCATCGTGGCCAGTGTGACCATGCGCTCGATGCGGCAGGTGCTCGTCCCCCGCGATCTGCTGGGCCGGGTGACCGCCTCCTGGCGGCTGGGCGGCCAGGCCGTCACTCTGGTCGGAGCGATCCTGGCCGGGACGATGGCGGGACTGCTGGGCGGCGATCCCCGGCCGGTGTTCGTCACCGCCGGGATCCTGACCCTGCTCACCGTCACCGTCGCGTGGTTCGCGGGGCTGCGCCGCGAACAGCTGCCGGCCGGTGTCCTGGCCTCCTGACCAGGCCTGCCCCAGCCAGCACGAGGTCCGGTAAGACGGCCGAGCCCGCCCGCTCCCGCGGTTCGACGGGACCGCCCGGCCGCCCGGCCGCCCCGGAACGGTAGGCCGGCCGGTCGGGCCACCGGGGCGCGACCGGACCGTGCTCCACCGTGCTCACCGATGTGTTCACCACCGGCAGTCGCCTCGGTTGCTCGGTCATGGCGTGCTGGCAGCGAAACTGGCAGCTCACGCACCCGCCCGCCGCCGCCCGCCTGCGCCGCACGGACAGGAACACCGCGAACGCCACCGCCGCGGCCACCGCCGCGCCGCCCGCCGCTACCGCGATCGCGACCGTCAGCGCCGCCCCGTCGAAGAAGTGGCCGACGTGCCGGCTGAACACCAGGAGCACCACCAGCACGACCACCGCCATCCTGCCCGCAGGCCGGGCATAACAGACCATGGGTCAGCCTCTCTTCGCTCGCGTGCCGCCCGGGGGTTGGCCGCGCGTCATTGCTGGTCCATTCCTGGATCTCTCAGGGCGCGCGAAAAGTCAAGACCCGGTCTCGGCTGGCCGCGAACCCAGCGTGACTACCGCCAGCAGCGCCGCGGCCAGTGCCAGCGCCGCCGACAGGTAGAGCACCGTACGCAAGCCGTCATGGAACGCCGCATAAGCGACCTTGGTCAGCTCCGCTTCCAGCTTCTGAAGGCTGCCGGACAAACCGGGCGGCACGGAGAAATTGCCGGTCTCGATCGCGGCGCGCACCAGGCTCTGATACTGCGCCGGCACGTGGAGATTGTTCATCTGCGTGCTGAGGCTGGCGTTGATCCGCGAGAACATCAGCGAGCCCAGGACCGCGACCCCGGTGAGCGCGCCGACCTCCCGGCTGGTATTGGTGGCCGATGCGGCCATGCCGGAGCGCTGCGGCGGCACCGCCGAGAGCACCGAGGAGGTAATCGGAACCACCGTGGTGCCGATGCCGATGCCGGCCAGGGCGAGCGCGACGATCAGCGGGCCGTAGGAGGGGTTCGGGCTGAGGTAGCTCTCGGCCAGGAACAGGCCGACGGCCAGGAGCAGGCACCCGATCGTGATCGACCAGCGCGGCCCGACGATAGCCGTCCACCGCCCGGCCAGCACCGAGGCGAGGATCATCAAGACCGTCATCGGCAAGAACACCAGCGCCCGCCGGTAGCCGGACGGCGAGACCACGATGATCAGGTACAGCGCGGTGAAGAAAAAGATGGCGAACGTGGCGAAATACGTGCAGAACGCGACGATGTTCGCGGTGCTGAACTGGGGGATACGCAGGTAGCGCAGGTCCAGCAGCGGATTCTCGGCGCGGCGTTCCCGCCAGACGAACACCACGACCAGTACCGCGCTCACGCACAGCAGCGCGATCACGCTCGGGCTGCCGAAACCGGCCGACTCCGAGTCGATGATCGCGAACGTGAACGTGGCGAGCGCGCCGGCCCCGAGGAACGTACCCGCGGTGTCAACGCGCGCCGCGGTGGGGTCGGCGCTTTCCGGCAGGATGACCGCCGCGACGACCAGGGCGGCCAGTCCGAACGCCAGGTTGAACCAGAAGATGCCCCGCCAGTTCCAGAGCCCGATCAAGATGCCGCCGATGACCGGGCCCATGGCCAGCGCGAAGCCGGATGTCGCGGCCCAGATGCCGATGGCCCGGCTCCTGGCCCTGGCGTCGGGATACAGCTGCCGGAGCATCGACAGCGTGCC
>Ga0306923_10006155_pt1 | contig 11791 bp, 13 predicted proteins | sample sta12Can44000108_FD_203841 | JGI IMG/M metagenome (GOLD analysis project Ga0306923, IMG submission 203841) | Lab enrichment of tropical soil microbial communities from Luquillo Experimental Forest, Puerto Rico - statanox.12C.anox.44.000.108 (v2)... | ecosystem: Environmental > Terrestrial >...
CAGAGGCCTAGTTCTGCAAGGGCTGCCAAATAGGTGAAGAATCCGGTGAAGAATCGATCCCCTCGTGTCTCTAACTCGTTGCGGAGTTGCCGCTTAGAGTTGGAGGCGAGGGTCGGAATCGGACTCAGAAGTGCCATTGGAGGCCGACGACGAAAAACACGGAGTGGCGCAGGTCAACTTCGGCGCTGCGACCGGCGACCGTTTGAGTAAAATCGCCCAGATATTGGTACTGCCCACCGGCGAAGACCGAGGCTTCCGGGATGATCTGATACGCGAGGCCGGCTTCGCCATAGAAGCCGACCATGGACTCGACGTGGTGTTCGCTTCCACTCACCTGTGTCGCGCCCGCAATAGTCGTTGTGGTCTCCGAAAAGGAAAAAGTACTGTTGGCGAAACCGAATGCCAGTCCGCCGCTGAATTGGCAGGAAAGTTGGCCAAATAGAGGCAACGCCACATATGGCCCGAGTCGAAAATCGTACAACGCTGCCTCAACCTGGCGATTCCCGGTGATCTGCGCGGCACCCTGTAGCGTCGAAATGCTGCGTGTAGGTGTGTCGCCGATAACAGGGCCCGGGCCGTTGAAGCTGCCCGAGTAAGGTGCCAGCGGTGGCGTGATTCCTCCCAGTGGATATGCATCCGTAATGAGGCTCACGTTGCCGTTCAAAGGCTGCGTGTCGTGGACATCAAGCTCAGTGTAACCAAAAGCCAGTTTGATGCCCCAGGCGCCGCCGGAGCTGAAGTGGCCCAGGTCGCGCTCGTATGTGCCTTCCAACCCCAAATGCGGGTCGTCGTTCCGGGTCGACGCGGAGCTTTCCACGTTCGCAGTGTGCATCAGGATTGTGTCATTACCTGGCACCTGGGAGGCGTTTTGGTAACCCCAGTTCCAGGTTACTCCACCCTTATCCCCACTGGAATCGACCCGGACAAATCCATCTGAGTAATTGTGGTCCACCCCGCCAATTGCGGGCGGTGGCAGCGAGGCAGTTGAAGCGCCGATATTGCTAAACGTGGTTTTCATGTTGAGACCTAAACGAAAATCCACGCCGAAATGATTCCAGTCAGACTCACCGGCGCTCTGCGCAGCGGCTCCGAAAGGGATTACTACCAATGCTCCAACCGCGGCCAAAGGACGAAGTATAGCAAAACGAGAATTCATGTTACGCGGGAGTTAAGTTGGGTTCAGGGTGATTGGATGACCCGGTAAAAACGTTGGCCGAGACCACCGGGGACGCTGGGTGTCTTTGGTGGACCTGAGTCAACCCACTGGACCCGAGTGCTCGTGGCGATGATGGGAGGCAAAGCAGTGTTCCACGTCTGCATGTCAGCCGTATACTGAACGCTATACGTCGCCCCAGGGATAGCGATGAACTCGATGACCAGTTTGCCGTCGTACAGAAACGGTTCGCGATCCAACTGCACAATGGTTCCCGCCGGGGCGGTTGGCGAGGAGGCAGAAATTACAGTTGCAGCGAAATTGGTCGAGACGAAGTCCGCTCGGTTGCTAACGTAATACTCGAGAATGAAACTGGCACTGGCGCCGGGGTCAAGCTCCTGATCGTACTCCACAAACGGCACGCCGTTGCTCACTCCACTGGCATTGTAAAGAATTACTCCAGACGTCAGCCCCTGCACAGCCAACTGGATTGCGGGGACGGGATTCGCACCGGGATTGCTAACCTCAACAGGCTGCTCGAACAGGCCGGTCTGCCTGTCGAACACGATCGACCCGAGGATTTGCACAGACAGAGTAGGCACCCCTGGCCCATTGACCCTGGTAACAATCGTCGCAAAGTCGTTGTCAGGATTGGGATCAATGACCGAGGTGCTGTTAATGGCAACAATTGCTGTGTTGGTAATCACGCCCACGCTTGTGGGCGTTACGGTAATGGTGGCGCTCGCGATGCCACCGTTGGTGAGCGGGCCGGCATCCCAGCGCAGGCCACTCCCTTCTGCCGTCGCACTTCCCTGGCTGGTGCTGGCGTTAACGAAATTAACACTGGCTGGCAAACTGTCGGTTACAACCACATCCGCAACGTCGACCGGACCGCTGTTTTGAATGACCAGCGTATATGTCAATTGATTGCTGATCTGCACCGGATCGGGCGCTGCGGCCAAGGTGATCCCAATATCTGCAAGCAGTAGCGCCGGCGAATTAAAGAGGTTCGTCACTGGCGTGAGGTGGTTGTCGGTTAAGGTGTCGGCGGCTGCCAGCGTTCTAAAGGCCAACGCCTCCTGGGTCGTAAATCCCCACAGTGGTGTTGGCGACACCACACGCGACGCGGTCTTTCGGGGAATAAGGGTTACAGAGCTGGGTTGCACAGTCGGGCTGAAATTCTGAGCTGCGATGGGTTTGGCAATTACAATTGCAAGCGCGCACAACGAAGTCCTCGCCATCATTAAACTTGTTTTGCTCATAGCTCGGTTTGACTCTGTTCAGGCCTGAATAATTCGAAACCTTCACCTTAAGTTTGGACCATTAGATGAAAGAACGATTTTACAGTGGAAGGTCCAACCACTCACGACTGCAGATATACCTCAACAATTACACTCGGCTTCCCATCGGTGCCACAGGGCAGATGATCTACGAAACTTAGTGCAGCATAGGGAGCGGGTTGGGACGGCGGATCAATTCGGCCTCCAGGTCCAGGAAGAAATCCAGGCGCGCGTCAGCTTCGACCTGGTTAATTTCCCGAGCCATGAGGATATAGGTGGCATAGTGATTCCCTTCTGACTCAACCAGGCTCTGGTAAAAATCGGCGAGTTCGCGGTCGGTCGCGCGGAGAGCCGGAGCCAGCGTTTGAAACTTCTCACAGCTGCGCCCTTCGATCAGGCTGCAGCAAATGAGGTGGTCGATGACCTGATGGCGGTTCCCATTGCGCAACGATCGCATCAGCCCGCTGATCCAGGGACTCGGGTGTGGCTGGCCGAATTCAATGCCGCGACGTTTGAGAAGGTCTAAAACAAGGCGGAAATGTTGCAGCTCTTCAATGGCAATGGCATTGAGTTCCTCGACGCGCTGAAACAGATCGCGATATTTCTCCAGGTTCAAAGCGGTTGTGGCCGCTTTTCGTTCAAGGTGCGCGTGGTCGACCAGCACAGCAGGCAAATTGGCCAGGACCTTTGGCAGCCAATCAGAAGGGATTTTTTCACGAAACAGTAGCATAGTCGCCCTCCAGGACCGCTACCGCCGCAGCATAGCCTTGTGTATGGCTCAGACTAATCAGCAACCTTGCGGCGCGGCGCTCCGCCATGAGTTTCAAACCCTTATCATGGAATATTACGTAAGGCTCGCCGCTAGGCCTGTGTGCCACCTCGATATCCTGCCAACCCAGCTGTGCGCCGATCCCCGTACCAAAAGCCTTCGATACAGCTTCTTTTGCCGCAAACCGAGCCGCCAGAAATGGCCCAGGCGCCCGATGTGATAAACAGTATTGGATCTCACCGGGGAGGAGAATTCGCTCCAAAAATCGTTCACCAAACCTGGAATAGGATCCGTCAATTCTCGCGACCTCGATGATGTCAATGCCCAGGCCCAAAATCATGATGCTTTTTTCAGCCTGGGTACCCAGACATCAGTTTCAGCATCTCGCTAACGGCAGGACCAATCCCGGAAGAGATGGATCGGCTAATAATACTATGTCCGATGTTCAGTTCAACCAGGTGAGGAACACGATAAAGCAGCGGCAAATTCTCGTAATTCAAGCCGTGTCCCGCGTTAACCTTGATCCCCAGTTCATGAGCCTGCCGCGCACCGGTAATCAGCCGTTTCAACTCGCGCTCGCGATCCGCTTCGTGCGCGAAGCCTTCGGCGAAGGCCCCTGTATGCAGTTCGATGAATTGACTGCCGCACCGCGCAGCAGCCTCGATCTGAATGGCATCCGGCGCGATGAACAAACTGACCTCGATGCCGGCGTCATTGAGGCGCTTGCGTGTATCGGTCAGCGCGGCGAGGTTGCCCGCCACGTCAAGCCCGCCCTCTGTGGTCACCTCCTGACGGCGTTCAGGAACAAGGCAGGTTATATCCGGCTTGAGGCGCAACGCGATGGTCAGAATCTCCGCAGAGTTAGCCATTTCCAAATTCAATCGTGTGCGGATGGATTGGCGTAATTGCCAAACATCGCGATCCTGAATGTGCCGCCGGTCTTCCCGCAAGTGGGCGGTGATGCCATGCGCACCAGCCTGTTCGCAAGCCAGCGCAGCGGCCACTGGATCCGGCTCCCCGCGCTCGCGCCCGCAGTAACGGGCTTCTCTTAGAGTGGCGACGTGATCAATGTTTACACCTAATTTCAACATTTCAGTACGATTATGTTGCGCGAAACCCGCGCGCGCAAATCGTTTGTAAACTGTTCAAAATTCTTTTGCCGAAAGGCAGACTTTGGTTCCATCTGCCGTGCTTAACGCGCGCAAGTACCTGAGTTACTGGTTGCCGGTGGTGGTCTGGATGGCGGTTATCTTCTGCGCTTCCAGTGATGCCGCTTCTTTTTCACACTCCAGCCGGATCATTGCCCCAATCGTCCGGTGGTTTTTTCCCCAAATCAGCCCTTCCGCACTGCATAGCATTGTGGTGGTTGTCCGCAAAGGCGCGCACGTCTCCGAGTATGCTATCCTTGCCCTCTTGATCTGGCGCTGGGACAGACGAGTGTCCGGCGCCCAAGCACAGGGTTGGCCATGGCGAAGTGCGGTGCGCACGGCGCTATGGGTCATGGCTTATGCTGCCAGCGACGAGTTCCACCAGCGTTTCGTGCCTTCACGCGAAGCTTCAGTATTAGATGTATGCATTGATACTGGGGGTGCAGTTTTAGCTTTGCTTTTGATTTGGATTGTAGGACGCTGGCGCAAGCGTTGGTGACGGCTACATGAAGCGACCGCTCTTGCCGGTGGTGTTGGTCTATGTCTGTGGGATCCTGCTGGCGCAAGTTGTCGACCTGCCTGTTTGGCCAATCCTAAGCGTGGCGCTTTGCTTCGCAGCGTTGGCAATTTCGTTTTCCGGAGTTCGCACAGCCCTGGTCCTGCCTCTGGTGCTACTTGCCGGCGTGGCGAACACCAGTCTTAACAAGGCCATCATTTCGCCCATCGATCTTCGCCACTTGCTCGGCACGGAACCGCACCTCGTGACGATTCGTGGCGAAATGACGGAAACACCTACTCTTAGAGTTTATCAAGACGGCGAGCTGCCTCGTTGGCGCACTCTGGCTCGAATCAGGGTAAGTTCTTTACGCCTTGAAAAGGGGGATTGGCAGCCCGCCTTTGGCCGAATAGCCGTAACGACTGCTGGGGCAATGACCAACTTCTTTTCCGGGCAGCTCGTCGAAGTTTTTGGCGTGGCGACGCGGCCCAGGTTGGCGGTCGCTGAAGGCCTGTTTGATTACCGCCGCTATCTGGAGCAGCAGGGCATCTACTATCAGCTCATCGCTGAGTCCGAGAGCGACTGGCAGATCATACAGTCATCCCCTGCCCCGCCGCTGCCGGACCGATTTGGGGCCTGGGCTCGCGGGGCGTTGGCGTTAGGCTTGCCGGTCGAAGACGCAGACCTGCGCTTGGAATGGGCCTTGGCACTTGGCTGGAGAACGGCCTTGACTGAGGAGGCGACCGAACCGTTCGTCCAAGCGGCGACGTATCACATCTTTGCCGTCGATGGGCTTCGCATGGCGATTGTATTCGGCATCTTCTTTACTGCCTTTCGAGCCGCCGGGATCTCGCGGCAAATCTGCGGAATCCTGCTCATTCCACTGATTTGGTTTTATGTAGCTCTAACCGGCTGGCCCGCGTCGGCAATCCGCGCCTCGGTTATGCTGACGATTATCATTTTCGGCTGGGCCTTCCGGCGGCCAAGTAATCCGATTAACTCGCTGCTCGCTGCTGCCTTAATCATCCTGCTTTGGGAACCGCAACAACTCTTTCAAGCCGGCTTTCAGCTTTCCTTTATCGTCGTTCTTTTTCTCATCCTGATAATCCCGCCGTTATTGGAAGGCATCAAACGCCTCACAGCTCCCGACCCACTGCTGCCGCCACAGTTACGAAGACGCTGGCCCCAACTCGTCACCGTGCCCGTTCGCTACGTCGAGGATTTGTCCGTAACATCCTTCGCAGCCTGGATCGGTTCGCTGCCGCTGGTAGCCCTCTACTTCAACATCGTAACTCCCGTTAGCACCCCGGCAAACGTCATTGCCGTGCCACTCTGCGTGCTGGTGTTGATCTGCAATCTCCTGAGCTTGTCGTTTGCGGCCTGGTTTCCCGCAGCAGCTGAAATTTTTAATCACGCAGGATGGTTCGGCATGGAATGTATCCGGGTGAGCAGTCAATGGTTCGCGGCCTGGCCGGCGGCGTACTGGTATACCTCTGCGCCGAGTTGGTTTACCACTCTGCTGTTTTATGCATTGCTGCTTGCAGTCACAACAGGGTGGCTGTTTAAAGCAAACTATCGGACATGGAAACTATCGGCTCTCGTTGTTCTGCTGATTTGCTGGACATGGTTGTTCCTTGGGCAAATGGCCACGACCAAAATTTCCATCCTGCCGGTCAATGGTGGAACGGCCGTCTACTATGACGCGCCCGGTTGGAATCGGGATCTGTTAGTAGACGCGGGCTCCAGCAACGCCGTTCACTTTACTATGCGCCCATTTTTGCGAGCGCACGGAGTAAATCGTCTGCCAACGCTGTTGCTCACTCACGGTGACGTGCACCACCTTGGAGGAACCGAGCCCTTAATCGAGCAGTTTGGCGCCTTACGCCTCTGCGCCAGTCCCGCGCGCTTCCGTTCCAGCGTTTGTCGCAAGATCGTTGAACGCCTCACCAGAACCCGGAATATCGAATCGGTCAGTCGGGGCCATTGGATTGGCGATTGGGAACTTCTCCATCCAGACGCAAATGATCGTTTTACTCGGGCCGACGATGCATCCGTTGTTTTGCGCGCAACAATCAAAGGGACTTGCGTCCTGTTGCTTTCAGATTTAGGTCGCGCCGGGCAGGATGCTTTGCTCAAGAGCACCTCAGACCTCCACGCCGATATCGTGGTGGCGGGTCTACCGGCAGCAGGCGAACCCTTGTGCGAGGCGCTGATTGATGCCATCGACCCGCGTGTCATTATCATTTCAGACTCGGAGTTCCCGGCGGCCGAACGAGCGTCCCCCAAGCTTCGCACTCGATTGGCGCACAGAAATATACCAACTGTCTATACTAGAGAAGCAGGCGCTGTCACTCTCGCGCTCCGAAACAACAGCTGGGGATTGAGCCTGGCGAATGGACAGCCGACCATTCGCAGCGAGGATTGTTTACGCCAACCAGGCGGCAACCGGGCTGTGGAAGAATTGGAGTGAAACGCAAAACGAAACCCGAAGGCCGAAGACCGAAAGAAGGCCGAAATCCGAAATCCGAAAAAACGTCATCAACGCGAGGCCAGCGCTCGCAGGATTCATCTGCGGTTATGCTTGAATCGTGGGGAAAACACTCGGGCGGTTAGGGAACAATCACAACTCGCACGGAGTCGCCGAACTTTTCGAGGTTATCGAGAACCTCGTTCACTGCGGCGGCTTCCAGGCCGACCGTGCGAGTAACGGCTGAGGAGAGATTGAGTTGCCCTTGGCGGGCCATGCCAATCAGTTCCGGGAGTTCTTCCGCGAGGTGGTCTGACACGCCGATCACCTCCGCTTCTTTGTTGAGCAGCTCATGGTAGGGATAGAGTTCAAGTGCTTGCTCGGTTATTCCAGCAAGAGCCGCCCTGCCCTGCACGGCCAGGCACAACACTGCCTGCCGCATGGTTAAGGGCAGCCCAATCAGCTCCAAAGCCACGTCTACCCCACGCCCATCAGTTTGTTTGAGGATTTCGCGAACAGGGTCGCCCTGAGATGCGTTGATGGGTGTTACTCCCAGGGTCTGCGCCAATGCCAGCTTGGCTTCCTTGATATCGATGCCGAAAACCTGTCCGGCACCCAATGCTCGTGCCAGTTGGATTGCTGAAATTCCCAAACCGCCCAGGCCGAAAACAGCGACCGATTCTCCTGGTTTGAGCCTTGCCTTTCTTAGGGCATGGAATGCCGTTGCCGAGGAACACATCATAATTGCCCCGACATCGAAGGGGATTTCATCCGGCAACCGAAACAGGCTTCGAGCAGGCATGGATAGGAATTCGGCATAACCACCATGTCGATGTTTGCCAATCATCGCTCCAGACCTGCAAAACTGTTCGATCCCAGCGCGGCAAGGACCACATTCCCCGCATGTGGCCAGATAATGGACGCAAACACGGTCGCCGAGGCGCACCTCGGTTACTTGAGGACCGATTTGCTCCACCACACCCGCCACCTCATGCCCCAGCGTTAAAGGCAGGCCAGCCACAGAGCTCCGCCCCGCCCGGTAATGCGCATCCGAATGACAGATTCCAGCAGCCTTGACTCTCACCAACGCATCGACAGGGCCGATTGACGGAATGCCAACCTCTCGCAATTGGAGCGGCTGACGCAGCCGGATGAGTTGTATGGCCTTCATAAGGGTCACTCAAAGCCGAACCGATGGCTGACCGGCCCCGAATTGGCAACGGCAGATCTCCGGAAAACTTGGGAGCGGGCATTTACGGACAAAAATGGACCGTAGGAATGGGAAATCCCGCAGACCCGGGTGAGATCGTATCTATTTAGCATGAAAGTTTGTGAAAATTTTGCTGTCAATAAGTTTAGAGAGTGATAGGGTTAAGTAGTTGCGATGCCTGATGCCAGTAAAAACCCACGGCGCAATCGCCAGACGCGCGATGCATCATTGCAACCTCAGGCCTTGTAACACGCGGTTTCCAAAAGGGAGAAAATTCAGTCATGAATCCAAACGGAACGATTAGCGAAATCCTCCATCAGAAAGGCGGGCAGGTCTGGTCCATCGGCCCGGAGGCGATGGTTTTTGACGCCATCCAGCTTATGTCGGATAAAAACATTGGGGCTCTCCTTGTCACCCACGATGACCGACTGGTCGGGATCCTGACCGAGCGCGATTACACCCGCAAAATCGCGCTTAAGGGCAAATCCTCGAAGCAAACAGCGGTGAAAGAAATCCTTTCCGGCCAGGTCATCCACGTCACACCGGATCATACCATAGAGGAATGCATGCGCCTCATGACTGATCACCGCGTGCGTCACCTGCCGGTGCTGGAGGCCGACCGGATTGTAGGGGTGATCTCGATTGGCGATCTCGTCAATTGGATTATCAGTGCGCAAAGCAGCACTATCAATTTGTTGCAGACGTATATTTCAGGAGTGCCGGCCTGACTCAGACCGTCACTGCCTGTTGCGAGTCATCGATACCGCAACATAGCGGGCCTGAGGGATAACGAATTTTTTTGCCTCAACCAACAGCGATTCGGGCTTGTACTCGGCCATCAGCCGCTCGGCGATGTTTGAAACGAGCTTCTCCAGAAGGCGCCAGCTTCGGCCTTGGCCAAATTGAAGCAACTCATCAACCACGCGTTGATAATTAATCGTTTCCTCCACACGATCGCTGTGCGCGGCGACGCTTAGGTCCAGGCTCATCTCAATGGTGAGCAACAGTTTTTGGGGTTTCGCGCGCTCCTCGTCAGGCACGCCGATACAATAGTGCACTTCCAGGTCAACTATCGAGATTTTAGCCATCGTTCCCTTAGTTTACTCAGTTTATCTGGCTCAGCAGCAGACGCTGCGTGGGCTTATTCAAGGGCATTCCCATTGCTTCCTTCAGCGTTACCCAACGAAACTCCCTGGCTTCATCGTTGAGCGTCACATCGGTCGAACCAACACACCGGCAGGTGTAGTTCAAAAGGATAAAATGGGCGTCGCGATAAAATTCCTTCGAGTGAATGCAATCCTGGACCATCACGAATTTGACGTCCGCGATTTCCAGGTTCGTCTCCTCTTTTATCTCGCGGGCGAGGGCCGCTTCTGAGGGCTCGCCCCATTTGATTTTACCGCCCGGAATACCCCACAAATCCGACCATTTATGAGTGCGGACCAGAAGCACTTGACCCCGCCCATCATAGATTAGGGCGCCCACTGTCACGATGGGTGCATGCTCCTGCTCAAAATCGTGAACACCGGGCTTTAAATGGAACTCCTGCCGTTCAAGAATTGCCCGTAGTTCACCCAGATGTTCCACGATTAGATCCGGCTCGGCCAGGCGCAGCTGTTGTAGAGTATTGTAACCTGTGAGCACTGCGCAGGAATGGATGCCTCCATGCCGGGCGGTCTCAATGTCATGTTGCATATCTCCGATAAACACCGTCTGCTCGGGCTCCAGGCGGTTCTCCTCGAGAATCTCGTGAATTTTCTCCCGCTTATCCCAGATATTCACATAGGCCTTTTCAAAGAAACTCGCAAAACCCGTCACTTTGGATTGAACCGCGAAATGGTCGTGATGGATCGTACTCAGAAGAAAACAGCGCAACTGGTTGGCTCGGCAAAAGTCGAGGAACTCGCGAGAATGGGGCAAAGGACAGACGGAATCCTGGACCTGCCGAAATCGGCTATGAAACCATCCTTCGAGCTCGGGAAGCGGGATATGAGGAATATGCCGGTCGTAAAAACTGGTGAATGGGAGACTGAACTCCGACCGAAACTCATCCAAAGTCATTTCCGAGCGCTCCGCCCTGGTCAGAACGTAATTGGTCGCCCGCCAAACCGCCGGCAGATCGTCCACCAGGGTTCCGGACCAATCAAAAATCACGTTCCGAATCATCAGTGAATTGTATCTGGCCCGTACCAGCGGGCAATGCCGAGGAGCAGCAATTTTTCCTCCAAGTTGGAGGAAATACCCCATGACAGGCATAATTGCAGCCCGCTTATATTTCCCACATGCCAGTCTTATTGCAGAATACCGACACTCGACTCTACTTTATTAACACGGATGAGTGGACGGACGATCCGCTGAAAGCGAAGGATTTTGAGGAAGTCGAAAGAGCCGCGGACGCTTACGATGAGGAGGATCTCTCATTTGCCAGGATCCTGGTAGAACCGGGACTACCTTCGTGGAACCAGCACCCTTTAGCAGAAGTTGTCCGCCGGCTGGAGATCCAGACCTAATCTTTCGTCCCGCAATTTCGACCTTGCCGCTAGCTAGACAGTCATTATCTCTTTTTCCTTGTGCGAAAGATGCTGATCGATCTTTGAGATGTAGTCGTCAGTCAGTTTTTGCAGTTCTTTCTCCGAGTGTTTTACTTCGTCCTCGGTCGTGCCGCTATCGTGCGCATGCTTTTTCATCTGTTCCATGGCGTCCCGCCGCACATGCCTGATGGCTACGCGCCCGTCCTCGGCCATCTTGCGAACGATTTTGACAAATTCCTGCCGCCGTTCCTGGCTTAGTTCGGGGAAAAAAATGCGAATTGACCGGCCTTGAATCGAAGGTGTCAGGCCCAGGTTGCTTTTCTGGATGGCCTTTTCAATAGGGTGCAGGGAATTAGCGTCCCAAGGCTGGATCGAAAGCATTCGCGGTTCTGGGGTCGTAATGCCCGCCAACTCCCGGATGCGCATCTGGGCCCCATACACTTCGGCTAGCAGGTTTTCCACCAGCGCGGGCGAAGCTTTCCCAGTCCGAACGCCGGCGAATTCATTCACCACGACCTGTTCGGTCTTGCTCATCTTGTCGTCGGCCTCCAATAAGATGTCGTCCATTGCCATAGTAAAAAAGGATAACAAATGAGACCACTTGTGTATAGGGCAAAGGACCTTGGGACCAGGGCCGACGCATTAAAAACCTCGGAGGATTACTAGGCAAAATTTGCCTTGTACTTTTAGATTAGATGTATAAATGAGATGGATGCTTAAGCATCCAAACTCAAAAA
>Ga0306923_10006161_pt1 | contig 11783 bp, 14 predicted proteins | sample sta12Can44000108_FD_203841 | JGI IMG/M metagenome (GOLD analysis project Ga0306923, IMG submission 203841) | Lab enrichment of tropical soil microbial communities from Luquillo Experimental Forest, Puerto Rico - statanox.12C.anox.44.000.108 (v2)... | ecosystem: Environmental > Terrestrial >...
CTGTTGTCTGACTTCGAACCTTTGCCTTGCACCTCTGGCTTGACCTCTCCATTTCTGCCTGGCGGCCGCAAGCCCTTGCGCCAGTTTTCCGGCAACGCCCAGGAAGACAACACAGGAGGTTTCACCGGCTGCCCCTTGTGGTCCAGATCAACCCAGGTTGCGGGGAAATCATAGAAGTAGCGGCCGAGGCCAAAGCAGGAGCAGGCTCGCTTAAAGGCTTGAGCGTCGGCGGAGGTCATTCCGTTATCGTCGTCAGCCCATCGCTTCACCCGTTCCCGAGTGCGACCACAGGCCGGAAATAGTGACCGTACAAGTGATGAACACTTTGCCTGAGAGAAAGCTTTCGCCCTTCTTGATGCGGGTGATGTTGCTCATGGTCTCCGCGCGTCCATCCTTGAGGAGAAAGCAATGCATTCAGGCGATCGGTGTAGGCGCGAGGATCCGCGTACGGGACGATCTGGCCACGTTTCCGGTCGTTGGCCGTCACTGTGACACGCCATTGAACCTGGTCTGGCGAAAATGGCACTTCGAGCTCACGAAGGATTTCCTTCACATCGAGGCCGGGCCTAGATGTATTTATGTCTTTTGCTGGCATGGTAATGCGCCCTCCATCAGCGCTTGGATCTGGTTCTCTTGTTGGTCTGGGGAAAGTCGTCTGCCGGATGAGGACCTAAAGAAGATAAGGTGGCCCTTAAACGCCTCAGTTAAGCTGCCCAAACCTTAGGCGAACAAAAAACGAAATAGGCGTTATAATCCCCTCATGGGGCAGCGAACGGGCTTCGTCGGTTCGGCAACGTTACGAACATGTCGAAGCATGTCCTGTTCGGCTAGACTGGCCATCACCCCGATGTGATACAAGGAGGCGCGGAAGCCGCCTCCGGAAAGAGCCAGTCCGACCTTGCCGTGCAGAAAGGACAACGCCGCGGCGGCATCACCTCCGAGAAATATTTTTACAACAGACCAAGCATCCGCCGTCTCCACCTCATTGTCGCCCTTGCCTTCCTTTTGGGCCTGGATACGGGCGATATAGGTGAACTGCTTGACCATCGTTTCTAGTTCCCAGTTCTTCAGGTTGTCTCGGTCAACCTTCTGCGCGGCTTCCTTGGCATGCTCGTAGTCGCCGCTGCCTAGGTAAGCTTCGGCGAGTTTCGCGTAGTACCAATGATCGGCCTTGAAGTCTTTTTCGGCGGCTGCGTCGGAGAACACCTTGATGATTTGGGACCGGATCTGTTGTGCCTCGTCGCGCGTCGTCTTCGCTGTGTGGTCGTCGAGAGGCAGATGGCTGACTAGCAGGTCCATTACGAAGGCAGCTATCCGATTCGAAAAGCTTGATCGCCTCCTGCACCAAATGGCGATTTTGCGTAACTATCCCGAAGCTGCGGCTGTGGTCGATGTCCAGCCGAGTGAAGTTGAACGCCAGTACAAACAGCTCGCGCCGATCAACGATCATCATCTTGCCGTGATAGCGGAGCAGATCGTTCGATGTGCGGGCTACCGTCATTCCCTTGGCAAGCAGCCGCATCTCGAGTTTGCGCAAGTTCTTCTCGCCGCTGCGATTCGTATCGGCGATTAGCGCGTGTACAAACACGCCGCGCCGCACTGCATTCTCCAGCGCTCTCTCAATCTCTCTGCGATCGAAGCGGAAGATCGCAATCTCAACACTCTTTTTGGCGCGGTCGATTCCGTCAATTAGCGGTTTAACTCCGTCTTCGGGCTGGATGATCAATCTCACATCTCACCTCGATCACGGCATTCACGCACAACCAAGATTGGATGCGGTGCTATCGCCATGGTTTGCGACTACTGTTGTTTTCGATAGAAACTCAGGCATAAGCCTTAATAGGCGATTGCAGAAGAAATTACCCAACATCGCCATTATTTACGGATGTACCCGCTCGTCATCCATAGATAAGTTAAATTGCGTAACTCGTATCTCGCTAAGACTGTGCAATATCGCACCTGGCACACCCCGCCGGACAACTTGGCAGAGTACGTGCCGCTTCTAACTAAACCTCTGTCGGATAGCGCAAATTCGAGCGTGACAACGGCGACATAACCGTCCGTTTGAAGGCGAAGGAGGTGAATCCGCGCTCGATACACCATCCGGATGCGTGCAACGTCAATGGTGGCGAAGACAGAAACTCCGCCGAAGGAGACAACATGACAACCCAAGGTAACCTGCGTATATCTTGTTTTGATTTGCCCGCGGGGCGACAACTCGCAATTGCAGTCGTAATAATGTTCGCGCTACTGGTTGCTGACCGAGCATTGGCTCAACAAAACTCTTCAGATGCAACATCGAACCCTCAATCTGGCGGCAGTTCAGTTGTGGATCAGAACCCCCATCCACAATCGGCTAACGGTTCACAGGAGCCCAATCTGCCGAACGCTCCCTCCGCCGCTGCGCGGACATACAAACCCCTTAGTGAGCTGACCCTCGGCGATCGATTCACTATTTATCGGCAAACAATCCTTCGCCCCTACAGCGTGGTCGGCCCGGCCCTCGGTGCAGGCATAGGTCAATGGGAAGACGAGCCGCCCGAGTGGGGACAAGGAGCTAAAGGCTACGGACATCGAATTGCATCCGGTATGGGTCGGCACTTGATCTCTGAAACCATTCGGTTTGGCGTCGCTGCTGTTGACGGCGAGGATCCACGCTACCACCGCTCGGAAGAAACGGGCGTTTGGAAACGTGCCCAGCACGCGATCGTCGAGACATTCACTTCTGAGACGGCCGACGGCGGTCGTATTCCTGCCTACTCCCGCTTCGCAGGAACCTACGGAGCAGCCTTTATCTCCAACACGTGGTATCCGGACTCGCGGGCTACTGCCGGCTGGGCGCTACGGCGAGGCTCGACGGCACTCGGCTCAAGCGTCGGCTTCCACCTGTTCGAGGAGTTCGTACCCCGCAAGTACTTCAAGGCCATCGGTGTCACCAACGACCAGTGACCAACTTGATCTTCCTTGGGACCCACTTATGCACTCACAGAAGATTATTGGAAATCAGTTCGCGGCTGAGGTCACGATACCCGACGAGCCGGACGCCAGCGCTGTAGGAGCGTCCGATACAGAACCTGCGACAGGTTCTCCTGGGCACTGGCCTGGACTCGTAGGTCTCATGCAGCCGCATGCCAAACTCCTTGCTTTGGGACTGATCGCGGTTGTAGGCGAGGGCGTTGCCAATCTTCTCGAACCTTGGCCGCTGAAGCTCGCCTTCGATAGCTTCGGCCGCTCGGGGACTCCGCACGGATGGCACAATAGATGGCTGCACGCGGCATTCGGTGTAGACAAGGTCGCACTGCTGAAGGTCGCGGCAGTGGCCGTTCTGGTTATCGCACTGCTCGATGCGGTGTGTTTCTTCGCCGAAAAGTATCTCACCACCAGCGTGGGTCAATGGGTCATGCACGACTTGCGCCGTCTCCTCTACGCGCACCTTCAGCACCTGTCGCTTGACTATCACAAGCGGAAGCAGACCGGCGAACTCATCAGCCGCCTGACGAGCGATATCGACGCCATTCAAAGCTTCATCGTCTCCAACATGTTGGGATTCTTGGTTGACGGCATGACGTTGGTGGGCATGGTCGTCGTCATGTTCTATCTTAACTGGCGCTTTACGCTGATTGCACTCTCGGTCGCACCCTTGCTGTTCATGGTGACGTATTCGGTTACTCGCCGTAGCAAAAAGGCCACGCGTGAGGTGAGGAAGAAGGAAAGCGAAATCCTATCTCGCTTAGAGGAAGTGCTGTCTTCCATCGGCGTAGTTAAGGCATTGGCGCGCGAAGACTATGAGCAGCAACGCCTGGAAGAAGATAGCGCCGAGAGTGTGCAGATCGCCTTGCGAGCGCGCAGCCTCAAGGCGCGGCTCTCGCCCCTGGTTGGCATCATTGTTGCCGCAGGCACCGCACTCGTTCTCTGGTTTGGCGGCCGGCTCGTCCTGGCAAGGTCCCTTTCCGCCGGGTCGCTGATCGTTTTTATCTGGTATCTGGGCAAGATGTACAAGCCCATGCAGGATTTCGCCAAGATGACCGACAGCTACTCCAAAGCGGTGGTCGGTTACGAACGGATTCGCGAAATCTTCGAAACCGAAGCCAAGGTGCAGGACCTGCCGGATTCCCGGCGCGCACCGCGCTTCCGCGGAGAGATCGATTTCGATCATGTCGCCTTCAGTTACGTTCCCGGGCGGCAGGTGCTCAAGGATGTGAGTTTCAAAATCGCGCGGGGACAGACGGTCGCGCTGGTCGGGCCCACAGGCGCGGGCAAGACCACTATCGCCAACATGATTGGCCGCTTCTACGATCCGGATTCCGGAACCGTCAGAATCGACGGATGCGATGTGCGCGAGTTTCAGCAGAAGTCGTTGCGCGAACAGATGAGTTTCGTGCTGCAAGAGAGCATTCTGTTTCGCGCGCCCGTGTGGCAGAACATCGCGTATGGCAAACCGGAGGCGACCCGCTCTGAAATCCGGCGCGCAGCCGAGATGGCCAACGCCCACGAATTTATCGTTAAGCTGGGCGAAGGCTACAACACCATAATTGGTGAACGCGGCGCAACCCTCTCCGGCGGACAGTGCCAGCGCATCGCGATCGCTCGCGCCATCATCCGCAACACGCCGATCCTGATCATGGACGAGCCCAGCAGCGGACTTGATTCCGCTTCCGAAAAGCTCGTCTTTGAAGCCTTAGGCCGCTTGATGGAGAGCAAAACCACCATCGTCATCGCCCATCGCTTCTCTACCATTCGGCGCGCCGACATGATCCTCCTGATCAAAGGCGGACGCATCGTCGAACACGGAAAGCACGAAGACCTGCTGCGCTCCGGCGGTTTGTACGCCACCTTATACGACTTGCAATTCCAGCACGAGGACGAGATCCCGAACGTCACGCTGACCGGCACTGCTGCCTGACATTGCGCACAGAGAACCCTGCGCCGCAAGAGGAGGGAGTCATGATAGTACCGACGACAAGATCACCCGCACGAAAATCCGCAGGATTCGCAGTCGTTGTCGCTCTGGTTTTGCTCGGACACATTCCAGCTCGCCCGGCAAGCAAGCGGCCCGACCCGGCGGGAGCGGTTGCCACCGCAGGTCCCGCGTATCTTTGGCATAATCCAACTGACATCGCGTCGCGAAATCTTTTCTACGGCTCCGGTGGCAAAGAACACGCGCCTCACACTACTTATACCTTCATCAAGGAGGACCTCAACGGCACCAACCCGAAATTCGACGTGCGTGACGAGGATGGCGTGAAGTGGAAGGTCAAGCTTGGAGTTGAGGCGCGTCCCGAAGTGGTTGCTTCGCGCCTCGTTTGGGCGGTCGGTTATTACGCCAACGAGGACTACTTCGTTCCCGAGTTGCGCGTCGAGAACATGCCGCGCCTGAAGCGTGGTCAGAAACTCGTGTCCAAAGACGGCACGGTGCATAACGTCCGTCTCAAGCGGTCGCTGAAAGGCGAAGAAAAGATCGGCGATTGGAAGTGGAGCGACAACCCGTTCACTCGCCGGCGCGAGCTCAACGGTCTGCGCGTCATGATGGCTTTGATCAACAACTGGGACCTCAAAGACGAAAACAATGCCGTCTATGAAGAGGAGCACGGCGATTCGGGTACTCCTGAGCTTCATTACGCCGTCAGCGATCTCGGCGCCAGCTTCGGAACCACCGGCCGTAGTCTGACGCATAGCATGTCCAAGGGGAACCTGAAGGCCTACCAGCACTCGAAGTTCATCCGCAAGAAGACGTCGGAGTATGTTGACTTCTACGTACCTTCGCGTCCCGCGCTGATGTACCTTGCCACGCCCAAGGAGTACTTCAGCCGCGTCGACATGCGCTGGATCGGCAGGCACATCCTGCGCTCCGATGCCCAATGGATCGGCGGTCTTCTGGCCCAGCTCTCGCCCGATCAGATTCGCGACGCCTTCCGCGCAGCGGGATACACGCCTGATCAGGTCAACGCTTACGCCCTCGTTGTCGAGAAGAGAATTGCAGAACTTAAGCAACTGTAACCCAGATGGGATACTAAGTGTTTAGCTGGTAAGCGGGCGGTCATCGAACTTAAGTGCCATATGGTGAGGACAACTGCGGAAGTACAACTCGCAAGTGCTGAGAAATCCCGCCGCTCGCCCATGCGCTCGCGAACGCGCACGACCCACGGCCCACGCACTCCGATCGCCGATCCGTTTTTGGGGCATACGAAACGGCCCGACATCCGACCGAGGACACTCCCTTCGCGTTCCTGGCATCTCACCTTCAGGGACAGAAGACCGGCCGAGGCTCTTCCCTGTTTCTTGATCCTCCTCGTGCTTTACTGCCCCACGGTTTCGGCGGCCGAACCGGTTCCCGTGCACCATCTGGAAGGAATCACCCATGGGTTTCTCGTCCTACGCGACCTCGACGGAAAGGCCATCGCTCACGGCGAGTTGGATCAGCTCGTAAGCGGGAAAGACGGGGTCGTCACCGCGGATATGAACTTCCATTTCAACGACGGTTCTTCTTTCCGCGAGATCACCAAGTTTACCCAGCATGGCGAGTTTCGATTGGTGAGCGACAAAGTGACGCAAAAGGGTCCTTCGTTCAAACAGCAGAGCGAATCGGAGATCGACGCAAAGGCTGGCAACATCACTGTTCGCACTGTGGACGGCGGAAAAGAAAGGTGACGACTAAACACATGGATCTTCCGCCGGACGTAGCAAACGGAATGCTGCCTGTGCTGATGAAGAACCTGAGCAAACCCGGAACGCCCGCTACGGTATCCATGGTGGCTGTCGGGGCTTCCCCCCGGCTCGTACATTTAAATATCATTCCTCTGGAAGAAACGACGTTGAAGTACGGCGCAGCGGTCCACAAGACCCAGCACTTTGTCGTCAAGATCAGGATCGGCGGGATTGCCGGAGTAATTGCGCCGCTGGTGGGAAAGCAACCGCCTGATATTCAATTTTGGATTCTCGAAACTGGGGCTCCGGTGTTCCTCCAGTCGGAAGGCCAACTCTCTGCTGATACTCCGGTTTGGCGAATCCAGATCGGTTCGCCGGATGCCGAATCGCTAAAAGCAGCCCAATAGCTCGAGTGCCGGCGGCTCGCGCCAGAGTCTTCCTGGATCTGGAGCCGCTTGTGGGGACGCTCCTCGGCCTGATGATTCTCGATGAGAGTCTGGGAACGTCGGGCATTGCGGGGGCGTTCTGATATTGACTTCGGCGGTGTGTTTTAGCCGCCGACCCGAATAGTCGAATGACGCTTGGGTATGCCTGAACGGCTCGCCTCTTCCCGTTGTAGGCGTGAGCGAGTTACTAGGAAGGAGCCTGTTCGTGTCGCTCATCTTCAATACTCCCGTGCAAAAGAGTTGCGAAGGAATCGGATGACCCTCTGATTGCATCATTACTGCTCGAGAGAAATGACGCGCGCGGAGGCAACCCTCATGGTTCACACAGTCGTTGATGGAACGTTTCGGCAAACCAATTTGACTAACGAATCTTCCGAGTATCTGGCAAAGCGCGAGGAGCTTCGTCTTGCCGAAATCGAGCTCATGCGTCAGCGCGAACGCGTCGCTTAGTTGCGCCGCAAGCTTCCTGAAGGTGCTGCTATTCAGGACTACCAATTTGAAGAAGGTCCTCGTGACCTCAATGCTGGTGATGCGCCTGTGCGCACGGTCCGCCTGAGCGAACTCACTAAGCCCAATCGCTCACTCGTCATCTACCACTTCATGTTCGGAAAAGGACAAACTAAGGCTTGCCCCATGTGCACCGCTTGGCTCGACGGCGCTAATGGTGTCGCCCATCATCTCGCTCAGAACCTTAACTTCGCTGTTGTCGCTGCTGCCGATCTCCCGACTCTACGTTCCCACGCTCGCGATCGCGGCTGGGACAAGCTGCGCCTTCTTAGCGCCGGAAACAACAGTTTCAAATATGACCTAGGCAGCGAAGACCGCGAAGGCGGCCAGGATTCAACGGTTTCCGTTTTCACGCGCGATCCCAAGGGTAACCTTCGTCACTTTTACACAGCACATCCCAGGATGGCGCCCGACATTCAAGAGCGTGGCATCGATCTGCTCACTCCTATACGGCACTTCATGGACCTAACCCCGCAAGGACGGGGCAGTTGGTACACAAGTCTTGCCTACGGCACCGAAGTCCACGCTCCCTCCACATAGCTCTCGTGGGGCCTGGCTCAAACAGAAGACCATTTTAACGAGCCACACCCTGCGTGGGTGCTTCAGGCGGCTCTCCTCAGTGCGTCTGGGCCAACGTTGGATTTCTTTCGCATGTGTACAACCCTGCCGCTCTCTTCGAAAGAGACTTCGTCCATTAGGGTTTTCATCAGGTAAATACCTCGACCGTGCTCGAACAGCCTGCGTTCTGGAGTGGTGGGATCAGGTACTGTGTTGCTGTCAAACCCTGGTCCCTCGTCCCGAACGGTGATCGAGACTTCTCCGTCTGTGTAGCCGCAGCACTCGACATAAACACTTTTGCTGGGGTTCTCACGGTTGCCGTGGACCACCGCATTCGCAAGGGCTTCACGCAGGGCCGTCTCGATATCGACCTCGCTCCCATCCGCAGATCGAAAGTGCTGAATCAACCGCATCAGTTGATCTACGAATTGCGAGATGGCTTGGACTTCACTCGGGAAAGACCGCAATTCAACAAAAGGAGTTGATTGGAAACTCCGCGGCACGTGATTGAGAGCTTGTGTATGAGCCATGTTTCTGAACCTCCAGTTGGCTTTCGGCGCCATCACTCACAGCGTTATGGCAGTTGTTTTTGCATCGCTTCAAGTTCGGCGCCGCGGATACGGCTGAACTCGCGCAATGGATCCTCGCGCTTAGCAGCCCTAGACTGAAATTCCTCCGGAGCGAGGTTGGGCTCCGAATACGTACTAAAAATGTGTTGAATAACCTGTTCAGCGCTCGCAAGAACACCGCTCAAGGAACTCAAACGAATGCGGCTCAGAAGTGCATAGGCCGGGCTGAGCTGGTTCGGGTGGTCAGCCTTACGTTGGATGGCATTAGCCACGGCGTGCGCTCCGATCGAAGCGAGCAACAAGATAATTACTAAAATCGTCACCATGATCACACCACCCTTAAGAAATATGTTCGGCCCATCGAACCAACTAGCTTGCCGAGGGCACAGCGCGATCATACTTTGCCGCTACCACTCACACTTCAGCATTGCGTCATTGAAAATACGATGGAGTGTCTGAGGTTCAAATCGGGCATTCGCTGTACCACGGTGCACAATATCCCGTAGCCGCGTTGCGACTTGCTAACTCGCTTGAAATGAGCGGGTAGGCAACAAATTGACGCATGAGATGAAAACGCCACCACTTCCCAGAAGCCGGTTCTGGCCAATGTGACAAGCGAATGCTGCTTGGAGTCGAAAAGGAAGTGGCGGTGAGTGACCCGCCTCGCGTTCGAGTCCACTCTCGCCGACGGCGGAATGTTCCGCCAACGTCCGCAGAACACTCCCTGTTACTTGCGAAGCAGAAAGGGTGTGACAAGAAAGCCCAGAATACCTACCGCAACAAAGACGACGTGCGGAAACATCACTTGCGGCCATAGGAATACAGATCGCCAGCGGCGGTGACGGATGTTAAGGGCGGATTGCTCACCGAACGCACCCAGGACCCTGGGCGATCGAGGCTTTGATGCGGAGGTGTCCGGGTCAGACAGATAGCGTTCGAGTTCCGTCGCACGTTGAGTGTGGCCAAGCTGGAGGAGTTTGAAGCGAACCTCTGTGGTCCAAAACCCAACAGCGAGGACGCACACGAGGAGAAACGCAGAGGGTGACTTCTGGGAGACGCCTAGAGCAAGCGCTGCACCTGAGACTGTAACACCCCAGTTTTTGATCGTGAGGAAGTACGGGTCATAACTTTGCAGGATGTCCACGACCTTGAAGTACTCTTCCAGCAGTTCGCTGCGGGTGCTGCCGGTAGCTCCGGTCATTCGTTTCTCCCCTAGCTAGTCCTCGTTGAGGGAAGGGCAAAGGTGCTGAACCTCGGCGAACCGGTTCCCTTCCATAGTCCTAACGAGTATCGCCGGTCGCGGGAACGCCAGAAAGAACTCGCGTATTATAAAGCCCGAGATTTTCACGTCCCGCTGCCAACTCACGAATCGGCAAACGCGGGATGCCGTCCGCTCTCCCGCAAGCGCTGCCAAAGTTCTAGAATGCAGACATGAGGATCCTGGAGTTCAGCGGAAAAGGCGGCGTGGGCAAGACCAGCCTGGCCGCTGCCACGGGGCTGAAACTGGCCGAGCTCAATTACCGCCCTGGTGATGAGCATCGATCCGGTTGCGGATGCGTCGGCAATCCTCGGCGGGCGCAAGCGGAACTCATTTTCATCTGATGGGACCCAGTTTCACTTCATGGGATCCTCGGTTTCACCTCATGGGGTCTCGAGTTTCATCTCATGGTGTCCCAATTTCACTTAAACGAACACCAGTTTCATTTCAAACGTTCACCCACATCTTCTCTATCTCTCTTTGGCGCGGCCGCAACGAGCATCCACTCGTGCTCCCACACGTCATGCATCGGTAGCAGGTTCCGCTGCGCACCATCAGCGAACCGCAGATGTTGCAGGCGGGCGCATCTCCCATCTGGACAAGTTCCCCGAGCGCCTCAACCGGATCCGTGCCCTTGCTATCCGTCGTTGGCAGAGTGGGCATCGGAAGGCCGTCGAACAATTCGCCCTGGTCACCGCTCAAGAATTTGAGGTCCCGCCAGCGCCCAATGTAGTCCATAAGGGACTTGGCGTAGCCGATCTTGGGATTGCCGGACCAGCCGCTGGGCTCGAAGCGAGTATGCGTGAATTTGCTGCACAGCACCTCGAGCCGGACACCGTACTGCAGCGCCAGCGACACCGCTGTGGCAAACGAATCCATCAGCCCGGAGATGGTCGGGCCCTGCTTCGCCATGGTGACGAAGATCTCCCCGGGCAAACCGTCGTCGTAAACTCCGACCGTGAGATATCCTTCCTGCCCGGCGATGGAGAAATGATGGGTAAGTGCCCGCCGCTCGTCAGGCAACCGCCGACGAATCGCCGGCGACGAACCCGGTCCTGCGCTCTTGCTCTCACTCAGGGAGCGTTCGGCCGATCCCGCGTCGTTGTCTGATCGGGCAGGCGCCTTCGCTAACCGGACTTATCTGTCTTGCGGCTGACATAAGCAACCTCGTTACTCAAAGATTCGGCCCGGCCCCCTCTGCTCGAGAAGCCTCGTTAAACCGACGATTAAAGACATAGATCACCAGTGGAGTTCAGTTGCTGCGGCAAGGAAGGCGCCACCTGGATGCAGATCCGATGGTCAGGACTTGGCCAAAGCGACGCTCTGAACTTCCAGGTTGATTTTCGGCGGGTTCAGCAAGGTGTTGTGAATCAGGCAATGATGGACGGCTTCTTCGATGCCTCTTTTGTGATCGTCGCCGAACTCTGCAGGAACCTCCACCGTGATGCGGAAGTCCTCCATGCGTGCCGGAGCCTTAGCCTTTTCGGCGCTGACGTGAACGCGGGTACCTTCGGTTGAGAGCTTGTGCTTCTTGAGATACATGACTGCATAAAAACCGACGCAGGAACCAAGTGATGCCAACAATAACTCCGGCGGCGTCATGCCTTCGTCGTAACCGCCGTTCTCCTGTGGCTGATCGCACGCGATGGTGTGCTGGCGCGCCTTGATTTCGAATTGAACGCCACCCAGGTGTTCTACCGAGACTTCCATAAGTACCTCCTATGATTGCGATTGCGCTTCTTCAGCATTTCCAGTGAGCGCGGCGTCCACACGCTCACGCAAAAGTTTTCGGGCTCGATG
>Ga0306923_10006167_pt1 | contig 11780 bp, 11 predicted proteins | sample sta12Can44000108_FD_203841 | JGI IMG/M metagenome (GOLD analysis project Ga0306923, IMG submission 203841) | Lab enrichment of tropical soil microbial communities from Luquillo Experimental Forest, Puerto Rico - statanox.12C.anox.44.000.108 (v2)... | ecosystem: Environmental > Terrestrial >...
CGATGTCCAGCCGCGCCTCGACGCATTCGGCCGAGCCTATGCAACCGGCAAACGCAAGGACGCCGTCGCCCGGGTGTGGATCAAGCCCGGGAGCGGCAAAATCGACGTCAACGGCCGCGAAAGCCCCACTTATTTCGCGCGGCCGGTGCTACGGATGCTGATCAACCAGCCTTTCGCGGCGGCCAATCGGCTGGGTCAGTTCGATGTCTGGTGCACGGTCGAGGGCGGCGGGCTATCCGGTCAGGCCGGAGCCGTACGCCATGGCATCAGCCGAGCATTGACCTATTTTGAGCCGGCTTTGCGCCCGCTTTTGAAGCAGCAGGGTTTTCTGACGCGCGACAGTCGCGTCGTCGAGCGCAAGAAATACGGCAAGCACAAGGCACGGCGCCGGCCGCAATACTCGAAGCGGTAACAGCATCTCCATCAGCGCCGCCGAAAAGGTATTCGCCCTTGCCGTTCACGGCGGCGCCGGGACGATCCGCCGGGACGAGACGGCCCTATCTCGCGCACCTTCCTATCATCAAGGGTTGCGCCGCGCACTCGCGGCCGGCCGTGTCATCCTCGCCGCCGGCGGGAGTGCGCTCGACGCGGTGACCCAAGCGGTCGTGGCACTCGAGGACGACCCGCTGTTCAACGCCGGAAGAGGCAGCGTCTTCACCGCCGCGGCAACGCAGGAGATGGACGCTTCGGTAATGGACGGGCGGGATCACCGAGCGGGCGCGGTGGCCGGGCTCTTCGGGCCGCGCAACCCGGTGTTGGCGGCACGCGCGGTGATGGAACATTCCCACCATGTGCTATTGATCGGTGAGGGCGCGCTCGCCTTCTGCCGCGAGCAGCACGTGCCCTTTGCCGAGCCCGGTTATTTTTCGACAGAAGAGCGCCGGCGGGAATTGCAGGATGCGCTCGCGGAGCGCGGCCGCATCGCGGCCGGGGAGGGCACCGTGGGCGCCGTTGCCCGCGACGGCGCCGGCAATCTCGCCGCCGCCACTTCGACCGGCGGGATGACCGGCAAGAGCCCCGGCCGGGTCGGCGACAGCCCGATCATCGGCGCCGGTACCTATGCCGATAACATGACCTGCGCGGTCTCGGCCACCGGCCACGGCGAGTTCTTTATTCGCTACGGCGCAGCCTTCGAAATCGCCGCGCGGCTGCGTCATGCCGGCCAATCGCTGCCGCAGGCGGCACATGCCGTCATCGAGGCTCTGGCCATATTCGGCGGCCGGGGCGGGTTGGTTGCGGTCGATCGCACCGGCGCCTTGGCCCTGCCCTTCAATACCGCCGGGATGTATCGTGGTTACGTCCGGGCCGATGCGGCGATCCACACCGCGATATGGGACGAGCCCTACCTCTCGGGCTGACCCCGCCGTTATGTCGCGGATTGCACGATCCGCTGGCGCATGATCACCCGGAAGATGCCGTACTGGAGCGCGAATGCGGCGAGCTTCGCGCCGACCGAACCAACCGAGACGAACCACGCCCAAGTCACGAAATCGAAGCGCAGGGCGATGATCAGGTTGGTGAGGCCGAGCGCTGCGAGGAGGGCTGCCCAGGCGTAGCCTGCAGCTACGATCGTAGACTCTGGCACGTTCTGCCGCACGATTTCCGGCAGATAGCGGACCATCCAGCCGCGCCGCAACATAACTGTGGCGACCGCGAGGTGGACGATGGTCGGCTTTACCATCAAAAACCGCGGGCTCTGGGTCAGCATTGTCGCGCCTCCGAGAACCACGACGAGCCCCAGGCTCATCCACTGCATCGGCTCGACCCGCCGCCGGGTCAGCCAGATACGGGCAAGCTGCGCCATGCCGGCAGCGACGGCGATCGCGGCGGCGGCAAACAGGTTGCCCGAGAGCCCATAGACGAGCAAAAACAGGATCGCCGACAGGAGATCGCCGAGCAATTGCCGGAGCGCCCGTTTCATCGCTGCCCGCCCTATCGGCGCGATCGGAAAAGCCGGGGTAAAACTTCCGGCCTACCTGCGCTCGTCCGGCTCCGGTTCCTCGCGCTTGAGGATGTCATAGACTCGGGCGACGACGCCGCGCGGCCCGTGCTCCAGCTCGGTCCCAATCTGATCGTCGGCGGTTGCCCAGGTGAAGGCTTCGAGCACCTCGGCGGGTGTCGCTTCGGTTTTCACGATCCTCATCAGCACCGCGTCATCGAGCGGCCCGACGATCTCTATTATCTCGGCGGCGGTCGCAGCTCGCGAAATCTGCTTCGTCAAACCCTACCTCCGGGTATTACCGAAACGACGTGATTAAGCGCGGACCGCTTGGGTTGGCGGGAGCGATGCCTGCCGAGCGGAACGACGGTGCTCGCTTGTGGGCCCACGGCGCTCTCGGAATACTGCGCGACTAAGCGTACTTCATCGCCCGCCGCGAGCTTGTCGAAAGCGTCGCGGATCGCGACGTAGACCTCCTCATGCGCATGGTGCACCGCCCTCAAGCCCCGGCGACGGTGAGGTCGTCGATCCTGAGCGTCGGGGAATCGGCGCCAGCCTTGAATTCGAGATCGTTGGCGGCGACAAGGCGGGCGAAGATGTCCTTCAGATTGCCGGCCACCGTCATCTCGCTGACCGGAAAGACGATCTCGCCCTTATCGATCCAGAAGCCGGCAGCACCCCGGCTGTAATCGCCGGTCACACCATTGACCCCCATCCCCATCATCTCGGTCACGTAAAACCCGCTCTCGATGTCGGCGATCAGCTCCTCGGGGGTCACCGAGCCAGGCTCGATCCATACATTGGTCGCGGTCGGACCCGGCGGTGAAGAGGTGCCGCGAGCGGCATGGCCAGTGCTCGTCAGGCCGAGCTGACGCGCGGAGCGCAAATCGAGAAGCCAGGTCGTCAGCACACCCTTGTCGATAATCGCGCGGCGGCGGTTGGCGATGCCCTCGCCGTCGAACGGCTTCGAGCGCAAGCCACGCTGCCGGTGCGGGTCGTCGATGATTGTGATCGCCCCGGGAAAGATCCGCTCGCCGAGCCGGTCCTTCAAAAAGCTCGTGCCGCGCGCAATCGCCGGACCCGCGATCGCGCCCAGGAGGTGCGAAATGAAGCCGCGGGCGACACGCGGGTCGAACACCACCGGGCAGCGGCAGGTCGGCATCTTCTTCGCCCCGAGCCGCTTGACCGCGCGCTCGCCGGCGCTTTTCCCGACCTCGGCCGGCTGGCGCAGATCGGCGGCAAAGATGGCACTCGAAAAATCATAATCGCGTTCCATGCCGGTACCCGAACCACCGATCACACTGGCGCTGATGCCGTGGCTCGAGCCCGAGTAGGTGCCGGCAAAGCCGTTCGAGGCGGCTAATGCCACGCTCGACCGGCCCCAGCCGGCTTCCGCACCTTCGGAGTTGGTCACTCCGGTGACGGCGAGTGCCGCCTCCTCGGCGGCACGCGCGCGCTCGATCAGCACCTCGGCGGCGGGCTCCTCGGGGTCGAGCATGTCGAGAACAGGCCAAGCGTGCGCGATCTCGCCAGGATCGGCGATGCCGCAATAGGGATCCTCGGGCACGGTGCGGGCCATCGCGACCGCGCGCTCGACGAGCGCTGCAAGGGCCTCGGGCGCTCGGTCGGTCGACGATACGACGGCCTGCTGCCGGCCGATGAACACCCTGAGGCCGAGATCCTGGCCTTCCGAGCGTTCGAGCTTCTCGGTCTTGCCCAGACGCCGCGCGTGGGACAGCGAGGCGCCTTCGAATAGCACCGCATCGGCGGCATCGGCACCGGCGCGGCGCGCCCGCCCGATCAGATCCTGCAGGAGGTCGAGCGCGGCCCCCGCTTCCTTGCTCACTTCGGACATCGATTCTCCGTTCACTTCCAGATGGGCTTGCCGGTTCCGGGCAGCCCGTAGCTGGCCCATTTGCTGGTTACCTCGGCGATCGTCTCTTCGGTCATGCGGATCGGCCGGCCCCACTCTCGCCCGGTTTCCGGCGGCAATTTGCCGGTCGCGTCGAGTCCGATCTTGCCGCCGAGACCCGATTGCGGCGAGGCAAAGTCGAGATAGTCGATCGGGGTGTTGTCGACGAGCGTGACATCGCGGACCGGGTCCATCCGGGTCGACACCGCCCACATAACCTCTTTCCAGTCGCGCGCATCGATGTCGTCATCCACGACGATCACGAACTTCGTGTACATGAACTGGCGCAGAAAGGACCAGACCCCCATCATTACGCGCTTGGCCTGGCCGGGATAGGTCTTGCGAATTGCAACGACGGCGATGCGGTAGGAGCATCCCTCCGGTGGCAGCCAGAAATCGACGACCTCCGAAAATTGCTGCTGCAGCAGCGGAATGAATACCTCGTTCAACGCCTCGCCGAGGATCGAGGGCTCGTCCGGCGGCCGCCCGGTGAAAGTCGACAGATAAATCGGGCTCTTTCGCATCGTGATCGCCGAGAGGCGGAACATCGGGAAGCGCTCGACGGCGTTGTAATACCCGGTATGGTCGCCATAAGGGCCCTCCTCGGCATGTTCGTCGAGCATGACGTGGCCTTCGAGAACGATCTCGGCCTGGGCCGGAACCTTTAGCGGCACCGTCTTGCAGTCGACCAACTCGACCTTGCGGCCGCGCAGCAGCCCGGCGAACTGGTATTCCGAGAGCGTATCGGGAACCGGCGTGACGGCGGCGAGGATCGTCCCCGGGTCGGCGCCGATCACTGCGGCGGCCGGTAACGGCTCGCGGCGCTCGGCGCCCCAGCGGCGATGATGCTGCGCGCCGCCGCGGTGCTTCAGCCAACGCATCAGGGTCGTGTCGCGGCCGGTCACCTGCATGCGATAGATACCGAGGTTGAAGCCGTCTTCGCGGCGCTGCCCTGGACCTCTGGTCACCACCAGCGGCCAGGTGATCAGCGGCGCGGGTTCACCAGGCCAGCAAGTCTGGACCGGCAACGCCGCGAGGTCGATCTCGGCGCCGCGCAGGACGATTTCCTGACAGGGTCCGGCGCCGACGGTGCGCGGCCGCATCGCCATCACTGTCCGCAACAGCGGCAACAGGTCGAGCGCCTCGCGCCAGCCTCCGGGCGGCTCCGGCTGTTTCAGAAAGGCGAGCGTCTCACCGATCTCGCGCAGCGCCCATGGTTCGCGATCCATGCCCCAGGCGACGCGCTCGACGGTACCAAACAGATTCACCAGCACCGGCATCGCGTAGCTGCCGCCGCCCGTGCGGGTGACGTTCTCGAACAATGCGGCAGGTCCGCCCGCGGCGAGGAGCCGGGTCTGGATCTCGGTCATTTCGAGGTACGGCGACACCGGCGCCGCCACCCGCACCAACCGCCCGCTCGACTCGAGCCGGTCGATGAAGTCGCGCAGACTGGCATAGGGCATGCCGGGCTATATGGGTGCGGCCTGGCGTTCCAAGGAGCGCTTCGGCGGCTTGCGCGCGAAAATCAGAAAGGCCATCATTTGGTCGAGGGCAACGAGGACATGGCGAAGCTGAACGCGCTCTACGACCAGGATTTCGTGCGCTGGACCGAGGAGCAGGCGGCCGCGCTACGGCAGGCCAAAAGCCAGTCTCTGGCCGGAACAGAAGGCTCGAATCTACCGCTCGATTGGGAGAACCTTGCCGAGGAGATCGAGAGCTTAGGGAAGTCGGACCGGCGCGAGTTGCGTTCGCAGATTACTCGGGTCCTGCGGCACCTTTTAAAGCTCGAGGCCACTCCTACAGCGGAACCGCGCGCTGGCTGGCGGGCGACGATCAACGAAGCGCGGACAGAAATCGAGGGTCTCTTAGAGGGACAGCCCCAGCCTTCGGCGCGAGACCCAAGCATTGATTCAGAAACAGGTCCGCGCTGCGGCGAGGCAGGCGGGGGATGATCTTGGGCAGCACGGCGAGCCGATCAAAGCGATTCGGGCGCAGCTCGAAGGAGGTGGGTACACGGAGGAGCAGGTCCTCGGAGACTGGTTTCCGGACGAATCTGGCTGATCTATCTCCCGAAAGGCTCTCGCCGAGATAGCACCTCCCAGACGACCGCGTCGCGGGTGTCGCGGTCTTCGAGTTCGCGGCTCGTCGGCACGAGGTAGCGCGCGCGCTCGACGAGGCCTTCACTCGGGAGATATGCGCGTCCTGGATCACCCAGCAGGACGAGGGTGCCCCGAGCGGCTAGCCCGCGCAGCCAGCCCGTGACCCGGTCCGCCATCGGCCTTTCGTAGCACACATCGCCGGCGCTCACGACTTCCCATCGCGGATCGACGGTGTCGAGCAGATCCGCAGTCGTCACTGCAATCGCGACATCGTTGAGAGCGGCGTTCGCGGCGATCGCGGCGGCGGCAAAATGGTCGATCTCAGCCGCAAACACGGAGGCAGCGCCCGCTTTGGCGGCAGCTATCGCGACGAGGCCGGAGCCGGCGCCGAAATCGAGCACGGAGCGGCCGGCTACCTCGGCGGGATGATCGAGGAGATAGCGGGCGAGGGCTTGGCCCCCCGCCCAGGCGAAAGCCCAGAACGGTGGCGGCAATGCGCTGCGCGCGAGGGTTTCCTCGGTCGCCTGCCAGATCGGGGTGATCTCGGTGGCGAGGTAGAGGCGGATCTCCGGAACCAGCGGCGGCGCGGTGACGACGGTATTACCGCGGACGAAGAGGGCGGGGTCCAACGGTTTCGGATCAGGTGAAGTGGCCGCCGACGATCCCAGCGAGCATCAGCCAGCCGACCCCTCGGTTCGAGCGGAACTTGGCGAGGCAGTCGGCCGGGTCGTCGATTGCCACACGGGCCGCCTGCCAAGCCAGCTGCAACGCCGATCCGGCGAGCCCGGCCCAGAACAGGATGCCGAGCCCCGCTGCAAACCCTGCCACCGCCCACGTCGACAGCGCGACGGCGTAGAAGGCAAAGAGCCACGGGCGGGTGCGCGAGCCGAGCGCAATCGCCGAGGATTTGACGCCTATGCGTAAATCGTCCTCCTTGTCCTGATGTGCATAGATCGTGTCGTAGCCGATGGTCCAGAACACGCCTCCGAGATAGAGCAGAACGGAAGGCCAGGCGAGGGTTCCGGTGGCAGCGGCCCAGCCGAGCAGCGCCCCCCAGTTGAAATTGAGGCCGAGGAACACTTGCGGCCAATAGGTAACCCGTTTCATAAACGGATAAGTACCGATCAGCCCGAGAACGGCAAAACCGAGCAGGACGCTCGTCCGGTTCAGGGTGAACAGGACCGCGGCACCGGCCATCAATTGGAGCACCAAGAACAGAACGGCGCGACACACGGTTACCGCCCCGCTGGGCAACGGACGCAGCCGAGTGCGGGCGACCAGCGCGTCGTAATGCCGGTCGGCGATGTCGTTGAAAGTGCAGCCGGCGCCGCGCATCGCAACCGCACCCACCGCAAACAGGATCAGCAACGCGGGGTCCGGCCAGGTGATCGACGCGAGCGCAATCCCCCACCAGCCAGGGAACAGCAGAAGCCAGGTTCCAATCGGCCGGTCGAGGCGAGCAAGGCGGGCGTAAGGCCGGGCCCCGGCGGGCAGGTAGCGCTCTACCCAATCGCCGTGACGGATGTCACTCGGGTCGGAGCGAGAAGCTGGCTTCCCTTCGAGTTGCCTGAGCGTTTCCATTGGGCCGAGTCTAATTTTAATCTCGCTGACGCAACAGATGAGGCATGCCAGGGTGGCAAAACACCGTGAACCGCGCCTTCATGTCGAGCCTGGGCTCGCATCGGGCGGGGTGATCGAACTCGAGGCAGGGCAGGCGCATTATCTCCGCACGGTGTTGCGGCTCGGCCGCGGTGCGGCAGTCGCCGGCTTCAACGCCGTCGACGGAGAGTGGTTGTGCCGCATTGCCGAGGTCGGCAAGAGTCGCGTGCTGCTGACGGTCGAGCGCCAATTGCGGGTGCCCGAGCCCGACGCCGACCTCTGGTTGCTGTTCGCGCCGATCAAGCGGGCCCGGCTCGACTGGCTCGTCGAGAAGGGGACCGAGCTCGGGGCCTCGGTGCTGTTGCCGGTATGCACGGTGCGGAGCCAGTCCGAGCGCCTCAACCTCGAACGGTTGCGCGCGCATGCCGTCGAGGCGGCCGAGCAGAGCGAGCGTCTTTCGTTGCCGGAATTGCACCCGCCCGAAGCGCTCGATCGCGTGCTCGCCTCCTGGTCGGCCGAGCGACCCCTCATGGTCTGTGACGAAAGCGGGGCGGGCGAACCGATCGGTGAAGCCGCGAGGCGGCTCGCGGCGGGGCCGATGGCGCTGCTCGTCGGGCCGGAAGGCGGGTTCGACCAGACGGAGCTTGACGCTTTGGACAAACTCTCTTTTGTTACTCGCATCGGGCTCGGCCCGAGGGTGTTGCGTGCGGAGACCGCCGCTCTTGCGGCTCTGGCAGTCTTCCAGGCGATCGCCGGTGATTGGCGCCGCACTCGTACCCGTTGATCGTCCTTGCCGCTATCCCGGGAGTTCCGCCGAGGATGACCACCGCCCCGAGCTCGCCAGGAGCACCGATCACCGACAAGCGGCAGCTCGTCGAATATCTCGAATCCGGCTGTAAGCCTCTCACGGCGTGGCGGGTCGGCACCGAGCACGAGAAATTCGTCTTTCGCCGCTCGGATCTGCGCCGGGTGCCCTACGAAGGGCCAGATGGGATCGCCGCTCTGCTTCGCGAGATGACCCGGTTCGGTTGGAAGCCTATCCTCGAGAACGGCAATGCGATCGCCCTGGCAAACGATGCGCAATGCGCGATAACGCTCGAGCCGGGCGGCCAGTTCGAGCTGAGCGGCGCTCCGCTCGAGACCGTTCATCAAACCTGCGACGAGGTGCACGAGCACCTCCGCCAAGTGCGCGAAGTGTGCGACGAGCTCGGGCTTGGCATGCTCGGTCTCGGCTTCGATCCGAAATGGCGGCGTCATGAGATTCCGTTTATGCCCAAAGCCCGTTATCGGATCATGCGTGATTACATGCCAAAGAAGGGCCGGCTCGGCCTCGATATGATGCTGCGCACCTGTACGGTGCAGACGAACCTGGACTACGCCTCCGAGGCTGACATGGTTAAGAAATTCCGGGTCAGCCTTGCCCTTCAGCCTGTCGCGGTGGCGCTGTTCGCCAACTCGCCGTTTGTCGAGGGGCGGCCCTCCGGTTTTCTCAGCCAGCGCAGCCTCGTATGGACCGACACCGATCCCGACCGTTGCGGCACCTTGCCGTTCGTCTTTGAAGAGGGCTTCGGGTTCGAGCGCTATGTCGACTATATGCTCGATGTTCCGATGTATTTTGTCTATCGGAACGGGCGTTACATCGACGCGAGCGGCCAGTTGTTCCGCGATTTCATAGCCGGCCGGCTGCCGGCGTTGACCAATGAGGTCCCCCGGATCGGCGACTGGGCCGACCACCTGACGACAGCGTTCCCCGAGGTACGGCTGAAGACGTTTCTCGAGATGCGCGGCGCCGACGGGGGTCCGTGGCGCCGGCTATGTGCATTGCCGGCCCTGTGGGTCGGGATCTTTTACGACGCGGCAGCGCTCGATGCTGCGCATGATCTAATCGCGGATTGGACCGGCGAAGAGCGCGAAGCGATGCGCCGCGACGTTCCCCGGCTCGGGCTCGCCACACCGTTGCGGACGCGAACGCTACGCGACATCGCACTAGAAATGCTCGAGATTTCCCGCGAAGGGTTACACCGGCGAGCTCGCCGCAGCGCAGCTGGCGAGGATGAGACGCATTTTCTCGATCCCTTGTTCGCGATCGCCGGCTCGGGACGGACCCCGGCCGAAGAGCTGTTGGAAGACTTCCGCACCCGGTGGGGCGGTGACGTAGATCCGGTATTTACCGAATACGCCTATTGAGGAATGGTTTCTTGGGGAGCCGTCGCCACGCAGCGTATGGCCTCGGTGTTGAACACACCCCTGCAAAAAGCGGGAAACTGGGTGAATAGCTGATCTCGCTCCGAAATTTGCCCAGCCTAACTTCATAGATCCGTCTATATCAGAGAGTTAGCCCGGATCTCTCAGACCCGTCAGCGAGTCGGAATGCCGCGGATTTCCGAGTTCCCACGTCGAAGCAGCCGAGCCCTTCGCGCGCGCGAGGCGAGGAGAGATCAGGACTAAGTATTTGAAGTTTTTGGATTCCTGGTCTGGAAAACAGCTGATAAACAGGCAGCAAACGCGGATCGCTAACGATTTTTGACATTATTAAGGCTCATGGGACGAATGAGCCTGGAATATGGGTTCATGATATGTTCTTATCAAGACCCACTCGTTTTGCGGGGGCTGGAATGCCGTCGTCAAACGACCTCTGGGCTCGATGCGTGCAAAACCGAGCAGGTCCGCACCACCCTCGTCTGCATCGGGCTCACCCCGATCGAGAGAAAGGCCACTTGGTCAAACTCAACAGCTATTCGTATAGATGTCATCAATGAGTTTGGTGAGGACGTCGGCTGAGTGAAAATGCGTCCAAGCAAGATCTCTCGCCGCTTGAGCTTGCATTGTATAATCCCGTTCTACGGCAGCAAGCGCCTCCTCCGCTTGCTCTTTGGTAGAGAAGGCATGGGCCCCCCGGCCAGTAGGAATGAACTTAGTAAATCCGGTATCCTGGATGACGATCGGGCGCGCAGCGGCGAGGTAGCAAGCCGATCGGCCGCTAAACCAGCCGGTGCGGAGGGCGACATAAATGTCCTTAGCCACCGAAATCTCCCCGCGCGAGCCGACGATATAATCTTGATAGTCGGTCGCGGTCAGGGTGACGGTGGGACCGTCCACCACTCTCCAACCGTGGGCAGATAACTGCTCTAATGGTGCTTTCGTACCCCCGATCGCTAGCCGGAAGACTCGATCGATTTTTCGCGGCAAACCGATGATTTTGTGAAATTCGACACTCTTACCACGGTACTCTACGCCTGCGTGCTCGACCTTGCCTTTGAACACGTTCCAGGTCATCACTGTGCTCCAGGGTGCCGAAGACGACGTGTTGGTGGCAAACGGTGCCCAAAGATCGAGCACCACAGGAATCCGCGTCGTCCGCCAATTCAGCCCGACGGTTGGCACTCCGCAGTCAGGCGCCCCGATATTCTCGGCATAACTAAAAAACCGATCATGGGCCAAAACACTGGCACACCAGCGCTCGACGTTTTCAGACCAGCTCGGACGCTCGCGCAAGATGATCTGATTATAACCTGGATCGGTATCGATGAAGACTTTTACGCATCTGGGAGATAACGTTTCCGGAAGCATGCTGACACCGCTGACGTTAATGAACAGGTCTGCGGTGCTTGCGATTTCATCGAAATCGGTGCGTCGCATTCCAAAACTCGTCTCGTGCAAGTGCAGGTAATGCCACCGCGTAGCAAGCTCAGGGGCGAAACGTTCAAAAAAGTTGTTCAGATATTGTGCTGAATAACGGCCATCATCGGTCATTGTATTCTGCAGTGGATGGTACGGCCAACACCAAGTATCCTCGTGGTAGAACACGTCATGACCAAGTCGCGTTAAACCGATAACATATGGCAGATAATCCCACGCGACACCGCCAACTGGATACTGAGCTGCCATACCAGCCACAATGATTCTGAGACGAGAGTTCATCGCATACCCAACTCCAACGGACTCAGATTATTTAGTTTGTAAACTTTGGGTCTTCGTTGAGGACGAACGCGATTAGATTACAGTCCGACTTCCGTCAACAGCCGACCAATAACCCGATCGGCGGCGAAGTATTCTCGTGCAAGAGCCTGCGCCGCGTCGCTGTGGAGTGCGTAATCCGAAGCGATTGCGTCGACGGCAGCGAGCACGTCGTCATCATTGGAAAATTCGAACAGGCCTCGTCCGGTCGGATAAATCTTGCTGAAGCCGGTGTTCATCGTGATGACTGGGCGACCTGCGGCGAGGTAGCAGA
>Ga0306923_10006169_pt1 | contig 11779 bp, 5 predicted proteins | sample sta12Can44000108_FD_203841 | JGI IMG/M metagenome (GOLD analysis project Ga0306923, IMG submission 203841) | Lab enrichment of tropical soil microbial communities from Luquillo Experimental Forest, Puerto Rico - statanox.12C.anox.44.000.108 (v2)... | ecosystem: Environmental > Terrestrial > Soil...
GCGACAATAACCTTTGCGCATGAAACAAACTCTCTTGCTAATATTAGGTATTCTTTAGGAACTTTTTACATTGGTGATAATGCAGGCTGGGGGGATAAAAATGTCCAGACTCCAACAAATACATTTTTAGCAACCAATTCTGGTAATGTAGGAATTGGAACAGTCTTTCCTTCGGAGAAACTTTCGGTCAATGGTAATGTTCGTAGCAAAAAACTCATCGTCACCCAAAACGGTTGGTCGGACTATGTCTTCAACGACGGATACCACTTACGTCCACTCTCTCAAGTAGAAAATTTCATCAAAGAGAATAGGCATTTACCGGAAGTACCCACTGCAAAAGAAGTAGCAGAGAAAGGAGTGGATGTAGGAGAAACACAGGCTTTGTTATTAAAGAAAATTGAAGAGCTCACACTATATGTTATTGATCAAAATAAGAAACTCGAAGAGTTAAGCAAGATCAATAAACAATTGGAGCAAAAAAACGCAGAGATCGAAAAGAAAAACATCACACTTAATAAACGCATCACAGCAATAGAACAAAAACACAAATAAGCAGTTGAAAGTATCTGTTCAAATAGTAAAACCGATGTGCAGTATAATGGCATTCATGCTGTTGATGGTGATTACAGTACAGGCACAAGATCAGGAACAAACCAAAACGAGTGGCTTCAAAATCAAGCAAGGAGAAGAGATAACAGGTGTAAGTAAATGGATCAGCGGATTAAAAGAAAAATCCATCAAAGCATTGGATAAGAAGTATGAAAAGATGGAAAAAAGATTAACCAGACAAACCGAGAACTATTTAAAGCAATTACAAAAAAAAGAAAACAGCATTCAAAAAAAATTACAGCAAACAGACAGTGTAAAAGCAAAGGAGTATTTGAAGAATACCAATCAACTCTATAGCCAGCTTCAAAACAAGATACAACAACCCGTAACCAAAGTACAATCGCTCAAAACTTATTTTCCTGTATTGGACAGTGTGCAGTCCGCAACACAATACATCAACAAATGGGGTAGTCAGCTCAAAGACTTTTCACCGGATAAACTGGCAGCATTACAAAGCTTACAAGGTACGGTATCCAGATTACAAGGCCAGATGCAAAATGCCACAGATATTAAAACCATTGTAAGAGAAAGAAAGGAACAATTAAAGCAACAGTTGGACAAAACTTTCAATAAGGAAATGGAAGCCTTTAATAAGGAAGCATACTATTATCAGGCACAGGTGGATGAATATAGAAACATGTTGAAAGACCCCGATAAGCTGGCAGCTAGACTCATCAGTGTAGCGAATAATATTCCATTGTTTAAAGATTTCATGAGTAGAAACAGTTGGTTGTCACAATTGTTCCCGATGCCGCAGAATGCCAGTAATAATCCATCACAGGTATTGGCAGGCTTACAGACAAGAACACAGGTGCAACAAATGATTGGTCAACAGATGGGAGCAGCAAGCGGAGCACAGGTAAACCCTCAACAGTTAATACAACAACAGATGGGAGGAGCACAAAGCCAACTAAACCAGTTAAAGGATAAAGTAAATAGTTTGGGAGGCAGTAGTAGTGATATAGCGATGCCGGATTTTAAACCGAATAGTCAGAAGACTAAATCATTTTTAAAGCGATTGGAATATGGATTGAATATACAATCACAAAAGACGAATTATCTGTTGCCAGCCACAACAGATATTACATTAACGGCAGGCTATAAGTTAAATGACAAAAGTGTAATAGGGTTAGGAGCGGGCTATAAATTAGGGTGGGGCAAGCCATGGAATGAAATCCGGATGAGCAGCCAGGGGATTAATCTGAGAGCATATACGGATATAAAGCTAAAAGGGAGTATATGGATAACAGGAGGGTATGAGAAGAATTACCTGGAAGCCTTTAGCGGAATACCGATGTGGGAAGACCACAAATGGCAGACGAGCGGATTGATAGGGATAACGAAGAAAGTGAAGATAGGTAAGAAGACGAGCAATATGCAGTTGTTATGGGATTTTTTGAGTTACAGCCAAACCCCCAAAGGAGAAGCAATCAAGTTTAGAATAGGGTACACGTTTTAAAGAAAAAAGAATGAAAAAGTTTGCATTATTTATTGGATTATTATGTATCAAAGGATTAGTTATCGGTCAAAGTTATTTACCGATAACAGGGGGAACGTTAACTGGTCAACTCAACGGAACAAGTGGAACTTTTTCTGGGAATATTTCAGTTGCTGGTGCACCTCAAAGTTCATGGGGATTGTATTCTGCCAATGGAATAAGAACAGACGGGAGTGCTCTAATATATAGCGAAACAAACGATCCTTATTTACAGATTAAAACAGGTGGGGCTGGTTCTTGGCTTTATTTAGATGGGGGGAGTGGATGGTGTGGAGTAAGGTTAAGAAGCAATACAGGCTCAACATTTTGGTCTGCAGGAATGGAAAATGGGAACGGAGATTATGGGATTTATTATCAGGGTACTACTAAATATTTAGGAATTAGCTCTTCAGGGCTTACAACCTTCAGTAATAATGTTAAAATAAATGGATATAACCAAGGGTTGATTATATCTAGCCCCTCTACCCATCAAATCCAATTTCAGGCAGATGCATATCAAAATGGAACTTTTGCTATTTATGATATTGATGACAGTTATTCAAATATTTTAAGATATAACCCGTCTATAAGGGGATTATATTTAGGGTATAATAATGCATTAAATATAAATAGTAGTCAAGTTGCAACTTTTGCTTCTCATGTAAACATTTCGAATGGAAGTATTCTGTATTTAAATAATCCAAGTAATTCGGCTACAGCCCAATTAAATAATCCTGGTGGTGCGACAATGCAATTGTTGCAATATGGTGCGGCAACAATGTTTTGGTGTGATAACGGGAATGTACTAATAGGTAAAACTTCACAAATAAATAATAGTTACAAGTTAGATGTTGCAGGTAATATCCGTGCCAATAAACTGGTAGTCAATACAACAGGTGCAGATTTTGTATTTGACAAAAAATATCATTTGAGACCTCTGATAGAAGTAGAAAAATTTATAAAAACATATAAGCATTTACCTGATATAAGTCCGGCTAAAGAAATGAGTGCTGATGGAATAGATGTTGGTAGTAATGAAACTAAGCTTTTGCAGAAGATAGAAGAATTGACTTTATATATGATAACAATTCAAAAGGATAACACGACAATGAAAGAGCAATATCTGGATATCCTAAAGCAGAATAAGCAGTTAAAAAAACGTATATCAAAACTTGAAAACAAAAATTAGCGTGAAAAAAGGGGTAACAATTCTTATTTTAATATTTATCAGCTTTAGTACAACAGCTCAAACCAATATATTACCTGCAAGCGGTAATGTGGGAATTGGCACAGCTAATCCTTCGGCACTTTTACATGTTTATAATGGACAAAGCCATTTTGAGTCTACAAGCAACGGGGTAAGTGATATAAGCAGTGGTACTTATGCATTAATGATAGGGCCTCTTCATACAAGAAGTTCTATTGCAAATACCTATTATGGTGGCATTGCATTTAATCATTTGCTTAATTACAACTCGTCAATAACATATAATGTTGCCCCGGGTGCATGGATAGGGCTAAGACAATATGATTTGCCTGGAAGCGAAAGGGATTATCTGGTCTTTGCAACAAAGCCGGGTATAGGAATTTCGGGAGCAGGAAGTGATATACCGATTGAGAGAATGGCAATTGATCCATTTGGCAATGTTGGCATTGGCACCACCTCACCTACAGAAAAACTCTCCGTCAATGGCAACATCCGCAGCAAAAAAATAATTGTCACCCAAAACGGATGGTCAGATTACGTATTTAACGACGGGTACCGGTTACGTCCACTTACACAAGTAGCAAATTTCATCAAAGAAAATAAACATTTACCAGATGTTCCTACAGCTAAGGAAATAGCTAAAGATGGTATTGATGTAGGAGCAACACAAGCTGTTTTATTAAAAAAGATTGAGGAGTTGACTTTATACATCATCGATATAAAAAAGGAAAATGAGCAAACTAAGAAGGTATTAAACTTAAAAATCAAGGAACAACAAAAACAAATTGATCAACTAATTAAAGTAAAATAAAAAATGAAAAGAGTTATTCTTATTCTTTTTATAATCGTATTCTCTCAATTGGCTATAGCTCAAAGTTATTTGCCTTTGTCAGGTGGAACTTTGACAGGTCCTCTAAATGGAACAAGTTCAACTTTTTCAGGGAATGTCACAGGGGCATTATCTTTATTTTCATCATCATCATCATCGGCTGGGCAATTTGATGGAACTGGCAACACTGGCTATGTAAGCCAACTACAATTATCTAATACCACTTCAAATAGTGCATCGAGGGTTGGATTGACTTTTGTAAATGATGGGGGACCTAACTCATTTTTATTGTTTCAACAACCTGCCGCAAGTGGGTCTCAAGATGTTTATTTTTATAATAATAGGAATGCAGCTTTAAAGTTTGTTACAAATGGAACAGAAAGATTTAATATAGATGGCAATGGAGGATTAAACGCTCTTTGTGCTCTAACCTTGCATCCCGCTTCTATTACTGATGGCTATGGAAGATTCCAATTAACAAATGACGGGACTAATATTAATCTCTTATCACAAGATAATGATAGGAATATAAGAATTGGTTCTTTTGGCAAACAGGTTACTATAGGATATAATACATCTTTAGCAACCGATAATGGTGCTTTTAAAGTTGAGGCAAATGGGGCATTAACTGGCACAAGTGCTTTGTTTAATAGTAATGTTAGTGCACTTGGAGGTGTGTTTGGAGGAACTGGTACACATCAATTTAGATTATTTAATGTAAATCTGAATGGTGTCGGCAATTATTTGAGACTTGACACTTATAATGGTAGTTCATTTGCAGACGGTATATCTCTTGTTGCTTCTTCAGTCTATTTAGGAAATTCTGCTGATGGTGCTGCTCTAAAAATAAGTGGTGATAATACGGCTTTATATGGTTCATTAACTGGCACAAATGCTTCATTTACAGGAAATATATCTTCAACAGGAGCTTCCATCAATGGCAATATCAAAACCAAAAAACTCATCGTCACTCAAACAGGTTGGTCTGACTATGTATTTAACGACGGATACCGCTTACGTCCACTTGCACAGGTTGCAGATTTCATTAAAGAAAAAAAGCACTTACCTGATGTACCTACAGCTAAGGAAATAGCCAAAGACGGTGTTGATGTTGGGGCAACACAAGCAGTTTTATTAAAGAAGATAGAGGAATTGACTTTATATATGATAGAACAGCAAAAAAGTATTGATGCATTAAAAGCAGAAAATCAGCAAATCAAAAAGCAGTTAAAAAAACAAAATAAGAAATAAATACCGGCAAATTGAATAGATACGGTTCAACTTAAAAAAATACAAAATATTATGAGTGTCAATAAGCTATTCGGGATTGTATTGTTGTTGTGGTTACAAAGTTCTGTAGTAAGGGCACAGAATTTAAATCCGTTGAATGTGACTAATATCGTACCGCCTTCTCCTGATGTTGCGGCGATGGCGAAGTATATAACAATGCCGGTGAGTTATTCAACGGGAGTCCCTGAGATCAGTGTGCCTATTTATACGCTAAAGTCGGGAGATTTAAGCCTGCCTGTTACTCTCTCTTATAATGCATCGGGTATCAAAGTGGAAGAAGTGGCTACATGGGTAGGATTGGGTTGGAACTTAAATAGTGGTGGTAGTGTATCCAGAATTGTAAGGGGGCTCCCTGATGATTGGGATGCGAGCAAAGGATTTTTATATACGACAAAAACACCGGCATATATATTAGGTCTTCCTTATGATAGTCCAGAAAGATATGATCTATTTGCGGAGCAGATTTATGCCAATACATTAGATGTGGAACCGGATATTTATATTTTTTCGGTACAGGGTTATTCGGGTAGGTTTTATTTTGATCAGCGACAAAGAAAATTCGTATGTACACCGAATCAAAATATTAAAATCGACTATAGTGTTAATGGTACAGGTCAGATTACGGGATGGATATTTACACTACCTAATGGTGTGAAATGTTATTTTGGTCTTTCTGCTGATAATGGCCGCTCCACCACGGAGAGTTTTGTAACGCAACAAACCATCAATGTAGGCACCAGTGTTTCTATAGGAGGTGCAAATAGTTCACCTGGGTATATCAGTTCATGGCCTGTTATGGATATTGTCTCTCCTCAAACTAAAAAGATCAGTTTTTATTATACGGTTTTAAATGATGAGAATTTTGGCCGTTCGGGTGAGGTTACGGATTATAAGGGCAATTCTGGATGTGATGCTGCTACGGATCAGACGAATGCCTCTTTTTATATTCATACGACTACGAAAGCTTATATCAACCGAATCTCCAGTGATTTAAGTGATGTACTCTTTATTGCCGGTACGGAAGACAGGCAGGATATGTCCGGCAGTTCTAAAAAATTAGACAGCATTGTTATAAAGAATAAGGATAACAGTATTTTGGAGTGCTATGGTTTTAATTACGGTTATTTTCAAAGTACGGATGCTACTTCTATTCCTTCTATGCCTAATGCTGTTGCCAAAAAAAGATTATATCTGAGAAGCTTGTTGCAAACAGATGCATCCAATATGGTATCCCTGCCTTTTAATTTTTATTACGATACAACGAATATACTTCCGAGCCGGTTATCTGCATCACAAGATTACTGGGGATATTATAATGGCAAATCCAACGGTAGTTTTCTGACTCCCACTATTACCAATGCGAGTATCTATGGTTCGGGCAGTGGTTACAGAGCCGGTGCAGACAGAAGAGTGGACAGTGTATTTGCAAGGTCATGTATACTCAATAAGATCCAGTATCCTACGGGAGGATTTACCGAGTATACGTATCAGCCGAATAAATCAGCTTCAAGTGGCAGTGATTTTTATTTTACTTCTTATCAGCCATCCAATGTGCGCACGGGCAGTTTTATGATTGTCAACAACCCATTTATTGAAGTATCCACGAATGTATATGTCGATTCTTTTGAAGTCAATAACATTACAGGTCAGGCCACACTAGTATCTTCCTGTGATGGCTGCACGACGGATTTTACTTCTGATTGTCCTTTACGTGCAACAATAACCGGTATCACAGACCCTTCCTTTATCGTTGCTGTAAGAAGGAACGATAACTATTATCTGACTTTACCTAACGGCAAATATTCTGTAACGGCAAGAATTATACCTAATGACAATTATCCCAACCCTTCGTTCAGTGTTGCGCTTAACTGGTCTGAGTTGATAGACCCCAATAATTTATTGATTGGAGGACAGCGTGTGGCTAAAATAGTGAGTGACGATGGTGTTGGACATACTTTATCCAAAAGCTTCGATTATAATTCCTTTACAAATCCCGCTACGAGCAGTGGGGTGTTGTATAATCTGCCTGTTTCAGTCTATAAAACATATTGTGGATATAGTTCTGGTGGAGAAGTGACTCCAGGTGTTACGAAAGTTGTTTCCAACAGTGCACTGCCTTTAAGCTCCGAGAATGGTAATTTGGTAACTTATACCAATGTAACGGAGTACTCGGATGAAAATAAAAGTTCCTTTAAGACAGAATATACCTTTTCAACTACACCTCAATATATTGCGGGGCCTGGAACAAATATTTATCCATTCCCACCCAATATTCAAAGTGACTGGCGCGGAGGTTTGCTAACGGATAAAAAAGAATATGAAAAACTCAGTGAAGGAAGCCATCGGATACTGACCCATGAGGAGCATTTTTATAAAAATTTTCAACGTTTAGAGTACGATAGTTTCGGTATCAAAGTTTCTCCTTATCCTACAAGAGAACCTCCTTCATTTGGTGTTGCACCTTATAGTTTTGCTACGGAGTGGTATTTGACGGATTCCACTGTGACCAGTCAATATGCGTATAATAATGGTAATACCACTATTCTTAGCCACCCTGTTAAGAATTTCTATAACAATAATTTCCTGCCGGCCAATATCCAGTCCCTGAACAGTAAAGGGGAAGTGGTACATACCAAATCATGGTATCCGGCGGATTACAATAATGTGAGTGGCTATAATATCAATAGTCTGCTGGATGCAGGTATTATTGAAGTGCCTGTGAAGCAGGAGATCTCAGTGAATGGGAAAATAACCTCAGGCCGAATTATTCAATATAATACAAAAGGGCAGCCTTGCAGTATTTATTCGTATGAAAACGCAGCATTGGCAGATACAACCACACATGACCGGAGTACGGTACTTGAAACTAATTATCAGTTGATCAACAGCTTGTCTTACGGTACGGATGGAACATTACAGCAAGCAGTGAAACGTGGGGGCAGTACGGTGAGTTATTTGTGGAATTATGCAGGAACTTACCCTGTCGCAGAGGTAACGAATGCCGATTATTCTTCTTCGAGTTATACCAGTTTTGAAGGGGATGGCACGGGTAACTGGGATTATACCTCAAGCGGTATCGTAAGTGATGGTGTTACGGGTACAAAAGCATTTAGTCTCACCAATAATAATATTGTACGTACCAGTTTGAGCAGTGCGGTAAGCTATATCGGTACTTACTGGCTTAAAAACAGCAGTGGCAGTTGTAGTCTGGGTGGCAGTGCTATTTTGAGTAAAAATGGCTGGACATTATATCAGACAAGCCTTTCAGGTATTACATCTCTGATGGTAAGCGGTAACGGGATCATCGATGAGCTGAGGCTTTATCCTCAAAAAGCGATGATGACAACCTATACCTATAATCCGCTGATAGGGATTAGCAGCCAGTGCGATGCCAATAATAAAATTACCTACTACGAGTATGATAGTTTAGGGAGGTTACAACTGATCAAAGATCAGGATAAAAACATTATCAAAACATTCGATTATAAGTACAAGGAAGCGCAGTAAAACAAATACTGCGCAAAGTTCAATAACGTGACAGAAACAGTTCATTAAAAACAAAAAATATCACACCAAAACTAAGTATATGCAGGTGTATAAGATAGGAATAATAGTATTACTGTGGTTAAGTGCAGCGGGTGTACAAGGACAGATAAAGCCTGATGGCAGTACACAGGTAGCAGCGCCGGCGGGAACGGTAGCGACAGCACCGTCTAATTACAGCAGTGGCATTTTGGTTAATTATGTACGTACCCGACAGGCGATGGCTCCGATAACGGATATCAGTACATTTAATGCAGCGGATTATAGCAGTGTCAAAGAAGCTACCCAATATCTGGATGGATTAGGCAGGCCACTGCAGACAGTCAGTAAGCAAGCGACTATTAATTTAAAAGATATGGTAACGCCTGTGGTCTATGATGCTTATGGAAGAGAATCGTATCAGTACATGTCTTATGCAGATGAAAGCGGGACCGCAAACGGTCATTTTAAACTCACTCCTTTTGCCAATTATGGCAGCGGTTCTTTTCTTGCCAGCCAGTATGCGGGAGAGCAGGCATTTTATGCTAAAACCAATTTTGAAGCCTCTCCTTTAAGCAGACCGCTTCAAAAGTTTGCACCGGGTAATAGTTGGTCGGGTAGTGAGGGTAGTGGTGCCGGCGAACATGCGGTCAATATGCAGTACCTGATTAATAACAGTAATGATAATATCCGTATATGGAGTATTAGCAATAATAATCTGACCTATAGTAATAATGACCAGACCACGAATATTCCTACCAGTTCGGCTGTATATGCTGCGGGAGTATTATTTAAAAATGTAAGTATTGATGAAGTGGGTCATGCGGTCGTGGAATATAAAGATAAGGATGGGCATGTTGTCTTAAAAAAGGTGCAGATAGGAACAGCGGCTGTAGATTTTGCGGGTCAGGATGCCAATTGGTTAAGTACCTATTATGTGTATGATAATTTTGGGTTATTGCGTTTTGTGATACCACCGAAAGCAGTAGCAGCATTGGTCAATAACAGTACATGGGATTTAACGATGGGCAGTTATGCGATTATCAATGAATTATGTTTTCGTTATGAATATGATAGCCGCCAGCGGATAATAGCTAAAAAAGTGCCGGGAGCAGGTTGGGTATATATGGTTTATGATGACAGGGACAGACTTTGTTATATGCAGGATGCACGGATGCGGGCCGCTTGTCAGTGGATGGCAACTTTATATGATGATTTGGACAGACCTACTGCAACAGGGATGATTAGTTATTGTGATTCAAGGGATGCATTACAGTCACTGATTAACAGCAAGTTCAGTGCAGCACAAAGTACTACTGTTACTTTAAATTTTACTGCACCGGATGATTTGGTGGTGAATACAAGAGAGGCGGGCAAACCGGTTTACCGTGCAGTGAACAGTATTACGATTAACAGTGAGTTTACTTCTGAGGGTACCGCTGATTTTGAAACCGTATTGGGTGCTGCAACTGTAAGTACAAGTACATTACTATTGAACTATAATCCATTCCCGGACGGAGCCAATTTTGTTGGATTGACCCTTACTTATTATGATGATTACAGTTATATACAAAGTGGTGAGACCAACAAAAATTTTAATGCGGCTTATAGTAACAGTAGTAATCTGGATGCAACATCCAATCTATATCCGGAGGCAGTTGCAACAACGCCGAGTGCACTTACGAGAGGTATGGTCACCGGAACTAAAGTGAGGGTATTGGAAAACCCATCCAATCTGGATCAGGGGGGCTGGTTGGGAACAACTGTTTATTATGACGATAAGGGAAGAACCATAGAAACGATTAATGACAATTATAAACAGGGAACAGATATTAGCATCCTTCGCTATAATTTTACGGGCAAAGCTATTGCCAGTTATGCGGTACACAATAATCCTGCAGCATCGGAAAATGACAGGGTAAAAACCACGATGGAGTATGACCATGCAGACAGGCTGATGCAGATCAAGAAAACGATGAATGATGATGCCAATACGACCCGTATAATCATCAGAAATGAATATGATGAATTGGGTCAACTCAAAACAAAGAAACTGGGACAAAAAAGTCAGGGTGATAATACTGAATTAGAGAATCTGGCATATGATTATAATATCCGCGGCTGGCTGCAGGGTATCAATAAAGATTATAGTCGTGGAAGCGGTACCAAATGGTTTGGTATTGAGCTGAACTATGATTGGGGCTTTGGCAGTACTCAGCAGTTTAATGGGAATATTGCAGGGGTACAATGGCGTAGTCAGGGAGATGGGGCACAACGTGCTTATGGGTTTAATTATGATAATGCGAACAGATTATTAAAAGCGGATTTTACACAATATGCGGGAGCTTGGAATACCAGTGCAGGAATAGATTTTAGTTTGAAGATGGGTGATGGTTCGACTGCAAGTACAGCTTATGATGAGAACGGTAATATCAAAGCTTTATGGCAAAAAGGATTGCTGTTAAACAGCAGTAGTGTGATAGATGATCTTAGTTATACTTACCAGAATTATAGTAATAAATTACAAAATGTAATAGATGGTAGTAATAATCCAAATACAGTACTCGGTGATTTTAGAAGCAGTCAGAACTATTTAAATACAATAGGCACGAAAACAAATACGGCGACTGATTATGCTTATGATGATAATGGTAACCTTTTAAAGGACTTAAACAAAGATATTGGTACCATGGGAGCCAGTGGTATCGTCTATAATCATCTGAACTTACCTTATCAGGTAACAGTACAGAATAAGGGAACGATTACGTATATCTATGATGCGGCGGGCAATAAGTTAGAAAAGAGAACAGTAGAAACGGCACTTGGGAAAACAACTAAAACAGAT
>Ga0306923_10006171_pt1 | contig 11776 bp, 12 predicted proteins | sample sta12Can44000108_FD_203841 | JGI IMG/M metagenome (GOLD analysis project Ga0306923, IMG submission 203841) | Lab enrichment of tropical soil microbial communities from Luquillo Experimental Forest, Puerto Rico - statanox.12C.anox.44.000.108 (v2)... | ecosystem: Environmental > Terrestrial >...
TTGCCGCGCACGGCATCGGCGATCGCGCCGACCCGGCGGCGGGCGTGCGCCAGTGGCCGCGTGTTACGGAACGGATAGGGCTACGGCGCGAACAGGAGCGGGCCTTTGCCGTCGATAGGCTCGCCGCGCGCATTGACCACCCGGCCGAGCCAGCCGGCCGAGGGGCACCCCGCGGCGGCAACCGTGGTCACCACCGCCCCGCAGCCGCGCCGCACCCCTTCGAGCTGGGCAAAGGGCATCAAGAGCGCATAATTCCCCGAGAAGCCCACCACCTCGCAGGGAATGTCCTTGGCCTGTGTCTCACCCGGGGCGCCGACCGACATGGCATGGAGCGGCCCCGAAACCTCGACCATCAGGCCGCGGACGCCGATCACCCGGCCGTAGATCTCGATGCCCTCGAGTTCGTTGATTTGCTCGGCCAGCGCTTTCCTCGGCTGCCACCCCAGCGCCACAGGGCCGCAAGAATGGTTACCCCGAAGGCCGCCACTTTAACGGTGTATTTACCCGGGCCGTTAATCATCTCGTTATCGTCCTTGGGAACGAGGCGGCCCGCCCAACACAGAGGGGCGAGTCGTTTGAGTCGGTTAGCGCCGGAACTTAATTTGGAACATGAGCAGCCGCATGGCTAAAAAATCTCTGCTCTACAACATCTTAAGGCGATTCGTCGGAATTCGCATAGAGAATGCTTGCGTAGCAGAATCAGGTTTTGTTAACCATGGCGTCTATAGTGTGTCGAATCAGTTTGTCCCAAGGCGTTTTCTAGGGGCCGCCGCTGCGGCGTGCCGACCTTAAGCCCTCGCGGCGAGGAAGGGGACTGGCATGCGCGTTTTACTGATTGAAGACGATAGCGCCACCGCGCAATCGATCGAGTTGATGCTCAAATCCGAGAGCTTCAACGTCTACACCACCGATCTCGGCGAGGAAGGGATCGATCTGGGCAAGATCTACGACTACGACATCATCCTCCTCGACCTGAACCTGCCCGACATGTCCGGCTTCGAGGTGCTGCGCTCTTTGCGCGTCTCGAAGGTCAAGACGCCGATCCTGATTCTTTCGGGGCTCGCCGGCATCGAGGACAAGGTTCGGGGCCTTGGCTTCGGGGCTGACGACTACATGACCAAGCCGTTCCACAAGGACGAACTGGTCGCCCGCATCCACGCCATTGTGCGGCGCTCCAAGGGTCACGCCCAGTCGGTCATCCAGACCGGCGATCTGGTGGTCAATCTCGACACCAAGACCGTCGAGGTCTCGGCCGCCCGCGTGCACCTGACCGGCAAGGAGTACCAGATGCTGGAGCTCCTTTCGCTGCGCAAGGGCACGACACTGACCAAGGAGATGTTCCTCAATCATCTCTACGGCGGTATGGACGAGCCGGAACTGAAGATCATCGACGTCTTCATCTGCAAGCTGCGCAAGAAGCTCGCCAACGCGTCAAGCGGCAAGAACTACATCGAGACGGTCTGGGGCCGCGGCTATGTGTTGCGCGAGCCGTCCGACGACGAGGCGAAAATTCCCGCTTAAGACTTTTGGGACCGAGAGTGCAAAACTCCGTCGGAAACGGCGGGGCTTTTGTTTGTCGGCTCAGCGCCCGCCGTTGATGGCAACAAGGCGTGGGCTCGGTTTTGTCGGCGTTGTCGCGGCCGCCGCGCCTGCCGCCATGACCGGCCGCCGGGCGGCCGGCGTATAGAGGCCGCGCGCCTCGCCTGCGACCTTGAAGCTTTCGACGAGACCGACGACGGTCTCGGCGGCGCCGAGCACCAGATAGCCGTCACCCGCGGTGATGCGCGCCAGGCGATTGAGCACGTCGACCTTGGTCTGCTGGTCGAAATAAATCAGCACGTTACGGCAGAAGATGACGTCGAACTGGCCGAGCTGGACGAAATCGCTGAGCAGATTGAACTGACGGTACCTGACCTGCGCCCGGATATCGGAGGCGATCTGCCATAGTTCGCCGACTTGCGTGAAATGCTTGAGCAGCAGCTGAATCGGCAGCCCGCGCTGCACTTCGAACTGGCTGTAGAGCCCCTGCCGCGCCTTCTCCAGCACGTCGCTCGAGAGGTCGGTCGCCAACACCTCGATGCGCCAGCCGGCGATCTCGCTCTCCATGGCTTTCAGGCACATCACGAGCGAGTAAGGCTCCTGGCCGGTGGAGGCCGCCGCGCACCAGATGCGGATCGTGCGCGTCGAGCGGCGTGCCTCGAGCAACGCCGGCATTATGATGGTGCGGAAATAGTCGAACGGGATCTTGTCGCGGAAGAAGAACGACTCGTTGGTGGTCATCGCCTCGACTACGGCGGTCATCAGCGGCCCGTCCTGGCCGGCGCGCAGCGCCTGTACGAGATCGCCGAGGCTCGCGAAGTCCGCCTTGCGCGCGATCGGAAGGAGCCGGCTTTCAACCAAGTACTGCTTGTCGGCCGCGAGCACGAGACCCGAGCGCTCCTTCAAGCAGCGCCGCAGATAGTCGTAATCGAGCGGGGTCATGGACGAACCCCCGCGAACAGCCGCAATATCTTCGGCGCGATCTCAGGCAGCGGCAACACCGCCGAGCACAGGCCGGCCTGCGCGACCGAGCGCGGCATGCCCCAGACCACGCAGGTCGCTTCGTCCTGGGCGATGACGCTGCCGCCGCTGGCGACGATATCCGTCGCGCCACGCGTGCCGTCGGTGCCCATGCCAGTGAGCACCAGCGCCAGCGCCGCCGAGCCCCATACCGCGGCGCCTGAGGAGAACAGCGGGTCGACCGAAGGCTTGCAGAAGTTGATCGGCGGATCGTCGCCAAGTGCGATCTTGATGGCTGAGCCCTCGCGCACCACGCGCATATGGCGGCCGCCCGGCGCCACGTAGATGCCGCCGGCCAGTACCGGCTCGCCGTGTTCGGCCTCATGGGCGCCGCGGCTGCCAATGCGGGACAAATGCTCGGCAAGCACGGTGGTGAACGTTTGCGGCATGTGCTGGGTGATCAGCACCGGAGCGCGGTCGATCGCGGCGGTGATCTTCTCGATCAATGCCGTGAGCGCCTGTGGCCCCCCGGTCGAGGACCCGATCATGAGCGCGCGCGGCATCGCGACCGAGAACGGCCGCAATCGGATCGGGCCGGCCCCCGGCTTGGCGAGCGCGGGCTCGCGCGCCGGCGGCGGCGCGACGCGACTGCGCGGCAGCCGCACCTCCATCGGAGTCCACGTTTTGACCGGCGGCGGCTGGCACCGCGACAGCCCGCGCCGGCCGAGATTGCGGATTTTGTCGATCAGCTCGCGGCGAAATTCGGTGGAGCTCGCGGCCTCGCGGGTGCTCTCAGGCTTCGGAATATAATCGGCTGCGCCGAGCGACAGCGCGCGCAAGCTCACTTCGGCGCCGCGGCGCGTGATCGCCGACGCCATGATCACGACGAGGTCGCGCTTCTTTTTCAGGAGCAGCGGCAGCGCCGAGATGCCGTCAAGATCGGGCATCTCGATGTCGAGTACGACGACGTCGGGATCGGCCTGTTCGACCTGATCGACTGCCTCGCGCCCGGTCCGCAACGTCGCCACGACTTTCATGTCGGGTTCGTTGTCGACCCAGCGCGCAACCAAACTGCGCGCGACGACGGCATCGTCCACGACCATGACGCGGAGCAGCCTGTCGGCGACGGCCGCGTAATCTGGGGTGGCGAAGGCGATACTCATGAAGCAAGACTTTGCACGCAGACTACCGACGCGGATCGTCAGATCAGGCCGACTTCCTGGAACTTGGCCTCGACGATGTCCTTGTCGAATGGCTTCATGATGTACTCGTTGGCGCCGGCATGCAGCGCGCGCGCGATGTGGGCGACGTCGTTCTCGGTGGTGCAGAACACTACCTTGGGCCCGTCGCCGCCGGGCAGCCGGCGCAGTACGCGCAGGAAGTCATAGCCATCCATCTTCGGCATATTCCAGTCGAGTAAGATGGCGTCCGGCAATTGCCGCTTGCAGGACTCGATGGCTTCTTCGCCGTTCTCGGCTTCCGTGATCTGGAAGTCGAGGCCTTCGAGGATTCGCCGCGCCACCTTGCGGATGACGCTCGAGTCGTCGACAACCAAACAGGTTTTCATAACTCCTCACTCCACACTTGGCGGGCGCACCCGCTTTGATTTCAGTTCTACCCCATCACCATGCTCATGCCGCCGCCGCTTCGACACCGAGGTCGAGGACGCGGTCGATATCGAGAACCACCAACAGCTGGCCGTCGAGCCGGTACACGCAGGCGGCGAGGCGGCTGAGATTGCGGTCGAGATTGATCGGGTTCGGCTCGCGCTCGGCCTCGGCCAGCTTCAAGACTTCGCCGACGACGTCGACCAGAAGACCGAACGACTCGCCGTTGGCTTCGATGCCGATCGCCATCGGCAGATAGGCCTGATCGCGCGCGCCAAGACCCAGCCGGCTGCGCAGCTCTATCGCCGTGACGATGCGGCCGCGCAGATTGAGCACGCCCGCGATCTCGGCTCCGGCGAGCGGCACCCGGGTGATGCTGTTCGGCTTGAACACGTCCTGTACGCGTCCGATCGGCAGGCCGAACAGCTGGTCCGCCGTGGTGAAGGTGACGAATTCGCAGAGTTTGCCGCTGTCGCTCATGGCCGTCACGCCGCCCGGTTGAGGTTGTCGTCCTGTTCCTTGATCGCCGCTACGAGGCCGGCCCGATCGAACTTAGCGACGAAATCGTGGAAGCCGATGGCACGGCCGCGCTCGATCGCCTCGGCGGACACCATCGCGGCGAGCGCGATGATCGGAATTTCCGCGGTCGCGGACGTGGCGCGCACCGCTTCGGCAAGCGCAAAGCCGTCCATGTCCGGCATATCGATGTCGGTGACGATGAAGTCGAAGCGCATTTCGGATTTGAGCGCCATGAGCGCGTCGGCGGCCGATGCCGCGGCGACCACGCGATAGCCCGCGGCCTTGATCAAGGGCGCCAGCAATTCGCGGAAAAACGCGGAGTCGTCGACCAGCAGCACGGTGCGCGCGCGCTGTGCCACCGACTGGTTGTGGCGACGGAACCAGTCCTCGAACGCCAGCGGCAGGAAATGGCCGACGTCGATGATCTCGGTGGTGGCGCCCTTGATGACGGCGTAGCCGACGAGGCCGGGGCGCTCGCTCGACACTTCGATGTCGAGGCGCTCTTCGACGATGTCGACGATCTCGTCGGCGACGAGCCCCATGGAGCGGCCGTTGGCGGAGAACACCAGGATCGGCTGCGAGCCCTCCTTCTTCAGGTGGGCTTCGTCGTCGATCCGCAACAGCGGCATGAGCTGGTCGCGATATTGCACCAGGTGACGGCCGTCGGAGATCTCGATCTTGCGGCAATCGATCTCCTCGAGCCGCGTGACGAGCGACAGCGGCACCGCCTTGGGCCGCTGCGAGCCGGCGCGGAACACCAGGAGCGACGTGACCTCCTCGTCGCCCTCTTCCTGGCTGCTTTGCAGCTCGGACTTCTCCGCTTGCGCCGAGGCAGCCGCGGCACGGCCGAGCGCCTGCGCCACGCCGTTCGGATCGAGGATCATAATGACGGAGCCGTCGCCGAGGATCGTTGTGCCGGAAAACACCGCTATATTGCGCAGCTTCGACGACAGCGGCTTGATGACGATTTCCTCCGTGTGGAACACGCCGTCGACCACAAGGCCGAACACCTGGTTGCCGACCTGCGTCACCACGACAAAGCCGTTGGTGCCGTCGTATTCGCCGAGCTGCAGCACCTTCTTGAGCGGCAGCAGCGGCAACAGCTTGTTGCGCAGCCGCAGCACCAGTGCGTCCTTGATGCTCTCGATCCGGTGCTCGCCGTTATTGCCGGCGCTCACCAGCTCCAGCACCGCAAGCTGCGGGATGGCGAAGCGTTCCCCGCTGGCCTCGACGATCAGCGCCGACACGATCGCCAGCGTCAGCGGGATCTTGATGGTGAAGATGGTGCCGGCACCAGGCTCGGACTTTAGATCCACCGTGCCGCCGATCTGTTCGATATTGCTGCGCACCACGTCCATGCCGACGCCGCGGCCGGAAATGCTGGTGACGGCGGCTGCGGTGGAGAAACCTGGCGCAAAGATGTAGTTGCAGATGTCGGCATCGGACCTGGCGGCAAGCTGCGCCTCAGTGGCGAGGCCTTTCTCGAGAACCTTCGCCTTGATGCGCGCGATGTTCAGCCCGCGGCCGTTGTCGGATATTTCGATGATGATGTGGCCGCCTTCGTGCCAGGCGGCGAGGCGGATGGTGCCCTTGGGCGGTTTGCCGACGGCAATCCGCTTGGCCGGGCTTTCGATGCCGTGATCGGCGCAATTGCGCACCAGATGGGTGAGCGGATCCTTGACCAGGTCGAGCACCTGGCGGTCGAGCTCGGTCTCGGCGCCGCGCATCGAAAGCTCGATGTCCTTGCCGAGCTCGGCGCAGAGGTCGCGCACCACGCGCGGCAGCTTCTGCCAGGCGTTGCCGATCGGCTGCATGCGGGTCTTCATCACGCCTTCCTGCAGCTCGGCAGTGACGTTGGAGAGCCGCTGCAGCGGCATCTTGAAATCGGAATCCTCGTGGCGGCGGACGATCTCGAGGAGCTGATTGCGCGTCAACACCAGCTCCGACACCGTCGTCATCAGATGATCGAGGGTGCCGACATTGACGCGGATCGAATGGCTGGCGAGCCGGTCGCTCGCGCCGCGATCCTCGTTGCCGCGCTCATGCGCGTGCGTGTTGGCCCTTTCGGGCGCGTCAGCGTGGTCGGTGGCCTCGGCCTCATCGGCCAGCTCGGACATCATGGCGGCCACCGGCGGCGCCGATGCGGACGCCGCTGGCGCCTCGTCCCGCGCCATGCGGCCGAGCAGATCGATCAGATCGGCATCGTCGCCGGCCGATTCCTGCTCGGTCTGCCCGATGGCGTCGAGGATCGATTTGATCCGGTCAATGGTCGAGAGAATAAGGGTGACAGCCTCGGCGGTGACCGGCACGCCGTCGCGGAACTTGCCCATCAGGGTCTCGGCGGCATGCGTCAGGGTCTCAAGCCGCGGCAGGCCGAGAAAGCCGCAGGTGCCTTTGATGGTGTGCATCAGGCGGAAGATGTTGCCGAGAATGGCGCCGTCGTTCGGCTGCTGCTCGAAGCGCACGAGCTCGGCGTCGACCAGATTGAGACTCTCGTTGGTCTCCGTCAGGAATTCCCGCAGCAGGTCGTCCATACCAGGCGCCCTCGACACCAACCGGGCGGGCGCCGGCTGGCACACGCCCTGATTGCATACTTACCCTCAAGCGCATCAGGCGTGCGCTCCTGTCGCCAGGCACGCCGCGCCTGTCGGACCCCGCCAGTCTGTTGGGAATCGGTTTAATTTCAGTTGCGGCGGCCACGTAAAGCGCCCGCCGGTCGCGGGATTTGACCGCTGCGGCTCGTTCAGAGAGTTGTAATCGTGACCGTGTCGCGCTCGGCGGTCGCCGTTATGGCAAGACCGCAATCCCGGGCCAGGATGCCCGTATAGAGCGGCTGGATGGAATGGGCGTCGACCGGATGAGCCGGGCTGCCGACCAAAAGGCCGGAAGTGGCCTCCGCAAGCCGGGCATTCAGCCCGGACGCCGCGATATTGAAGCCCTTGCCGTCTTCGGAGGCGCCGACGGTGAGGGTGCCGCCGCGCGGAATGGTGCCGACGGCAATCAGCAGCATGTTTAACAGAAGCTTAACGCGGTTCTTCGGTAGCAGCTCACGCGGCAGGTTCCAGACGATCGTGGTCTTGTCGTCGCCCAGAAGACCGCGCGCCACCTTCTCGGCGTCGCCGAGGTCAATCTGGGCGCCGGCGGAACCCGCTGCGCCGAAGGCAAGCCGGCAGAACTGCAGCTTGGCCGAGGCCTGCTGCGCACTCTTTTTGATTAGGTCGAGGGCGAAGACCTTGGTTTCCTCACCCTTGTCCTCGTCCAACACTTCGAGGCCGTTGACGATGGCGCCGACCGGGCTGATCAGGTCGTGACAGACCCGCGAGCACAGCAACGCCGCTAGATCGAGGGCGCCGATGGCGATGGGTCCAGACATAGGGGCGGACATGCGTGGCTCCGCTGTGAAGAATGGGCACGTGCCTGTCACAGCCTAGCCGATTCGGCAATCGTGCCCGGCTGGGAAAGCCGTGCTACATCGGCATCGCTCCTCCCAACTGAGCCTGGAACCTTTCCGTGTCGACCCTGACTGCCGCAGCCTGCGCCGACCTCGAACAGGCGCTGACCGAAATTGCCGTGGCAGCGTCGCGCGCGATCCTGAAAAACGCCGGTATCGGCACCGTGCGCAGCAAAGCCGACGGGTCGCCGGTGACGGCGGCCGACGAAGCCGCGGACACCCTCATCCACGACAGCCTCGCGCGGCTCGTACCGGGCTTGCCGGTCATTTCCGAGGAGGCGGCTACGCGCCAGGCGCCCTCGCCCATCGCTAGCGGCAGCTACTTCCTCGTCGACCCGCTCGACGGCACCAGCGATTTCATCGCCGGCCGCAACGAATATACGGTCAATATCGCGATCATGACCGATCGCGCGCCGGTCCTCGGCATCATCGTCGCGCCGGCACTTGGCCTGATCTGGCGTGGTGTCGTCGGTCAGGGCGCGGTGCGGCTTGCATTTAGCACCGGCGTCGCGTCGATACCGCCGCAAACAATCCACGCGCGGCAGCCAGCGCCAGCTTCACTTACGGTGATGGTCAGCCGCTCCCATCTCGAACCGCGCACCAAGGCTTACGTGGATCAGTTGCCGGTAGGGACGCTTGAGCCGTCGGGCTCATCGATCAAATTCTGCCGCCTCGCCGAAGGCTCAGCCGACCTCTATCCGCGGCTGGCGCCGACCCACGACTGGGACACCGCCGCGGGCCACGCCATCCTCACCGCGGCCGGCGGCAAAGTGATCGCGCCGAGCGGCGTGCCGCTCGTTTACGGCAGCAAGGATCTGATTATCCCGGCATTCGTGGCGTGGGCTGATCCGGCCCGCGCCGCACCGATCAAGGGCTGAGCGAGTGCCAGAGGTCGGGCTATTTGCACTCGGCTTCCGCCGCCAGGCAATCGGCATCAGCGGCGAACCTTTCCATCCGGGTGCGATCGTAGAACCGATAGAGCCGCCGCCCGGCGATGAGCCAAACGTTGGGATTGCCGGCGACCGCGATGCCGCGGATCACACCCATCGGGTCGTAGCCGCCGAATTGCGGCATGTAGATTTCCGGCTGCGTCGCAAAGGCGGCGCGATTGCCCATATGGTGGAACCGCCAGATTGCCCCGGTATAGCGGAACTCGAAATCGGGGCTGTCGGACAGGGCACGGTCCTTGGTGAAGAAAGCGACCGGGCTAGCCGCCAAAAGCAAGCGCGCTGTGCCAGCCCACCACAATCCGTTCGGTGGTCGCGGCCATTGCAAGGCGCAAACCGCCGACGCCAGCAGCAGCACGCCGGCTGCGGCCACACAACCGGCGTAGAAGCGCTTCCGTTTCCGCCGTGCTGCGGTCATAGTTTTGGCGAATGGTGCATTGATTCGCTTCGATTCTGCCGAGAGTTGAGCCAAAGCGCGTGAGCAAGGGGTTTGGGGGAATTCGTCATGAAGTTCGCCAAGACTTCGGCCAAGACTTCGACCTTGCGGTCCGCCACGACGGCCATGCTCTTTGCGGGCCTCATTGTTGGCCTGAGCGCCACGCCAAACGCCGCCCAGCAACGTCCGATTCCCGCCGAAGCGCCGACCGGCAGCGTTCCCCCGCAGCAAGCGCCCGATGAAAGCCGGTTCTCGCCCAACGAGCTGGTCGACGCCGGCCACCGCTTCTTCGGCGGCGTTTCCCGCGGCCTCGCCATGGTCGTCGAGAAGGCGGTGAGCCAATGGGGCCTGCCGAACGGCTACGTGCTCGGCGAAGAGGCCGGCGGCGCCTTCGTCGGTGGCGTGCGCTACGGCGACGGCACGCTCTACACCAAGAATGCCGGCGATCTGCGCGTGTTCTGGCAGGGTCCGTCGCTCGGCTTCGACGCCGGCGCCGACGGCGCGCGCACCATGATGCTAGTCTATAACCTGCCGCGGACCGCGGCGATTTTCGACCGTTTCGGCGGCGTCGACGGTTCGGCATATTTCATCGGTGGCTTCGGCATGACGGCACTGACCGCCAACAATATCGTGCTGGTGCCAATCCGCTCGGGCGTGGGTTTGCGGCTTGGCGCCAACCTCGGCTACCTCAAGTTCACCTCGCACCCGACCTGGAATCCGTTCTGATCCGGACCGGGGCGAAACCCAAACCGACCGGTTGCGGTGGGCACCGATCGCTTCGGTGCCCGTGCTTTGCCTGACATTGCCTTGTCTGACATTGCCTTGCCTGACATCGATGACAGACCGCGGCGTGGCCCGCCGCGGATATTGGCGCCAGAGCCGAAGTCGGTTTAGGTTAATGGCCAGAGCCGGTGGTGCAGTACCAGTCCGCATGGCAGGTAGCCGCGGGTGCGGACGAAAGGCCTAGTCTCATGATCGAATCGGTCATGTATTTCGGTATCGGGTTTCTGGTCGCGGCACTGCTCGGACTGTTGTTCGTCCCGCTGGTTCACAATCGCGCCGTCCGCCTGACCATGCGCCGCCTCGAAGCGGCGACGCCGTTGTCGATCGCCGAAATCCGCGCCGACAAGGATCAGCTGCGCGCCGAATTCGCCATGTCGACCCGCCGCCTCGAACAGAGCGTGGCGCAGATGAAAACCAAGACCACGGCGCAGCTCGCCGAGCTCGGCAAGAAGACCGACGCCATCAATCAGCTCAAGAAGGAACTCGGCGAGAAGACCGCGACCATCTTCGCCCTCGAAGCCCACGACAAGACCCTGCGCGAGCAGCTGCGCTCGACCGAGGACGAATTTGGCGTCAAGACCTCGACACTGCGCGAGGCCGAGCGCGCGCTTGCCGACAAGGAGGCGGAGCTGGTCAAGCTCGTCGCCGAAGTGGGCGAGCACTCGATCACCGCCGACAACCAGCGCACGGAACTCGCGGCGCTGCGCACCCACGTCGAGGCGCTCAAAGTCAGCGTCGCCGACTACGAGCGCACCGTGAAGGAAATCGAGCTGCGGCTCACGCGCGAGCGCGGCGGCGCCGAGGCGACGGCGACGCAATTGAGCGAAGCACGCGACAAGCTCGGGAGTCTCGGCTCACGGACCGCGGAACTGGAGCGGCAGCTCCTGATCCAGACCACCGAAGCCGAGGTGTTGAACAAGCGGGTGCAGGAACTGGAAGGAAAGCTCGGCGACCAGGGCCGCGCGTTGGCCGAGCGCGACTACCTGATCGAGAAGCTGCGCAACGACGCCGACGCGGCGCACCAGACCGAGACCGATTTGCGCGGCGAGCTTTCCGCCGCCAACGGCCGCAGCGGCATCGCCTCAGACAAGTTCCGCGCCGATATCAAGCAGCTCGAGGCCCAACTCGCCGGAGCGCTCGACGAACGCACCAAACTGCAGCGCGAGCTTGCTACCATGAAGCGCGACGCGGAAGCGACCTGGGCTTCCGAGCGGGTCGAGAATGCGCTGCTGCGCGAGCGCATCAACGACGTCGCCGCCGAGGTCGCCCGCCTCACCGCTACCCTCGAAGGCCCCGGCTCGACCATCATGTCGATGCTTGCGGTCGACGCGCCGGCCTTGGACCAAGGCTCGGGCCGCAGCGGCGGCCACGCCGCGGGCGCGGCCAACGCCAACGACACCGGCGATGCCGGCAGCCTCGATACGCCGCGCGAGACCAAGACCACACTCGCCGACCGCATCCGCGCGCTGCAATCGACCGCCTCGCGCGCCGCGTCGTCGAACTGACTTTCTTGACACTGCGCCGCGCCGCTCCT
>Ga0306923_10006173_pt1 | contig 11774 bp, 8 predicted proteins | sample sta12Can44000108_FD_203841 | JGI IMG/M metagenome (GOLD analysis project Ga0306923, IMG submission 203841) | Lab enrichment of tropical soil microbial communities from Luquillo Experimental Forest, Puerto Rico - statanox.12C.anox.44.000.108 (v2)... | ecosystem: Environmental > Terrestrial > Soil...
ATCGAAGACAGACGCCCCCCCGATGATGAATGCCATGATCTGCCATATCCCCGAGGGGGAGATTCGGATCGAGCAGGAGGGAAAGACCTTTACGGCCAAGAAGAACTTTGTCTGGACCTGCAACAAGGACACAAAAGAGCAGGCGTACAACGATGGGAACGCGGTCGCGATCATGCGGATCACGGACCTGAAAGCTTAAGGCTCGTTTCTTCGGGAACTTGATCTCCGGAGAGCTACTTTCCCGGTTGTGTTGCAATACTGCTGGTGCTCCCAACCAATGTTCGAGCACGCGCGAGTAATTGCGCGTTGATGGCGACTATGATCGTGCTTGCCGACATGAGGGCGGCGCCGACGGCTGGACTTATGACCACTCCCCACGGAGAGGCCACGCCGGCGGCCAGCGGAATAGCGACAATGTTATAGCCCGTCGCCCACAGAAGATTTTGAACTATCTTTCTGTAAGTCGCGCGCGAAAGTGCCACGACTGCGAAAACATCACGGGGATCGCTGCGCACCAGCACGACATCGGCTGATTCAATCGCGACTTCAGTCCCGGCACCAATCGCAATGCCAAGATCGGACTCAACCAAGGCCGGCGCATCATTAACGCCATCACCGATCATCGCAACGGTCACACCGCTTCGTTTCACCTCGCGGACTTTCTCAAGCTTTTGGTGCGGCAAGACTTCAGCAAAGTAGTCGTCAAGGCCAAGTCGAGCGGCGACCGACTTGGCAACCGCTATGGCATCGCCGGTGATCATCAGGCAGCGGATACCCATAGCTTTGAGGCGTGCGATTGCATCAAAGGACTCTTTGCGAATAATGTCGGCAAGCGCGATCGCGCCAGCGGGCTTGTCATCGATCAGCAGGTACACGACGGTGTTGCCTTCGTCGCCCAACTCTTTGATACGCTCGTTTCGCGCATCCAGCCCTCGCTTGCGGACATAGTCGGGACTCACGACTCCGACGCTATGTCCTTCGATCATGGCTTCGGCGCCTTGGCCCGGCAGATTTTTGAAATCCTGGACCGGCTTCGGCGTAACGCTGCGCTCCTTGGCACCCCGCACGACGCCCTGCGCAATCGGATGCTCCGATTGGCTTTCAAGCCCTGCGGCCCACGCAAGTATCTCGTTCTCGGACGAATCAGACAGCGTGACGACTGCGACAATGCCGAACCGGCCCTCCGTCAAGGTTCCGGTCTTGTCGAACAGCGCGGCGCCCAGATTGTGAGCGCGCTCGAAGGCCGCGCGGTCGCGGATGAGAAGACCACTCTGCGCCGTAAGCCGAGTGCTCACTGCAACCACCAAAGGCACCGCGAGACCGAGCGCGTGCGGACAGGCGATGACCATGACAGTCGCCATCCGCTCGATTGCATAATCAAAGCCGAAGCCAAAGAAGAGCCACGCCACGAGCGTTGCGCCGCCGACGGATAGAGCAATGTAGGTCAGCCACAGGGCAGCCCAATCGGCCAAGTCCTGGGTCCGCGAGCGCGTCTCCTGCGCCTGTTTGACCAGCGCGATGACCTGGGCGAGATATGTCTGATCCCCCGTCTTGCGGACGACAACAGTCACGGCGCCCTCGCCGTTCACGGCCCCGCCGAGAGCTTCTTGGCCCTCTGTCTTTTCAACAGGCCGCGACTCTCCGGTCAGCATGGCTTCATTGAAGCTCGAATAGCCCTTGGTAATCACGCCATCGATCGGCACTCTTTCCCCAGGTTTGACCAAAACGCGGTCACCCGGCCGCAATTCGGCGATAGGAACGTCTTCGGCGTCATCATTGGATTTGAGCCGATGCGCCGTCGCGGGGAGAAGTTGAACCAGTGCCTCCAACGCGCGTGAGGCCCCCATGACGGACTTCATCTCAAGCCAATGTCCAAGCAGCATGACGTCGACCAGCGTCGTCAGCTCCCAGAAGAACACCGTACCTGGGAGACCGAAGACCACTGCGCTCGAATAGAAAAAGGCGGTCGAAATAGCGACCGCAATGAGCGTCATCATACCGGGCCGGCGAGCCGTTAGTTCGTAATAGATTCCCTTGAGGAAAGGCCAACCGCAGTAAAAATAGACCACCGCAGAAAGACCAAAAAGGACGTAAGACTCTCCCCTAAAGGCGAGACGCTCGCGCAAGCCGAGCAAGTCCTGCACAAGCGGCGACAAAGCAAGGATCGGAACGGTAAGGATCATTGAGATCCAGAATCGATTGCGGAAATCTGCAACCATCGCGGCATGGCCATTGCCGACATGGCCATGACCCATATCCATGTGATGGTGCGCGGTGGAGTTCATATGGCCCATATCCGCGTGACCATCGGGTCATGATCTTCGTGTTGATGTGTAGATTTTATCATCCGACTCGATCTTCCTAATGTGAACCTCAGCACTTGCTGGCGATTAGGCCGCTGATCTCGCTCGGATCAGCAAAGATCAAGTCAGCGCGGTCGCCCATCATACCAGCGCGAACTAAGGCGGGGGCGTTCTTCTCGGGGCCATCGCCGCTCGCGTCTGTCTTTAATCGCAGATTGCGCTCCCAGAACTTGCGAGTCTGGCCGTCGGCGGTCGTTATCGTGTAGGTGTCTTTGCAGTAGCTGATTTCTTGGACACGCTCTGATGCGTCAAGACTCTTTAGGTTCGGAACTCGTCCGCCCCCCATCATGCCCGCCATACCACCCATGCCGCCCATTTGTCCGTCTTGCTGCGCGAGCGAAGTTCCGGGTTGCGTTGCCTGCTTTAGAAACACCAGCAGGTCCGCGCGCTGGCGGGCGTCCTTGATCCCTGCAAAAGTCATCTGATTGCCCGGAACGAGATGCTGGGGGTCTTCGACCCATTCATCGAGAGTTTTGTCGTTCCAAACGACGTTTGCTGATTCGAGAGCGGGCGAGTACCGCCTGAAGCTCGGCAAGCTTCCGGCCCTCCTGCCCCACAAATCAGCAAGACTAGGTCCTGTCATGTTTTGATCTGGCTGCAAAGAATGGCAAGTCGCGCATGTGCCAAATACGCGCTGGCCGCGAGCCGAGTTGCCCTCAGAAAAGGCAACAAATACACCGAATGAGATTGTTACAAGCATCGCGACGGCAAGCACATACAATCCCTTCATGACCGTCTCTCCGATGAAAATGAAAAGTACGCGAGCACCTGCCGGCCCGCGTGTCGCGTTATTGGCGTTCGGAGAATGATCAGGCTGGAGGAGGATGCGTCGGCGGTGCTCTTACAAGCCCGTACAATGCGTGTTCGGCTAGGATAAGCGGTGAACCTTCAGCAACAAATAGCGGCGCAACTGGCATCGCCGGCAGCACCGCACTAGCAACAGCCGCGCATTTCAGAACGCAAGCGGTAGCTTTGAAATCGCCCTGAGTATCGCAACTCGGGCAACAAGGCATTTCTCCTTGATCGGCCATCATCACTTGGTCAGGCGATGGCAGCACGATGACTTCGGCAACTGCCGGGAGTATGGCAACCGAGATGGCGATAAGTGCTATGAGGAGCGCACGCAGGCCAGTCATAATCGAACTATCAGGCGATGTACGGTTGCAGGTCAACCTTCACGCACGGCCTTGCGATCGCGGTACGTCAAATCGACGAATTTGAAGAATATATCCAATCAACCCAAAGGTATGGCTGCACGAGTAAACGATGGGCTTTTATCAAGACCAAATCGTTCCATTACTGATCAATCTGACGATGCGGCGACAAGAACTCTCCACCTATCGCAGCCGGGTCGTTCCGGCAGCCGAGGGTCGCGTGCTCGAAATCGGCATTGGGTCGGGGCTTAATTTGCCGTATTACTCGCACAAAGTAGAACGCCTTGTCGGCCTTGATCCCTCGCCAAAGCTGCTCTCGATGGTACGGCGAAATTTGAAGAGCAATTCGAGTTCGGTCGAATTGATCGAGGGGTCGGCCGAAGCAATCCCTTTGGAAAACAACAGCGTCGACACGGTGATAACGACGTGGACATTGTGCAGTATCCCCGACGCCGAGCGCGCTCTCCGTGAAATGCATCGGGTGCTCAGGTCGGCCGGGCGGCTCCTCTTTGTCGAGCATGGACGTGCCCCTGAAGGTTGTAATGGCTACGGCTTTCAAAGGTGGTTCTTTCGAGTACTACGGCCGACAATATCGGGATGTATTCGCGCGTTTTCATATTGAGTTAGAGCCGCGCGAGACTGCTGGAGCAGGCGAAAACATCAAGCTTCTGCTGGATCCAAATTCCGATGTTGAGATTGCCCTTGTGGTCGGAGGTATCTCAGACGGGAAACATGCGCCAGGGTTGCTGTCGTTAGGCACTGCCTGGAATCAACCATTTTGGCTCTTTTATACCTCGAACGAGCCGTTTGACCGACTGTCGCAGCTCAAAGGCAAACGCATTGCCGCAGGACCAGTAGGAAGCGGCACTCGACTTACGGCCGAACAAATCCTTGGCAAGGGCGGCGTAAATTCTGAAACCGCGACGTTGTTGCCTTACGCAGGAACAGCCGCAGTCGAGGCACTGAATGATGGCAAAGTGGATGCTGTATGGACGCTCGGCTCGCCTGATGCGACGGCCGTCAAATCATTGCTTGTAAATCCCAACGTTCGGCTCATGAGCTTTCCAACGGCGGAGGCTTTTACCATTATATTCCCAGATCTCGTTCGACTGGTATTGCCACGAGGTGTGATCGATATTGACCGCAACATCCCGGCCGATGACGTGCCGCTCATCGGAACCACTGCCAAAGTGTTGGTTCGCGGCGATCTCCACCCAGAAATTGTCCAGTTGCTGTTGCAGACAATGGTGGAAGTACATGGTGGACGCCAGATTTTTCAGCGCAGCGGTGAATTCCCTAACAGCACCGACACAGAATATCCCGTTGCACCCGCCGCTATCGATTTTTACAAAAACGGCCCTTCGTTTATGCAGAGGCATGTGCCCTTATGGTTATCCGTCCATGCACAAAGAGCGATTGCGGTGCTAGTCGCTGCCATAGCGCTCGGCCTACCAACGGCCCGCCTTCTGCCGCTGGCTTACAATTGGATCATGCGACGACGTCTGTTTTATTGGTATGCCCAACTCAAGGCTTTGGAGGCTTCGTTCGACGGCCAAGCATTTGAGTGAGAAGCAAGCCGAAATCGAGCGCATTGAGGAGGCCGTCAGCCACATCCATTTTCCCCTAACCTTTTCCGACCAGCTGTATAATCTGCGCAGTCATATCGAAATCGTTCGGCGTAAGATCAGATCTCACGCAAATACACCGGGTCAGATGGCCGCAGAATAATTTGAGATGTCCGCTTTGGGTCAAAAGCAGACATCGAATAGCCGGCCGGTGATGTCCGCTTTACCCCCGAAAGCGGACATTCGGTGGCGCGTTAGGCGTGTCCGCACTCGTCGGCGCTCCGCTCTGTGGCAAGATGCGACCTCGACCATCCGCTCGATAGTATCTTCTCAATCGGACCGCCGTTGACTTCGAGAACTTCAATCGGGCCCCCAGGTGCAGCGTCATCAAAGACGCCGATTGCAAGCCGCCCGGTGTACCAAGCAAACGTATCAAGGTTGGTTCGGTGCTTCTTGAAGATCGGCCCATGTGCATGCTGATGATGCCCGTGAACGACGTGACGCTGGCCGTAGCCGCGCTCGTCATCTTCTGGATAGATTTTCCACATGACGTTTTCAGCGTCCTGCTCATCCAGCGGACAGTTTGCATCGACGCCCCCGTGTACGAAAACGCGGTGCTTATCGACGTACATCAGCGGTAGCCGTTCTACCCAATCCAGATGGGCCGCCGGAACGATTGTCACGTCAGCCTGGTCGCCTAACTGTTGTCCGTAAGAGATCAGCGTCGCGCCGCCACCGTTCGTGAGCCACCAATCGACATCCGGCAACTTGCGGCACGTCTGCCACATGATGTCTTCATGGTTGCCCTTGAGGCAGATTAGCCGCCAGCCGTCACGCCCTAGACCGGCTATTAGGCGCTCAATGATCTTGCGGCTGTCTGGACCACGATCAACATAGTCGCCGAGTGTCACTAATGTGGCCGGAGGTTTGGCACGCTTGGCAATGCACGCGAGCGCCATTTCGAGAAGATCGAAGCGACCATGCAGGTCAGCGATGGCGTAGGTCTTGCTCATTAGCTTTTTGCTCTGCGTGGGCGTGTGACTCGACAACGACCGGGAGCGTGAAAGCTATCTCGATCCCCTTGCCACTTTCCTCAATGCAGCACGGCGTACAGCACCAAGCCAACGATCACGGTGTAGGTGAGTATCCCGCACATATCGCCAATCACCTTGACGATTTTCGTTGGGACGTCGTCGGACTCATTTAAATCCCGCATGACTATCCCTCTGTTTCGTCGCCAACTGTGCGGCCCCAAGGTTGAGGTATCGGGGGGTTGGGGACCAGAACCGGGTGAATCTAAATAAGCGCGTCTCTGAACTGCGGTCTGTGTCGTATGTCACAGTGCGCCCAAGCATCCGTGGACAGATGTCACTTCAGGGCCTAGGCGACATACGCAATGCCGTAATAGATCGTGACCTATTGGGGCAGGTACTGACGAATCTTTGCCAACAGTTCACGCGGGCTGTAGGGTTTCGTAACATAACCGTCGCAACCGGCCGCATGCGCTTTGCCGTCGTCGCCGCTCAAGGCATAGGAAGTGACGGCGATAATAGGAATGTTTTTTAGTTCGGGATCGGCTTTGATGCGACGGGTCGCCTCGTAACCGTCCAGAAGCGGCAACTGGATATCCATGAGGATAAGGTCAGGACGCTGCTCTTTTGCTGCGCTGACACTGGCCTCACCGTCCCAGGCTTCCGTCATCTCGTATCCGGCACTGCCCAGGAGATCGCGGAGGATCTGACGATTGTCCTCCTGGTCCTCGACCATAAGTATACGCTTGCTCATACCTTGCCAGCCTGTTGTTCAACGCGCAGCGGAACGCTGAAGAAAAACGTCGAACCGCTGCCGAGGCTCGATTCGACCCACAACCGGCCACCATGCATTTCGACGATCCGCTTGGCGATGGCCAAACCAAGGCCAGTGCCGCCCTTGGCCTTGGTATGCGCGCTCTCCGACTGCTGGAATTCTTCGAATATTTTGGCTTGGTCGGTTTCGGCTATGCCCGGTCCGGTATCCTTGACTGCGACCGTGTAACTGCCATTGGCCGTAGAAGCCTTCATCGCCACCTCGCCGCTGTCGGTGAATTTGATCGCATTGCCAACCAGGTTGAGCAGTACCTGCGAAAGGCGCCGTTCGTCGCCGCGCGCGGGCGGCAGATCAGGCGGTACTTCGAGCTTGAAGTGCAGTTTCTTGTTGCCCGCCAGCGGCTCGACCGCGACATAGACGCCGTGCACCATGTCCTTGATCGAATAATCATTGAGCGAAAGCACAAGCTGCCCGGCTTCGATCTTGGAAAGATCAAGCACGTCATTGATCAGGCCGAGCAGGTGCTTGCCGTTGGTCTGGATGCGCTCAAGCACGTTGCGCATCTTCTCCGGCGCATCGCCATAAATGCCGTCAAGGACAAGCTCGGTGTAGCCGAGGATCGCGTTGAGAGGCGTGCGCAATTCGTGGCTCATATTGGCGAGGAATTGCGACTTGTGTTTGCTCGCCTCCTCGACCTGGCGGCTCTTTTCCTGGATTTCCTCGAACAACCGCACGTTCTCGATGGCAATCACGGCCTGGTCGGCGAAGGTCGTGGCAAGCTCAATCTGCTTTTCGGTGAACGGGCGAACGGTGCTGCGACTTAACATCAGAACGCCGATTGGATTGCCTTCGCGCAGCAGCGGCACTCCAAGAACGGTGTGAAAGCCGGCTCGCCGTATGATTTCGGTCAACGTGTAATCCGGGTCGAGCTGAACGTCGGCAATGTGGATGGGGTTGCCTTCAAGCAAAACTCGCCCGCCGATGGTTCCTCGGTCCGGCTCGACAGGGCGATTTTGCATGTACTCGGTGAATTCGGCCGGGGCGCCGTGACTCGTTACATGGATAAAGCTCATTCCCTTCGGCCGACGAATTGCTGCCATGTCGGCATCGCAAAGACGGGCGACCGACTCGACCAATGTGCCAAGGACGGACTGCAAATCGAATGTCGAGCGGCCGATGATTTTGAGCACCTCCGCCGTCGCGGTCTGCTGCTCCAACGATTCGGCAAGCTCGCGGGTGCGCTGCTGCTCAGCCTCGAACAAGCGAACATTCTCAATCGCGATGGCGGCCTGGTCGGCAAAGGTCGTGAGAAGTGCGACATCCTTCTGCTCGAATGGCTTCACTTCGGTCCGGCGAATGAGAATGCAGCCCATGGCGCGGTCCTCGCGCAGCAGCGGGACAGCGAGGATGGTGCGATGCCCGAACCTCTGCGCGAACTCGCGTCCGCGTGCAAAATCATCGCCGGCGGCTTGCTGGTCCTCGAGTTGTACCGGCTGCTTGTCGCAAATCGAGCGACCCATGACGGTAGAACGGTCAAGCGGTACCTCACCGATGTCGCGGCTTAGCTCCCCGAAGACCGCGCGGCTGCGCAGCAAATTGCCTTCCAGCAGAATAATGTCGACGACTTGCGCTTTGCAGATGCGGGCTGCGTGTTCAGCGACCGAATCGAGCACCGGCTGTACGCTATCCGGTGAATTCGAGATCACGCGCAAGATTTCGCTGATCGCGGTCTGCTGCTCGAGCGATTCGCTTAGCTCGGAAGTGCGCTGCTCGACCTTATTCTCCAGGTCCGCATACGATTCTTGCAGTTTGCCGGCCATGTCGTTGAACTGGTTGGCCAGCGCTTCGACTTCATCGCCGGTCTTGATTGCGATGCGCTGACCGAGATCGCCGCTGCCGATGCGCGCGGCGCCAACGCGGAGCGCCTGGATCGGCACGGCCATGCGTCGGGCCAGGAACATGCCGGCGATGAAGGCGAGCGCCAGTGCGCCGAGCAGGACGTAACCGGTGCGCTGGATTGACCGATAGAGCGGAGCGTAGGCCTCTTCGATCGGGGTCTCGACAAAGACGAACCAGCCAAGCGGATTGACCGGCGCATAGGCGGTCAGCACTTTGTGGCCGGCAACGTCGTCCGCTCCCTCGACGGCCGCAGCCGCAGAACCTGCCCGCGCCCCCTGCACCTGCGCCAGGCGCGACATATCGGTGTTGCGCAATACCAAGCTAATATCGGGATGCGCGATCAGCCGTCCGCCCGAGTCGACGACATAGGCGCGGCCGTGCTCACCAACCTTGATCTTGGAAACGACATCCCAGATGAGCTTGAGATTGACCTGGGCGATGCTCACCCCAGTGTCGCGCCGGGTGCCGGCGAGCGACAGCGTCATGTACGGCTCGGATTCGCGACGGAAGTAAACCGGTCCGTAATAGACCTTGTGGGCGACCGCTTGCGTGAATTCCGGCTTCTGCGAATAGTCGATGCCGCTGCCGACCACGTCCATTGTCAGCCGCGAGACCTTGAGCTGCTCGTGGCCAGCGGCGTCGATCTGAGCGAGTTCGGTGATCGCCGGAACTTGGCGTAGTAGCCGCAGTGCGTCGAACCGGCGCTGATCGAGTGTGCCATCGGTCCATGGCAGCTGTGTCGTCCAGCCAACCTGGCTTTCAATCTGGGTGATGAACTCTTCGATTTTGTCGGCGGCGGCGACCGCTTGTTGCTGCTGGATGCTGATCAAGGAGCCCTTGTGCTCTTGATAGGAAAACCAGACCTCGAAAGCGCCATTGGCGAGGAGCGCCAGCACGACCACGGCGACGAACAAAAGGGTGTATTTGATAAACAGCCGGCTGCGCACGATCGACGCGCCCATCGTCGAACGGGCTTGGCTGGAACTGCCCGCCGCGTCGGGGCTGAGCCCACCGCTTCTTTGGTCAACGTCCGCCTTCATTCTATCATCTCAGCATTTCCGGCCGCCTCGCTTCATTCGATCACCTCGTCGGCGCGGGCGATGACTGAAGTAGGAATCTCAAGGCCAATTGCCTTTGCAGTTTTCAGATTGATATCGAACTCGAACGTCACCGGCTGCGCAAAGGGTAAATCTCCGGGCTTGGTGCCACGCAGAATCTTATCGGTATAGAGCGCGCCCATGCGAAATAAATCAGAAAGGCTCACACCGTAGGACATCAGCCCACCGGCGACGACATTCTCCCGGACCTGAAACAAGGCCGGGATGCGTTTCTGCAGAAGGAAGTCGATGATCGCCGGCATGTGCGCCTGATGCACCGGATCGCTTGTGATCAGCACAGCATCGGTCGGATCGGACGACATCTGGGCAAACACCCTGTCGAAATCCACCACCGTCCGCGCTTCCAAGGATACTACAGTCATGTGAAATAGCGGCGCCGCCTTACGTAAATGCTCTAAAATATCGGCGGTACCCGGGTTGTCCGGATTCCAAAGATAAGCAATACGCGCAACCGTCGGAATCGCGTCCTTCAGGATTTGCAGTCTCTTGGAGACAATGTCCGGGCCGAGAATGGTGTTTCCCGTGATATTGCCACCGGGATGCGCCAGACTCGCTACGAGGCCGGCCGCGATTGGATCGCCGATCGATATCGCAACAATGGGAATGGTTTTGGTGGCCCGTTGCGCAGCCTGGGCCCGTGGTGTGCTGAATGCGACGATTACGTCGACCGGTATCTGCGCAAGCGCCATGGCAGCAGCATCCAATTGGGCTGGACTGCCATCGGTGCGTAGGTACACGTAGGCGATATTTTGGCCCTCGACATAATGCAATTCGCGCAACTGCTGTCGGAACGAGTCCCAGTACGGTGCATCATCGATGATGCCGAGGCGAGCGATTTTTCCCGATGAGCCTTGGGCGCGCGCCACAAGCGGCGCTGTAGCGGCTGCACTGCCGAAAAGCGCTATGAACTCGCGCCGCCTCATGTGTTTTCCTCAGGCCGACGCTTGAACCCTACCACACCGCCAGTGCGGTTGTGCATCACAGCAAGTTCAGGTGCCTAATGTCCGCTTTGGGTCAAAAGCAGACATCGCATTAAGTCCTCGCAATGTCCGCTTTACCCCAAAAAGCGGACATCAGTTGAGCGCTCGGCGATGTCCGCTTTGTGCCCATAGGAGACATGCGCCCACGGCCAACCCGCCGTTGTCCCGCAGTGAAAGCGCTCCGTCACGAGGCGAGCCCATCGAGCAGGCTTTTTGCCTCTTTCAGGTCGGCCGTCGCGAAACCTTCGTTGAACCAAGAATAGACCGGGGCGAGAAGATCGCTGGCCTCTCGCCGCTTGTCCTGGTCGCGCCACAAGCGCGCCATACTCATCGCCGCGCGCAACTCCCAAAACTTCGCTTGCTGGTCGCGGGCAACGGCGAGCGCGCGCTCGAAATGCGTTTGCGCTTTCGCTCTGTCCGAATCCGGTTCCAGCAGCGCAATCTCCCCCGCGAGGCGATGAAGCTCGGCGGACATCCAACCCTCCTCGCCACTCTCAACCACCGCCGTCGCCTCGCCGATCAGCCGCATCGCCTCCCGACGACGGCCGATGCGCGCCTCGATCGTGGCTAAGCTCGACACGTATAACGGCACGCTGAGGCCGGCACCGACGGCGCGATATTTTGTCAGACCCTCGCGGATGAGATTGATGGCTTCGTCCGCGGCGCCGTTGTCGGCGCGGCTCCAGCCCACATAAATGCTGCCGAGCGCCTGCCAAAGCCCGAGCCCCTGCTCGTCGGCAAGGCGGGCGACCAGCGCCGCATATTCTGCCAAGTGCTGCGCATCGCCGAGCAGATAATAAAACCGAGTGACGACGCTGTGCGCGAAACAGAGCGACGGCGGATGCGACAAGCCTCTCGCTTCCACAATCGATTGCTCGGCGTGGCGCCG
>Ga0306923_10006174_pt1 | contig 11774 bp, 9 predicted proteins | sample sta12Can44000108_FD_203841 | JGI IMG/M metagenome (GOLD analysis project Ga0306923, IMG submission 203841) | Lab enrichment of tropical soil microbial communities from Luquillo Experimental Forest, Puerto Rico - statanox.12C.anox.44.000.108 (v2)... | ecosystem: Environmental > Terrestrial > Soil...
AAGCGTGATTTCGGCACCTCCCGCTGCGCCAGTCGAGCTAAAGAATACAATAGTTTCCGACGCACCCAAAAGGGCGCGCGATGTCCGCTTTTGGCACAAAGCGGACATGCGGATCATGATCGCGAAGGTCTGCTTTCGGGGGAATAGCGGACATCGCGCCATGTCTGCTTTACCCCAAAAGCGGACATCGGTTATGCGGGGGTGCCAGCGCCAATTCTGGCGGACGCCCGCCACGGCGAAACTGTTCGTTTTACGGTGGCCGGCATGATCAGCGTGAGGTGCGGCATGGCCTTGATTTTCGGCCTTCCAACTCCGCGAACCGTTCGTACAACAATCCTTATTTGAACAGTCGTACGAATCGGGAAGTCTAGGCCAAGCTCGCCCGCAACTCGGCGCACAAAAAAGCTCATCGCGGCACGGCATGAGCGCTCAGCCCAAGTCCGATAACGCGTATTCTCGGAGGTAATGGAATGTCCGCTTTACCTCCGAAAGCGGATACGGTTGTCCGCTTGGTGCCATAAGCGGACATTCAGCACTTTATTCGTTCCCTCTCGGCGCGCGCGGGCAGCAACGGCTGCACGCGATCCCAAATGTCAGAGTTTGCGCAAGTCGCTGCTCGAATGGCATATTGAGGCGCTCCTAAGACGAGTAGGCATGACCCACATTCTTCATCGCCAGATCGGCCATTCCTACCCGGTCGCCGCCGCGGCCCGCGGGATCACGATCCGCGATAGTGCCGGCAAGGAATACATCGATGCCAGCGGCGGCGCGGCAGTGTCCTGCCTTGGCCACGCCCATCCGGATGTGCTGGCGGCGATGCATGGGCAGCTCGATGAACTCGCCTACGCGCATACCAGCTTTTTCACGTCGCAAGCCGCGGAGGAATTGGCCGATGAGCTCGCGGCGCACGCGCCTGAGGGACTTAATCGCATCTATTACGTCAGCGGTGGCTCTGAAGCCGTCGAGGCGGCGCTGAAACTCGCGCGGCAATATTTCGTTGAATGTGGGCAACTGCAACGCCGTTTCATCATCGCCCGCCGTCAGAGCTATCATGGTGTTACGCTCGGCGCGCTCGCGATTGGCGGGCGCGAATGGCAGCGCAAGCAGTTCGGTCCATTGCTGATCGCGACACATCATGTATCGCCGATTTACGAATATCGCGGCAAGCGCGCCGATGAGACGGCAGAAGCCTACGGTGCTCGCTTAGCCCGGGAACTCGAAAACAAAATTGATGAACTTGGCGGCGCAAACGTTATTGCGTTTGTCGCCGAAACCGTGGTCGGGGCAACGCTGGGCGCAGTGCCGGCAGTGCCAGGCTATTTCAAGCGCGTACGGGAAATCTGCGACCGCCATGGCATCTTGCTCATTCTCGATGAGGTGATGTGCGGCATGGGGCGCACCGGCACACTGCACGCATGCGAGCAGGAAGGGATCAGTCCCGATTTGATGGCGATCGCCAAGGGTCTCGGCGGCGGTTACGCGCCGATCGGCGCGCTGCTGATCGACGAGGAGATTTTCAACACCCTTGCTGGGGGCTCGGGCGCTTTCCTGCACAGCCACACCTATATGGGTCATCCGTTGGCCTGCGCCGCGGCTTTGGCCGTGCAGCGGGTAATTCGGCGCGATAAGCTGCTAGAGAACGTGCGCCGACAGGGCAATTATTTGTCGCGCCGTCTCAACGAGCGGTTCGGCAATCATCCCTTTGTCGGCGATTTGCGAGGCCGCGGGCTGTTTCAAGGAATCGAGATTGTGTCCGATCGCGGCACCAAAGAGCCGTTCGATCCATGCTACAAACTGCATGCGCGGATCAAGCACGAAGCCATGGCGCGCGGCTTGATGGTTTATCCGATGGGCGGAACAGTCGACGGGACGCGCGGAGACCACGTGCTCCTAGCGCCGCCCTTTATCATCGACAGCGCAGGGATTGACACCATCGTCGAGCGGCTGGGAGAGGCGATTGATGCCGCCGTCGCGATCCAAAGATAATGGAGGAGTAGCGAGATGAGACAGATCATTCGAAGCACTCAGTTGGTGGCAGCGGCGCTAATCGCATTCGCGTCCTTCGAGGCGCCGACTCTGGCGCAACAGAAATTCGTCACCATCGGGACCGGCGGTGTCACTGGCGTGTATTACGCCGTGGGCGGCGCCATCTGCCGTTTGATGAACAAGAATCGCGCGGAAACTGGCCTTCGTTGCTCGGTCGAATCGACCGGGGGCTCAGTGTTCAACGTCAATGCTATTAAAGCCGGCGAACTCGATTTTGGGCTCGCGCAATCCGATGTCCAGTTCAATGCCGCCAAAGGCGAGGGCCAGTTCAAGGGCAACGCAGATCCCGATTTGCGCGCCATCTTCTCCGTGCATCCCGAGCCGTTTACGGTACTGGCGCGCCCGGATGCAGGTGTGAAGCAATTCGCCGATTTCAAAGGCAAGCGTTTTAACATCGGCAATCCCGGCTCGGGCACGCTGCTCTCGATGGAAGAGCTGTTAAAACAGCTCGGCTGGACCAAGGCCGACTTCGCGCTCGCGGCCGAGCTGAAAGCCGACGAGCAAGGCACGGCTTTGTGCGACAACAAGATCGACGGATTCTTTTACGGAGTCGGCCACCCGTCGGCAGCAATTCAGGATCCGACCATTGCTTGCGGCGCCAAGCTCATATCGCTGACCGGCCCAGCGGTGGATGCGCTGGTCAAGGGCCACCCCTATTACGCCAAAGCGACCATTCCAGGCGGCATGTACGCCAATAATCCAAACCCGACCGAAACCTACGGTGTGCTTGCCACAGTGGTGACATCGGCCAAAGTTTCGGACGACACCGTCTACGCATTGGTCAAAGCCGTCTTCGACAACTTCGATGAGTTCAAAAAGCTGCATCCCGCCTTTGCCATTCTTGATCCAAAGGCCATGATCACCAACGGCCTGTCGGCGCCGCTGCATCCCGGCGCGGTCAAGTTCTACAAAGAAAAAGGCTGGATGTAGTCAGCCGCGCGCCGGGCGAAAAGGATCATTTCCTTTTCTGACGCAGCGAGGAACGATCTATGGCGACGCGCGAAGCGCTCGAGACCATGGTCGCGGAAGCCGATATCGGTGGACGCAAACCAACTGGCCTGAGCAAAACGTACATCGTCGCCGTTTCGCTCGCCTGGTCGGTATTTCAGCTCTGGTATGCATCGCCCTTGCCCTACAAGCTCAACTTCGGGGTGATCAGCGACGGTCAGGCGCGCATCGTCCATCTGATATTCGCTTTTCTGCTCGCCTTCGCCGCCTTCCCTGCGCTCAGGTCATCGCCGCGCTATCGGATTCCCGCGATCGACTGGGTCCTTCCCATGCTCGGAGCGGGAGCCGCGCTCTACTTGCTGGTCTTTTACCGGGACATTTCGCTCCGTCCGGGGTTACCGACACTGCCGGACGTCGCCGTTTCGGTCGTTGGTGTGGTCTTATTGCTGGAAGCCGCCAGGCGCGCCGTCGGACCCGCGCTCGCGGTGATCGCAAGCCTAATGCTTGTTTACATTTTTGCCGGCCCTTGGCTTCCCGGGATGATGGGACACAAAGGCGCTTCGCTGGCGCGCGTCGCATCACAGATGTGGCTCAGCTCGGAAGGCATATTCGGTGTAGCACTGGGTGTATCGACCAACGTGGTATTCTACTTTGTACTGTTCGGTAGCTTGTTGGAAAAGGCGGGCGCCGGAAATTACTTCATCCAATTGGCGTTCGCGCTCCTTGGCACATTTCGTGGTGGACCGGCCAAAGCCGGTGTGGTCGCCTCGGGCATGACCGGAATGATCTCCGGCTCTTCGATCGCCAATACAGTGATGACGGGTACCTTCACCATTCCGCTGATGAAGCGCGTCGGCTATTCGCCGGTCAAAGCAGGAGCGATCGAAGCAGCAGCGGGCGTCAATGGACAATTAATGCCTCCGGTCATGGGAGCGGCGGCGTTCCTGATCGCGGAATATGTCGGCGTCACTTATGCCGACGTCGTCAAGCATGCCTTCCTGCCGGCGTTTCTGACCTATGGTGCGCTGTTTTATATTGTCGATATTGAAGCCGCGAAATTGGGGCTGCGCGGCCTGCCGCGCTCTTCCAGCGCTTTGCTGCGTCACACTTTTGTACGCGGTCTGATGACCGTGTGCGGCATCATCATCTTGAGTGGCATTGTTTATTGGGGCGTCGGCTGGACCAAGACCGTATTCGGCGATGCCTCGGCCTGGCTGATCGGGACGGTGTTGATCGCGGCCTATATCGGATTAATCCGGTACAAAGCGAAACATCCCGATCTTCCATTGGACGATCCCTCAAAGGCGATCGTCAAGGTGCCGGACTTCTTCGATACCGCGCGCACCGGTCTGCATTTTTTGTTGCCGGTGATCGTGCTGATCTGGTGCCTGATGGTCGAGCAAATGTCGCCTGGCCTTTCGGCCTTTTGGGGCACGATGTTCCTGATGCTGATCATGCTCACGCAGCGCCCGCTGCTAACGGCATTTCGCGGTGAGCATGATCTTGGTGAGCGATTCCGGGAAGGCTTTGATGAGTTTCTCCGAGCGCTGCAGGGCGCCTCGCGCAATATGACGGCTGTCGGCATTGCGACCGCGGCCGCCGGCATCATTGTCGGCACGGTGTCGCTCACCGGCATTGGCCTGGTCATGACAGAAATCGTCGAGACCGCGTCCGGCGGCAATCTAATGCTAATGCTGGTGCTCACAGCGCTGGTCTGCTTGATCCTCGGCATCGGCATGCCGACGACCGCGAACTATGTCGTCGTCGCCACGCTGATGGCGCCGGTTCTGGTCGAGGTCGCTCAGCAGAACGACCTCGCGGTGCCACTGATTGCGGTGCACTTGTTCGTTTTTTATTTCGGCTTGATGGCAGATGTGCATCCGCCGGCGGGTTTGGCTGCCTATGCTGCCTCGGCAATCTCCGGCGCCGACCCCATAAAAACCGGGCTGCAGGGTTTCTGGTATGAAATTCGCACCGGACTGCTGCCTTTCATTTTCATCTTCAACACCGAACTCCTGCTGATAGACATTGGCGGCGTCTCTCATTTTCTCTTTGTTGTCGCTTGTTCGATTGTCGCAATGGGTTGCTTCGTCGCGGCGACGCAACGCTGGCTACTGACGTGGAACCGTTGGTATGAGACTCTGGCGCTGCTGCTGATCTGCTTCACGCTGTTTCGGCCGGGTTACTGGCTCGATCGGGTGCAGGCGCCGTTCGATGCGCGACCGGCCGACAACATTAACAGCGTGGCCGAGTCGCTGCCCCAGGGCTCAACGTTGCGATTTCGGGTCATGAGCCAATCGCGCGCCGGGGAGGACGTCGAAAAGGTCGTACGGCTCACCATGCGCTCCGGAACGACCGGCACCGAACGTCTGCAGCGCTCGGGAATATCGCTGGTAACCGTCGGCGACAAGGTCACGGTCGGTTTGGTCAGCTTTGGCAGCGAAGCCGCCAAATATGGTCTTGCGCCGGGCGATGAGGTCATTGCTGTGCTTGTGCCGTCAGATCGGCCAAGCCGCTTTTGGTTCGTGTTGCCGGCGCTGCTGCTGTTGGTTGTCGTCGTCATGCTCCAACGCAGACGCATTCAGCATTCAGCCAAGTCGCAGTCGTCATTTAGTGCACCTCGACCAGGGGACGCGCCCATATTGGGCCAGCGCAAATTTTAACTGGAGGTAGGCGGACTAGCCGGCGACGTCCGCTGTGGGTCATAAGCGGACATAGAAGCTAGTGTCGCGGCGCTAGCCTCCGAGAACACGCATTCTCGGAAGTTAGTAACTATACTCAAAATTGCACGGTGCCCATGTTTATGCCGGGGCGGGTCGCAACGGTGGCTCAAGACAACAGGGGCTTGCCCGACCAGACCTGGATGATCACGATCGCTACTCCGATCACCGTACCAAGCACGAGACCAACAGGAACGCCATAGCAGGCGCCTCCTACGAACAGTCCAAAAGCGCTATTGTAGTGGTGCTCTAGAAATGTGGTGACTGCCTTGACGATGCCTAACAAATAAAGGGGGCCAAATACGATCAGCGCGGCTGGGATACCGGAGGCAAGCGCTAGCAGCGAGCCTCCCACGCTAGTCCAGATTCGGCGGCCACTCAGTCTTTCCAGATCGAAATTCACGATCGAGAACACCACAACCGACGCGCCGATGACAGACCCTGGAAGCAATAGGAGCGGCCTCATTTCGGGCCTCCCTGCGATTCGCCCGAAATACCAGGTGATTACCGGCGCCGCGATGAGCCCGGCCAGCATACCGCCTAAGGCAGAGCCGAGGATCGTGCGGATGATCTGCCCGCGGCCCACGCTTCCAGCGGTGGAACATAAATGGGCACCGGCCAGCGACAATGCTCCAACGAAACACGCTGCCACGGCGGCGCCGTAAGCAACTTCCAAGGACAGCTGACCGAATGTTTCAGAGGGTACGGCCCAACTCAGGAAGTATGGGATGCTGAGGAAGAGCGAACCGACGAGCGATCCGAGGAACCCCCCTATAGCTCCTTTCCGCAAGTTGACGAACCAATGACGACGAAGCGCGCGCTTGCCAATGCCCAAGCGTCCTCTGAGCCTCGAGTATGCCCTCTGGGCCCCAACGATCAGGATCGCAAATGAAACGATGGGCAAAACGAGTGCGGCGGCAATCCACTGAGGGGATAGGCCGGGAGAGGATAAAACCAAAGAGTAGATAACGGCTGATATGGCCAATCCAAGGAGCGCCATGATGTTGCCTGTGAACAACAAAAGCGAACCAGGATTAAAATAAAACGGAACTACCAAGGAGGACTGATCCCACGTTCTCTGTCGTCCACCTGTTTCTTCCAGAACCTCTTGGCGGATGCGGCCCGTAAGATTCGAAAGAGGTAAATCAACCGAGCTTAAGTGCTTGACTAAGGCTCTAGTGAACGGGCTGAGCGGGCTTCCCGCGATCCCTTCTAAGGCCACTTCCCCTGGACCAGCGGCGAACGCGATGAAGGTGTTGCCGACGGCCTTCATCTCAGCAAGGCCTGGAGGAGGGATCTCGACGCCGTTCAGAAAAAATGCCTTATCAATTTCAAACTGCTTTCCTCCAAGTATCAAGCGGGCATCTTTCCCCGTTCGGCAGGCATCTAAGAGCACGATGCGTGTCGAGGTTGCGCTTGTCATTCTGTCGACAATCGACTGTACGCTAATTAGCCTGCTTCTGCCTTCTTCGCCGGGCTCTCTGAAATCGATCGGCACAATATAGTTTGTGTCATTGATTTGAAGACCATGTCCCGAGTAGTACAGAATCGAGACGGTTGTCGTGGGCAAATTGACCTTGTTAATGAAACTGCTGATAGCGGCCAGCGCGCTAGAGTATGGCTGATCGATTACCTCAGTGACTTCTACGTTGAGATCTCTGAGCGAGTCCCTTACTGCTTCGGCATCCACCTTCGGACTGACTAATGTTAGTCCACTGGGATACGCTCCATTGCCCATCACGAGCGCCTGGGTTGCCGGAGGCATGCCAAAACTCCCGGTTCAGAACAAGCTAAGATCAGAATACGCCTGGCCGGTTCTTCCATTCCTCCCACGCGGTGTTTAGGCCGGTGGGAAATTTTTTCAAAATTCGCTTCTCACCAGCTTGCTTAGCTGATGAGTTCGACGACCATGCACCTCCTCCAGCCAGCCGCACTGCTTGGTAGATGGTAAACACCTGAATGCGAGAAACCTTCATATCATTCATGGCCAACTTCAACACCTCATCGGCTACTGCCCGAGTACATGGCTGAGTCCAATACAAGTAATCGTGGATGATGGCAGGATACGAATATCGCGCGTGAGGCGGTAAAATTGCCCAAAACACCCGCGGAATGCTGGCAAGATCCGTCACAAAGCCAATGGGAACGTCAACGTTGAACGGCACGTTGCTGCCCTTTGGCGGCACCCAGGAAACTTGTCCGGTTACATAGTAAAAGTCCCAATCCGCAAATGGGACAATAGGCGCCGGCGGCCCATGCATGTCCTTCGCACGCGCTAGCGCGCTTTTCAGAAATGCTTTTTTGTCTCCCATGACGTAAGACTTCCTCCAGGGCATTATCGGCCGACGGCGGCGCATGCGCAATCGACGCGCCTACGGGTCGCCGACGCCTATCATCTTACGACCCGACTAATTCGGCGCTCCATCGGCGGCGTCATTAGCCTGCGGAGCTAAACAGTACTTCCGATAATCACGCTTATCGGAAACTTATACCGTCGCACACCCAGTGGCCGGAAATCGCCCCGCATGGCGATGCCGGCTAGGCGGACATAAGCCAAGCAAAAAAGAAATCCGCTACTTCACCGGACGAGGGGTCCGGCGAAGGTCGATGGGTAAAAAAATCTGGGGGAGTCTAGCGACGCACACACCCGCGTAATGATTCAAAATTGACCGCTGTGCGGTTTGCCTCGACGAGGGGGTATTCGGACACCAGGCAAACAGAAAAACGAATGCGCGGCTGGCTTCTGAGTCAGCGCGGCATCTCGCCTGCAAAGCGCGCCACAGCCTAACACAAAGAAAAAAGAACTCCGGCGGGCTCTCCGCTGTCGCCGGAGTCCTAGTGGTTCTGCCGACATCGACCGCAAAAGCCTGAGAGTCGATGGCGAATATCTCAATATCTGATTCTCCGGCGCGCGCCGAAGGCTTTTTGATCCAACGGCCGGCACACCCGCTTTGGGTCGAAAACAGCAGGTCCTGCACAACGACAAACGAGCGAGATTTGAGCAATAAAAAAAGTGCGAGAAACATCAAACCTAAGCCACGAACCGCGCCCCGTTCGATGTTGTCGTTACCGACGCTTGCCCAACGAAGGCAGGCCACCGGACAGTGTCCGTACTGAGCCACACTTTTGGCTATCAGCGATACGCCGAAGACGTCTGTCGCGGCGTCGCGCTCGCCCGTCAGGTCCAGCGACCAGGCAGGGATCGCAAATACGGTCTGGATTGTTGGTCCATTCGCCGCAGTTGCTGCAACGTTGCCTGGGGCCTTGCTTCTTCGTCTTTTTATGCCAAGACAATTTGGTCCACCGCCCTAGCGAACATTACGCAGCGGGTTATGGCGTGACCGGACGAGGTCCAACCGAGCTAGGTTCGTCAGCCGGGACGCCGAGCCCGGCGGCATCGCGCGCCGAGGCCGGCCGGTTAGTAGAATCAGCCTTCTGCCGCCAGGGAATTATCCGCTCAGCATCCGCCGCAGCCCGATCAAATTCCTGTTCGAGCAGGTCTGACGCTCCTCTGAGACCCTGCACAACTTCCATCGTCCAGACCACATAGTCGATGCGGCGCTGCATCGGCCAATCGGCAGGCGGACTCGTAGCCAATGACCGCAGATTGCTGATTTTGTCGGCAAACTTGAGGATTTTGGCGCGCGGGGTCAGATCTGGTGCGTGTTTGATCTGAAGCTGCTTACGTTCTGCCTTTGGTAACTTCTTGTTGTCTGTCACCTCAACAACCAAGTCTGCGACGTCGTCGTTGAACTGTGCGGCGATTTCTTGGCGAGTAACACCTTGATCCTCAATCGTGTCGTGCAATAGCGCCGCCACGATCAGATTGGGATCGGCGCCGCCGGTAGCTTCGGCAACTAACATCGCAACCTCAAGCAGGTGCGTGACATAGGGCTCCTGCGCGGCGCCTTTCCGACGCTGATTAACGTGCCAACGTGCCGCGGCATCAGCCGCTCTCAGAACTGTGACTAATCCATTCATGATCTGCCCCTCTCCTTTCCCTCTCCCCGGCCAGCCAGGCGCGCAGCCGCGGTGCCGCGGTGAGCGCTCTCAGACCTGGGTTGTGGGGCTCAACACTTACATGGTGACGCGCAGTCGAGTTTGCCACCAAGCGATCGTTGCATTTCTAGAGTCCGCGGATCGCCGTCCGCCCGCAGATTTGACGGGCAGAAAAAATTTCCGGCTCCCCGCGGGTTCTGATGGTTGATCGATTCCGCAGGAAGCGGGCGACGGCGCGACTCCAATTTTGGGGGTGGGGTGGTCGATTTCAGGCCGATCGCCAACGCGACCGCAGGCCAAGGACTCTCCCGCGGCCGATCGCGGCGGCACCAGCTTGTCAGACTGCTGGTTTCTGCGTCTAAGCTGCTGATGCTGCTTGTGCCGGCGCCATCATCGGCCAGGCCGGGAAGATCATGGGAAGGCGCGCCATGCCGCGCACCCCGAAACCGTCGACAACGTCGGCGGCCTGGCGGCCAATGCTCCCCACTCGCTCCCCACGGTCACGCATACGATCGGCGATCGGCGCGAATGTGAGTCAACTCAGCGACTTAACCTCGCTGCATGGCTCAGTACTGCGTGATTACCAGACAGCATGTATCGAAGAGGCCGCTTCGCGCGATGGTTATTGTGCTGCGGCGGCTTGGTACTGCTGCGATGTTGATGAGCGCAAGAGGGGTGCGGCGCGCTTCACCGATTACGCGATACGCTTTATCAGCGCCGTCGCGGCGGGCGGGTCTTCATTTACGATGGTGTCCCGACGCCGAACGAAATCCGAATGAAACCTCCAATCGATTTCGTTCAAAGTTGCCCGAACAGACCGAGCGAAATCCGAACGAAACTCACCTCTTTAAGAGTTTCGTTCGGTTTCGTTCGGGGGGTGCCTTTAGGCCGAACGAAATCCGAACGAAACTAGTCGGGGGTTTTCGTTCGGTGTTCGGCGCCGCGCCTCATTTATAGTTCTCCTCGGCGCTGGCGAACCACAGCATGGCATTCCCGCGGTCGTCTTTCTGGCCGCAGACAATCTTGGCCTCGATTGCCTTTTTCAATGCTCGCCTGAAGGCCATGCGCTGGGCGTCGGCGCTCTTCTTCTTGTCGTCTTCGCCGTCGATATAGTTGCGATAGAAGAGTGGACGGACATGGGCCTCGTCGACGGCTTGGACTGGCATCTTGTTGTCCGGGCTAAACTGGATGCCGTGTGTACTGAGCGCAAGGCGGAGCGCGCTTAATAGTGTCGGGTAGGCGCTATCCGGCCGGCCGCTCTGGCTGCCGGGGATGGCCGGCCCGTCGTCGGGGACGACGACAACAGACGAGCGCGGCCGGCCTTCCTGGTCGGGGTCCAGCGGCACGATGTGGGCGCGGTTGCGGACGAACGTGCCCTCCGGCCCGTCGCGCATGTTTTTCACGCTGGCCTGGAAAAACGGCGAGCCTTCGGCGCGGGTCACTGATAGTTCGGCGTCGACGGCTGCCGGCAGTGAGGTATGGCCGCGGGCGTGGGTTTCATCGTAACCGCAATGGTGAACGATGATGACGACGCAGCCGAAGGCGGTACGGATGGCCTCGGCGGCGCGGGTATATTTTGTCATGTCTTCGTCGCTGCTCTCCGAGCCTTTCAGACTGCGGTTCAATGTGTCGAGGACGACGATCAGCGGCTTGGTCTCGCCGAGCTGCTCACGAAAATCGGCAATCAACGTCTTCTCGTCGGTGATGAGATCGGCTTGGCCGGGCATGATGTACAGCGGCACAGGGGTTTCGTCCGGAATTAGGTAATGCCGCCGCAGCGCTTCGCTGCGGCCTTTGTAGCCGTGGGCACCTTCGAATGCGCAATAGACGACGGTGCCCTGGCGCACGGCTCGATCGCGATAGGGCCAGCCCATGGCGACGTGCAGCATCAGGTCGAGTACCCAGAATGACTTGTAGGTTTTCTGCTTGCCCCAGATCAGAACGAGACCGGCGGAAGGAATGAGCTCGTCGACCAAGTAAACGGGCTCGAGGCCCGGGCGCATCTCCTGGAACGCCACCAGCCGGAACCGGTACTTTCGCTCACTGTTTGTCGTCTTGGGG
>Ga0306923_10006177_pt1 | contig 11773 bp, 10 predicted proteins | sample sta12Can44000108_FD_203841 | JGI IMG/M metagenome (GOLD analysis project Ga0306923, IMG submission 203841) | Lab enrichment of tropical soil microbial communities from Luquillo Experimental Forest, Puerto Rico - statanox.12C.anox.44.000.108 (v2)... | ecosystem: Environmental > Terrestrial >...
GGTGGTTCATGAGCTGGTTCCTGTTCCTGAACTTCATATCGTAAATTATAAACTAAGAACTGCTCTATGTTAGAGATCTTACGTTTCATATCATTGAGATCAGCATCAGCTAAGTTAGCCCACTCCACTAATTTCTTGATGTTCTCTTTAAAATTCTCATCGTACACTTTGAGTGAATCGTTGGTTTTAGTGATAGAATCAGAGACTTTAGATATTTCCTTTTGGAGGTTTTGAACTTGATTATAAGTGTAAGCATACGATCCAGCTGCAGCTGCTAGGGCACCAACTGCTAAATAACTTCCAGTTCCTTCCATTTTTACTTAATGTTTCCTTGCATTAAGTCTTTTACACACCAAAAGACTTAATGATACAAAATAATATGCTAGCTTTTTATAAATGTCAGACTATTCAGACGAAGATATCTCAGATGAAGAAGAATATACTGGAAGTGATATTAGCGAAGAATATGAAAGCGAAGAGGAAGGTAGCGAAAGTGAAGGGGAGGAATATGAGAAGATTCTAGGTCGTAGCTCTTTAGCTAGGGGTCAACCTTCAGTGCCTACATCCGTTTCAGTGGGAATTCAACCTAGGCAACCTCTCGTACCACAACCTGTAGTAACAAGACGACCTACTGTTATTCCTCCTCAACCAGTTACTACTCCTTCTATTATCCCTCAACCTGTTGTAGCTAGACGACCTACTGTTATGCCTCCTCCAGTATCACAACCTTCTGTGATTCCATCTTCTATACCGCAACCTATCACATATAAGCCACCATTAATATCCGAGATGGTCCAAGTGCCACAGTATATTCCACCTTCAACACCTATGACTACCTTTTTACCTCCTACAGTTACTTCAGTACCACCGATCTCTCCTGGCATAAGTATCAATGCGAATGTACCTTTAGGCTTTACAATTCCTCAACCATATGTAGTTAAGCCTGTATTATATCCTAGAAGATTCAGAACTGGTGTAGCTTCAACTCCCTCAGTAGTCATCTCTAAGACAAGGAGAAACATCCCTAAAGCTAAACAGAGTTCATGGTACAGAGATGCACATGATGCCTTTCTCAACACTCCAGGAGCTAGTGAATCTCTAGCTAAATGCTATGTCAACACCTTAGCTGAAGGCTGTGATTATATACCAAGTGTTCAAGACACATTAAATAAAGATATAAAACACTAAAGATAAGATTTAATTTAATAAAAATGGGCGAGAAGAAGATTATATTAATCACATGGGAATCGTGTGGCCATTGTCACACTATGCTAGATACGGTCTGGAATCCTAAAGGTGGAGCCAAAAAGCAAATCTCTGATGCTGGATGGACCATAGTTCATGAGGAGATTGGAGCTGGTTCTGAAGGTAAGTTAAAATGGGCTAGAACACATCCAGAGCTCAAGAAATATGTTAATTGGTATCCATGTTTATTGAAGTTTAATGGCTCTTCAACTCCTGATATCTTCGGAGGTGTCTATAAGAATGGAAGATTAACTTTCAATCCAAATATGGATCTTTCAATTGAAAATATTGTGACATGGGCAGGTAAATAAGTTCTTATATACAAAAATTCTCATTTAATCTCAACAACATGTCAGCTGAATTCGTATTCGTTCTCGTAACCAAAGAGGGATGTCCTGCATGCACTAGATTCTTAACTTTAACTTGGGAACTCTTGAAAGATAAATTAGAACAAGATAAGAGGTTTATCATCTCTCATCTTGAGCCAGTAATGTTTAAAACCGAACATGGTATTGAAAGAAGCATTAAGAGTTCTACATGGTATAATACAAGCATCATGAGTTATGTAACTTTCTTTCCTTCATTCTTCCTAATTCCTGCTAGGGATTGGTTCTCCAGTTCATCTCTGGTCCTTAATAAGCATAACATGTATGGTGTTAATGAATCTTTTGCTGCTAACTCTCAATATATGACAGATATTGCAACTCTATCAAGATGGATTGATGAATCTGAACTCCTCAAAGTTAAAAATGAAACACTGATTGTATCTAAGAGTCGATTCAATGTTAAACCTAAAATCCAACGAACTCCTGAAAATGTTCTATAATCAACTCTTAGAGATGCAAGAAAATACTCCCTTTGATAGAGTTACTTTAGCTTCACAATTAGCATCTATGGATGCTAATCTTATGCAGTATGTATACTTAACTATTACTTTATATGTGGCTCAGACAGGTATTAACGATCTAAGCTCCCTTAATATAGGAGGCAAGAAAATTAAGTATAATTTAAATACGTTTCCTGATGGTCTTTGTATTATCCTACAACGCTTCGTTAACTCTGTTCTAGAATAAGTCATACTTTAGTCTATTCATACTTTAGTCTATAATAGCTTCACGTGAAGCTATTATATAATAAGCTGTTTCATGTAACAAAGTTTGTAAGAAGATTTTGGATCTTCTATATTATATTTTCATGAGTATTATAGGTTGGCGCAGGAACAAGTTCCTGCTCCGAAGGAAGGCTGAAGCCTTCCGTCTATATAATTTTTTCATGATTCCTTGGGGTTTTTATATAAAAACCCCAAGGAATCTGAATCTATAAGCTTATAGAACCATGAAAATATAACATAGATTGTAGCAAATAATAAGTTATTATAACACCACTATGGTGTTATAATATTTCTTAACATGTTTTAAGACCTTTCAATGAATGTTTTTCGTGATCGTTATAGGGTTGTAATAATTTTTTCTAAAATCTATAAGCTTTATGTCACAAACTTCACGAAAATTATTGTCTTAAGTTCTTTAAACTACTTCTCCGGTATTTTACTATTACAGTAATAGTAAAATAAATTATTCTTTGTTATTTTAATATATGAAATTTCATGTAATCCTGTTATATAAGTCTATAGATTTTAGAAAAAATTATTACAACCCTATAACGATCACGAAAAACATTCATTGAAAGGTCTTAAAACATGTTAAGAAATATTATAACACCACTGTGGTGTTATAATAACTTATTATTTGCTACAATCTATGTTTAAATTTCATGTAATCCTGTTGTATGGGTCTATAGTTTCATGAAAATATAACACCTTAGTCTTCTATAAGTCTTCTTTTAGGTTTATTGGTAGCACTATTGTTAGTTGTAGTGGTAGTTGTAGCAGCATTGTTATTAGATCTGTTACCACCAAATGCTCCCATGAGATTACCGAACATGCCCATGATACCATCATTATTGATAACGCTGGAACCTGCTCTAGCCATAGCTTCGGGGTTATCTAATGGGTTACCACCTGAAGCTAAACCCATGACTCCTTCAAAGACTCCTGGAGGTCCTTTAGTTTCATTAGAAGTGAAGAAGGATCCGACCGTGTTACATAATGAATTTCGTTGATCGGCTGACATATAACTTTCAAGGAAGGTCTGGATCACTACAAAGATAACCAAGTTAATGATAGAACCTGTAACTAGTTGAGCCATTGGAGACCATGATGCAAAACCTTTAGATCTATCTACCTCACCAAGTTGAGATAAAAGATGGTTATATTTGCTCATGTTTTGGGACTGGAAGTAAGCATAACCTCCAGACTTAAGGCCTAAGTATTTGGTAATGATAAATTCTATAGCTAACCATGATAGGACCAACATAGTTTTATACCAATCTGCATTGGTAGAAGTAGATATTTGGTCTAGGATCTTAGCATAAGCCATGTGAATTTCGGTTAATGATATGTTAGGATCCTCAGCTAAGTTGATGATACCTAGACTAGGATAGTATTGCTTCATAAGATTGAAACGAATCATGAAATCGTTACGAATAACTCTTTGTTGTTCAATAGACATGATAGTATAATCAGGTATCTGATAGTTCTTGATTAGTTGATCCCATGTTGTAACTTTAGCTCTAGGTTTCTTCTTAGTTTTCTTGATTGGCTTCACTACTTCAGGGGCATTAACTTGAGGTTCTTGTATGATATGAGTTGTAGGAGGTCTAGCTATTTGTTCTATAATAGGTTCTTGGATGCTAGGAGGTCTACTAGGTACCGTTCGAGCAATAGGTGTTAAAGTAGTAGGGTCAAACCTCTGACCATTGATAAGGATAGGTTCTTCAGGTGTAGGGGAAATTGGATTGTTAATGCTTTCTAAAATAGCTCTTCTAGATGATGGTAATACAGCACTGGTAGGTATGTTAGGGCTGGGACGTCTCACTGAAGAAATGGAACGAGCAGGTGAGGATGGTGGTACCGATGAACCAGTCACAGACAGACGATTGATTGTCATAGGGCTAGATGTTATCCTTGGGGTTGGAATCTGCATAATCTCTGGGGAAGTCACTTGAGGTGAAACCACAGGAGTGAATCTTCTAACGGGTGAGGAGACGTCTAAATTGAAAGGTTTCAAGGAAAGAGGCCTAATCACACTATTAGGATGTGAATTTGTTCTCTGAAAAATTGGAGAAGGCATATGTTTTTTGACTTAGTAGAATTTTATTGAAACTCTCGTTCTAAATGATAGAGTCTTTAGTCTCAGACACATATATCAATAATGAATCTTATAATACAAATGTTGATGCTCGACTTGCTGATGCTAGGATGGTTGGAGTTGATGATACTAATATTCAAGAACCTTGGATACTACCTTTGCTTTTAGGTAAAGATGTCAATGGAAACGATCAAAGATGGCAAATCGGTTTTGATGGATCTCAGTTAATTACTCAATATGGAAGAGTTAATGGAGTTTTGCAGACTACAGCTAGAGATGTCACAACTAATACATCAGGTCGTAACATTTATGAACAAGGATTCCTTGAAGGTAAGAGAAGATATTTAGATAAATGCTTAGAAGGTTATCATACAGAAGGAATTAATCCCGGTGTCTCTTTCGAACCAATGTTAGCAGCTAAGTACGATAATAAGAAGAATCAACTGGGTAAATGGTCTTATATCTATCTGCAACCTAAGATCGATGGTATTAGATGTCTGATCAGTAATCAGCCCACAGGTATCTCAAAGTCTTCCAGAAAGAATAGATCCTATCCTCACCTCAAACATTTAGATGAGGATTGCAAGTTGCTTTTATCTGTCTTGCCACCAGGCACTCTATTGGATGGAGAGTTATACAATCATGAAATGGAGTTCGAAGAGATAGCCTCGATCGTTAGAAGAACCGTCAATGTAAGATTAGATGAGTATAAGATCCAATACTGGATCTTTGATTTAGTTATGGATGGTAACTTTGAGGAACGATATATAACTCTGCTCAATGCATATAACCAAGTTAAAGATAGACTCCAATACATAGTTCTGGTCCCCAATTATCAACTGGAAACTCCAGACCAAATAACTCCAACTTTAAATACCTTCATGGAGCTTGGTTATGAGGGTTTAATCTTGAGAAAGACAGGTCCTAAGACACATTATATCATGGGAAGAACCTCTAATCTCTTGAAGGTTAAAGCGTTTGAAACATCTGAAGGCTATGTTATAGCAGTAACGAGAGGTTCAGGTACCGAAGCTGATTGCGCAGACTTTGTTCTATATGATCCTGAACTTAAAGTCCAATTCGATATTAGACCTGGTGGATCCTTTGAACAGAGGAAGTATTGGCTTCAACATCCAGAGCTAGTCATGAATAAACTCTATACATATAAATATTTTTCTATTGGAGCTAACGGAGCTCCAAGATTTCCAACTGGAGTAAGTTTCAGAGATTACGAATAAATATGAAAAAAATTGGAAACTCTTGAAAAATGTCTCAACAATTAGAATCTTTATATCCAAATTTAGTAGGATGTGATCCTTGTAATCCTTGCGCTAAACCAGATCCATGTTGTAATTCGGGCACAGGAAAATTCGCTTATTTCATTCTGTGGTGGTTGATTTTAGTGGTCATCATCTGGTTTATTATTTATAGTCTCCAACCTTCATGGATTATGAAGAATAACTGTGGAGAATGTGGTGAAGAGGAAGAGTCAGAAACAGATGACAAGAAAAAGCATAAACACAATCACAAATGCCAGATTGATCAAGGTAAAGCCATTCTCGTCTCGGTCATTATAGCACTGATCATTGTCATTATCTTCTATTTCGTTGCCCGATCCTATTGGTATTAATTAGTTTAACACTTAGAAATTTTAACATGTAATTTATAAGATATGTTAAAATTCGTTATGAATTAGAGAAGAACCCCTTTATAGTTTGTATGTTAGCATGAAATCTTTAATTCTATTGCTATTGCTATATTATATATAATTTTAGGAAAAATTCATAGTAACCTATATAACATAAAAATAAGAAACACATGATGCAACATACCAAACATCATTGCTCTTATATAATATCTCCATCTGTGAGATATTATATATAGATAATTTCTTACATTCCATTGTTATATTATATAATATTTTAGGATATTTTTATAGTACCCTATATAACATGAAAATTAAAGATCATGATGTATTAATGCACTAAAATATCATAAACGTTACTATATAATATCTCATACAGAGATATTATAACTTATATACTTTACTTTCTATCTTGATCTTTAATGTTGCTCACTCTATTTCCACCGCGAGCTTTGTCGCTACGGAAATAAAACATGAAACGTCATGTTTTATTTCCAGAAGAACCAGAAGAGCATGATGATTACAATGATAATTAGGATGAAGAAGATGAAAGCGGCAGCTCCAAAACCATTGTTGGTCTCATTCTCTTGATGTTTACCTTCAACAATTTGTCTGTTACCTGTGATATCAGTGACATAAGCATTCTTAGCTGAGATTCTGGAAATAGATGTATATCGGGTCTTAATGTTTTCTAATGGAATGAACTCTCCCTTAGTTAGATGAATGTAGTCATTAGAACCTGCTCTAAATCCAATGACGCAAACTTCTGTAATCTCATTACGTTTGAGCTCTTCCTTCTCTTCATTAGAGAAGCCGGGGAAAGCATTTACACTAGTAAATGGAACGTTAACAACTACTTGGTTCAAAGGTCTCTTATCAGTGGATCTATCAATGATATCATTGGTAAACATAAATTTATCATTGGTCCAATCAGCATACATAGAGACATATTTGCATCGATTAATGTATCCTGGCTTTTGGAGTGATCCAATTCTAACGGCAACACATGGCTCGAAGTCGGTTCCATCCATGTTAGTCTTAATATTCCATCCTCTGAATTGGGCTCCGATAGTATAAGGAATAGGATTAGCTAAATCTGCGAACGAAGCCTCTACAATCTTGATGAGTTCAGCATAGGATTCATCACCAGACATAGTAAGCAAGAGATCTCTAACTCTATTAAGAGCAGTTGAAAGTGGTTGATTATGAATCACATCTGGGATCTTGATGTTAGCATTGGAACGGAGTAAGGTGACGTCGGTCTTGAACTCGTCATAACTAAGGGCGGAATCCTTGGTGGATCTAAGAGCCTGTCTACGTGAAGAAACGGATAATGTGTTAAATCTCTTAGTAGGTGATAACAAAACTCTTCTTTGCATTTTAAGTTATGATGATTTTTTAAGTTTTTGTTTTAGGAATAATAGTTTGGAATAATTCACATCCAAAGAAATGGACTATTTAAATATCAGTGGAAATATAGAGTTACTCCAGAAATATAAAGAACTTTCTCAGAATGTGTCAGCTAATGAAGTAGTTGAATTAGAATGCAGAATAGGTAAGTTCGATAATGGCTTCAAGCCAAACATAGGAATAGTTGCCTTTGGCAGGATGAAAGATTATATCACTCAAGGACCTCATATCGTTACAGTTTCTAAAGATACTACTGCATATGGAGTCAGAAAGACCGAAACCGAAGGCACTGTAATTTATGTCAAGAAGATTAATATAACGTCCACGGACGTTCAAAGTTTAGGTGTTAGAATAGCTCTAAATCTGGAGCAAGAAGTTTCAGAAAATGAGTTCGATGAGAATGCGGAACCATTAGTTAGAGCTAAGACTCGTTATTCTAAGGTTATGGGACATGTAAGAATCGATCTAACCCAAGTCGTAACGGCTCAAGGTACCTCTTATGAATTAGAATTAGAGTTCTTAGATGCTAAGGCTAACATTGTGTCAGAACTCAATTCGGTCTTTGAGAGAATATTCAAGCTTATATATGATTCAGACTATATCTATACAAGCGTTCAGAGTTCTGCTCTTATAGAATATATCAATCGTGCTATGTTAGATTTTAACGATGAAGAAACCAGGAAGCGTTTCCCTGAATCCGATGTAGGTAAGATCCTGTCATACTATCCATATCCAAGACTTAGGAATCTAAAGATGGAAGATCTAAAACATGGAGCTATTGTTGGAAGTCCAGTAACTTACTCCGTTACCTTTAAGACAGATGGTATCCATAAGTTCTTAGTCATAGCTAATTCAGGTGTTTGGTTCTTCAACCCTCCTAATACTTTATCCTTAATTCAACCTTTTAGGAATGAGTTTTTAGGTCTCATAGGTTTAGTTCTAGAAGGAGAGTTAGTACCAATCAATAAGAGACGATTAGATCAAGACAAAGGTTATAAACATCTATTCTATGTTTATGATTGTTTAGCCATGCCATTGAATGAAACAATAGCTTCAACTCCAGATATAGGAGTCCAATTCTTAGGTCTTAATAATAGGATGGAATGTGCTACTTCTATGGTTGAAGCAATTAGAACTGAACAACTCTTAGATACTGTTGAGTTACGTCTCAAGGATTACATGAGTTTGGAGAAGGGTATCGAATTAGATATGTATGATACTGAAATCCCCATGAAGCCAAGACCATATTCATCTCCTAATGAGTTCTTCCAAATTATCAACTATATGTTGAATAATGAGGTAGCTCAAGCTTATGAGACAGATGGTTTAATCTTCACTCCTAATAATACTATTTATAACACTCATTCAAGTTCCTTAGCTTTAGAGCAAAGAGTTCTATCTAAACATCCAGATCTAGTTAAGTGGAAACCTTTAGAAAAGTTAACTATAGATTTTAGCGTAATAGATATGGGAACTTATTACGAGCTTTATACTTATAATTCTGGACAACTAGAACTCTTTGATAGATACCCTAGAATTCCCAAACAAGAGCTTCCAGATATAGTTTCTGGTTCCATTGTTGAAATAGGATTTACCGAAGATCTCAAACCTGTTTTCCATAAGATAAGAGAGGATAAATCCCTTCCTAATAACTCTGATATTGCTAGATCCGTTTTTAAAGATATACTCAATCCAATAACCAATGATACTATATCAGGTAAAGGTTTCAAGCTAATGAGACATTATCACAATAAAATTAAGAAGGCTCTTATAGATTATGCCTTAGAGAAGATTCATGGCTCCAAGATTCTATTAGATTTAGGTTCAGGTAAAGGAGGAGACATAGGTAAGTGGAAGGAGTTTGATAGAATCATAGCAGTGGAACCTAATTTAGAATACATTCAAGAGATGAAACAAAGACTTAAAACTTATCACATGGAAGATAGAGTTACTATCATTCAAGCACGAGCTCAAGATACAGAGCTTATAGCTCAAAACCTTAGAAATCTAGGTATTGATAAAGTTTCATGTATCTCATGTATGTTAGCTATGACTTTCTTATGGGAAAGTGCAGATACCTTAAATAAGTTTGTAACTACTCTCAAGACTTTCTTAGCTGATGGAGGTCTCTTCATTTACTTCGTCATGGATGGTGATTTAGTAGAGCAACTATTTCGTCCCGCATTTCTAACTAATGCTATATCAAAGGATACAGTCATAGGACACGATTATAATCTTAAAGATATCGATTTCAATGGAGCTAAACTTCAAGCTTTGGAAAGTAATAAGATCCATGTACATATTAATGAATCTATCGTTACGGATCAAGAAGAATATCTAGTCCATTTAGATGATCTAATGATCCGACTTAAATGGCAGGAAGGTCCTAGAGAACGAGCAGATAAGGAGAAGTTTTTACCATTAAATGAGAAGGGATTCTCCTCTCTGTTTACTTATGGTTCTTTGGTAAAATCACCTGAACCTAACATGAGAGAAGTAGATCTTGTTCCAGTAGTATCCAGATTACCTATCTTGAACTATGCAACTGATAGAGCTGAAGGAGATAACACACCATATATAACTAATTGTTCTTGGTATGATAACTTAGTGGCTTATACAACTATAGGTGATGGATCGTGCTTCTTCCATGCATTAGTTAAGCTGATTAATGCTGAGTATTTCAATGTGGAAAGTTTAAGCCAGAAGGTAGCTTTAGTCTCTAAGTTTAGAAAGGATTTAGCTGAAGCTTTATACCAAATAGATCCTGCAACTGGAAAGGAATATTATCTATCATCAGCTCTACCTGAGTTTGCTAAAGTCAATCCAGCATATAGTTTGAGTAATGTATATAAGAAACTGTCTGATCCTAAGGAGTTTGCTGAAGATTACATGTATAGTTTGATTCCTCTATTCTTGAAGGTGGATCTATTAGTTCTAGAATATCGAGATGGAGATCTTATTCCTCACGCAGATACATTTGGAACGGTGCAGAGACCTATCATCTGTCTGATCAACTATGATGCTCATTTTGAAGCCTTAACTGAATTAGATCCTAATACTAACACAACTAATTCTGTATTTACGCGTCAAAGCTCATTCATTCAAGCTTATCTTAAAAGAAAGAGCAAAAATCACTAAAGGCAAGAAAGCTATTAAAGAAAATGAATTTTGATAACGATGGGATCTCATTTAGGGCCGAATTTCCCAATGGATATGCCATAAGAAAGCTAGTTGACTTCTTTAAGGATGCTTATGGAACTGGTGAATGGATCTTCTCAGCTAAAGGTATCTGGGGCTACTCCAACAGTGAAGATTTATATTCATACTTTGAGATCGATGCTTCATCCATTCCAAACTATAGGTTTGAATGTCCTCCACCTCCAGCAGAACAGTATTGTCGCTTCTGCATCGATTTTGCCATCTTCAACAATCACATTAAGACTGTAACTAAGAAGAAGAAAGTAGCTCTGATTAAACAATCGGATTCAGTCAACCTTCTCTTAGAGTATGATGGTGATAAGAGCTCAGCTACTTGGATCGCAGGGCGAAATGATAAACGAGAATACATTCAAGAACCAAATAATATCACAGCTCAACCTTCATGTTCTATCGTGTGTAAAGATCTCAAGGGTGAACTATCTAAATTCTCATCCCTTAAGATTCCATTAGTTAAAGTCGATGCTTATTCTAAAACTATTGTTATGCAAGGAGTATCTGAGAATGAAACCAACGGTTATGTCAAACAATTCGGCTTAGACATTGATGCTAACCAAAATGAATCACCAGCTATCTTTGCAGTTTCATCCAAGATCTTAAAGAAGATAGCTAAAATGTCTGATATCACTAACACAGATGGTATCGCTAAACTTTGGGGTCATGGTCCCTCTGAAATGAGCACTAATGATGGCCAAAAGTATCCCCTTCCTCCTTTGCTTAAATTCCAATGTACTATAGGAAATTATGGTGAAATCAGGACCTATGCTTTCGGTCAACTAGTCGAATAAAGCATAAAAGTTATAACATCTCCAACATGAGATGTTATATATCACACAATGAAACATTAACATGGCATTCATGTTTCTTTCATGAACTTCAAAGGTTATCTATAATTATTTTCTAAATTCTATAAGCTTTTATAACAAAGATCATGAAATTTCATGTATTAATGATGCTATAACATGTTATCATACTATCACAGTCATAGTATGATATTTAAGAGAACCATTCATTGATTTTCATTGTTATGTAAGTCTATAGATTTTAA
>Ga0306923_10006178_pt1 | contig 11773 bp, 6 predicted proteins | sample sta12Can44000108_FD_203841 | JGI IMG/M metagenome (GOLD analysis project Ga0306923, IMG submission 203841) | Lab enrichment of tropical soil microbial communities from Luquillo Experimental Forest, Puerto Rico - statanox.12C.anox.44.000.108 (v2)... | ecosystem: Environmental > Terrestrial > Soil...
CCCGGCTGTACACCGACGTGTCCCTGCTCTCCGCCCGACCCGAGATCGCCGAGGAGGTGGCGCAGGTCTTCAACATGCTGACCGCCAACACCACCGGCGAGCTGGCGGCGCGGGGGGTCACGCCGCAGTGGCCCTTCAAGCGGCTGGCGGTGGCGCCGCACGGGCTCAAGGACCGCGTCCTCCGGCGCATCGACGAGGAGGTGGCGGAGGCGGCCGCCGGCCGTCCCGCGCGCATCCTCGCCAAGATGAACTCGCTCGTGGACCGGGAGGTGATCAGCGCGCTGTACCGCGCCAGCCAGGCGGGCGTGAAGGTCGACCTGCTCGTTCGCGGCATCTGCTGCCTCCGGCCCGGCGTCCCCCGCGTGTCGGAGCGGATCTCCGTCCACCAGGTGGTGGACGGATACCTCGAGCACAGCCGCATCTTCATCTTCGGCGAAGGGAAGCGCGCCCGGTACTACATCTCTTCCGCCGACTGGATGCCGCGGAACTTCCACAGCCGCGTGGAGGTCATGGCTCCGATCGACGATCCCGACGCGCGCCAGCGGCTGCTCCAGATCCTGGAGGCCGGGCTGGCCGACACCGTGAAGGGCCGCGTGCTCCGCGCGGAGATGCGCGACCGCTCGCCCGTGTACGAGCGCCCCGGCGGCGGGGAGCCCTTCAGCAGCCAGGAAGCGCTCGAGCGCTCGCCGGTGCGGGACGCGCCCGCGGCGGAGCTCCGCCCTGTGCCAGTCGGCGCGGGGTAGCGCAGGGCCGGGGGAAGGCGCCTGCCGGGTTGACGGCCCCTCGCCGAGGGTCTAATGGGGGTCGCGCGTCTCGTCACCGAGACGTCGCGCTCCCGCGGCGTCCGCGCCACAGACCGAGGAAACAGGAAATGTCGAAGCTCAGCATCCGCCCCCAGCGCAAGGGGGACCGTCTGGCCGTTCTCATGCCGGGACTCGGCGCGGTCGCGACCACCGCCATCGCCGGCGTGGAGGCGGTGAAGCGGAAGCTCGGGCAGCCCATCGGCTCGCTCACGCAGCTCGGCTATCTCCTCGAGGAGGACGGCAGCTTCGGCCCGTCCATCCAGAAGGTGGTCCCGATGCCGCAGCTCGAGGACCTCGTCTTCGGCGGCTGGGACCCCATCGCCGACAACGTCTACCAGGCGGCGCGCCGGGCCCGGGTGCTCGACCACCACCTCGTCGACCAGCTCGAGGACGTGTTGGCGCCGGTGAAGCCGATGCCGGCCGTCTTCGACAAGAGCTGGGTGCGCCGCCTCGACGGCCCGAACGTCAAGACGGGCTCGAAGAAGGCGATGGCCGAGGCGCTCTGCGACGACATCCGCGGCTTCCTCCAGAGCAACGGCTGCGCGCGCGGCGTCATGGTGTGGACCGGCTCGACCGAGGTCTTCGCTGAGGTCGGCCCTGCCCACCAGTCGCTGAAGGCGTTCGAGGCGGGGCTCGAGAAGAGCGATCCCACGATCGCGCCGTCGATGATCTACGCCTACGCCGCGCTGAAGTGCGGGCTCGCCTACCTGAACGGCGCGCCGAACCTCTCCGCCGACATCCCGGCGCTGCGCGAGCTGGCCGAGCGCGAGGGCGTGCCCACCGGCGGCAAGGACTTCAAGACCGGGCAGACGCTCATGAAGACCACCCTCGCCCCCATGCTGCACGCGCGGCTGCTCGGGCTCGAGGGGTGGTTCTCCACGAACATCCTCGGCAACCGCGACGGCGAGGTGCTCGACGACAAGGCGAGCTTCAAGACGAAGGAGGTCTCGAAGCTCGGCGTGCTCGACTCGATCCTGAGCGCGGAGAAGTACCCCGAGCTCTACCAGGACATCGATCACAAGGTGACGATCCACTACTACCCGCCCCGCGGCGACAACAAGGAAGGGTGGGACGCCATCGACATCAAGGGGTGGCTCGGCTACGGGATGGCCATCAAGGTCAACTTCCAGTGCCGCGACTCCATCCTGGCGGCGCCGCTCGTCCTCGACCTGGCGCTGCTCGGCGATCTCGCCCACCGCGCCGGCGAGAAGGGCCCGCAGGAGTGGCTGTCCTTCTTCTTCAAGAGCCCCGTGACGGTACCCGGCCACCAGCAGGTCATGGACCTGTTCCAGCAGCAGCGGAACGTGCACCAGCAGCTCCGCCGCTACGCCGAGGCGATCGCGGCCTCGGCGGCGACCAGCAAGGTCGGGTAGGCCTCTTCGAACGGGGCTCGACCCACGCCGCGCGTGGCCGGCGTGTGCCCGCCCCGCCGATCGAAGCTCGCCCAGGCGGTGCGCCCTCGTCCGGACCGGTCCGGCCGAGGGCACGCGCCGCTCCGTGTGGGTTCGGGTAGGGGTATGCCGCACGCGCCAGCCACGCTCATCGTCTCGCTCGTCTTCCCACGCCGTTCGCGGTAGTTCTCTCCCCGATGTTCTCCGCTTTCGCGCTCGCGATCGCGCTCACCGTCCCCGCCACGGCGCAGGCGGCGGGCGAGGCGGAGTCGAAGGCGTGGACGCTCGAGGCGCTGACGCAGGTGGCGCAGGCGGCCGATCCGCGGGTGCTCGCCGCGGCCGCCGAGCTCGCGCGAATGCGCGGGCTCGAGGCGGAAGCGCGCGCGGGACACCGGCCCACCCTCGACTGGCTCGTCCTGGCGGAGCCCGTCCCGCAGCTGCAGAACGACCCCGACCACCTCGACGCCGTGAACCCCTCCTCGCGGCTGCGCAACGGACAGCTCGGCGGGGTGGGCGTCCACACGCACGCCGGGGCGAACCTCACCTGGCCCGTCTACACGTTCGGGCGCGTCGGCGCTTACGAGCGCGCCGCGGAGCGCGCGGTCTCGGCCTCCGGCGGCGCGGCTCAGGCGGCGAAGGCGCGCGCGGCGCGCGACGCGGCCGAGATCTTCTGGGGCTACCAGCTCGCGCGGCGTGGCCTCGTCTCGCTCGACGAGACCGACCGCCAGCTCGCCGCCGCGCGCGAGCGGGTGGATCGCCTCGTGGCGGAGGGTTCCAAGCAAGCCACGAAGCAGGACCTGGCTCAGCTCGACACGGTACGGGCCGAGCTCGCCGCGCGCCGGGTCGAGGTGAGCGCGGCGCGCGATCTGGCGCTCGAGGCGGGTCGCGCGGTGGCGGGCGTCGCGAGCGACGCGCCCTTCTCCTTCGCCGCGGCGCAGCTCGAGCCCCCGGCGCTGCAGCTCGCGCCGCTCGGGCGCTACGTCGACGCGGCGCTCTCGCTGCGCCCGGAGCTGGCGGCGGCGCGCGACACGGTGGCGGCGCGCGAGGCGACGGTGCTGGGCCGCCGGCGCGCGGCGTACCCGGAGCTGGTCGTGTGGAGCTACGTCGACCTCAACTGGACGGGCGCGAACACGGCGCAGACGAACCCCTTCGCGTGGGACCCCTACAACCGGCTGTGGGCGGGGCTGGGGATCGCGCTGCGCGGCTCGCTCGATCCTTGGCGCTCGACGGCGCAGCTCCGGCAGGGCGAGGCCGAAGTCGAGAAGGCGAGGGCGGAGCTCGAGGCGGTCGAGCGCGCGGCGAGGCTGGAGGTGGCGCGGGCCCACTCCACGCTGCGCGCGGCCCAGGAGCGCGGCGCGCGACTGCGCGAGGAGGAGGCCGCGGCGCGGCGCTGGCTCTCGCAGGCGGAGGGCTCGTTCGACGCGGGTCTCACCGACGCGCGGGCGGTGCTGCTGGCAGCCCTGGCGAGCGCGCGCGCCGGTGCCGACCGCCTCGCCGCGGCGCGGGACGCGCAGCTCGCCTACGCGGAGCTGACGCTCGCGGTGGGCGACGATCCGAAGACCATCAAGTAACCGGCCAGATGGGGTCGCCATCACGGGGGTGTCCGCAAGTGCGGAGAGACGCACGCGGATCTGGGTTTCTGGTCGTCCCAGCAGCGCGTCGACCGGGTTCCGGGTAATCTCAAAGCCCAGGAAGGTTCCAACTTCGTGCTCGGAAACCGCCGCAGGGAGCCCGCCTGATGATGCCCACCGCCACCCCAGCCGACGGCTCGCGCGCTGGAGCGGGCTCGTGCGCCGTGCTCGTCGTCGACGACGACCGCGACATCCGGGAGACGCTGCAGGAGATCCTCGAGACGGAAGGGTACGAGGTGCAGACGGCGCGGAACGGCGCCGACGGCCTGGAGCGCGCGCGCGCCGTGCGCCCGTCGCTCATCCTGCTCGATCTGTTCATGCCCGTGATGGACGGCGCCGAGTTCCGGCACCGGCAGATCGAGGACAGGCAGCTCGCCGACATCCCGGTCGTGATCGTCTCCGCGGCGGCCGGGCTCGAGGAGCGCATCGCCGCACTCGGCGTCGCGGGCCACCTCGAGAAGCCGCTCGACATCGAGCACCTGTTCGACGTCGTGGGTCGCTACTGCCGCTGAGCAGTGGTGTGGTAGGACTTCACTGAACCAAGCGAGATTGAGCGACCCGGGCGGGTGCACTGCGCCGGGGACGCGCTCGCCGAGCGGGAAGGGGCGGACGGACATGGCTCGCTTCGTCGGCATCGACGTGGGCGCTGAGACGCTCAAGGTCGTGGAGGTCGTCCACGAGCGCGCCGCCTGCCGGGTCGTGCGCCGTGCCTGCGTGGAGCATCACAAGGACCCGGGGCCACGGCTGGTGGACGTCCTCTCCGGCTGGTCGTGGGATGGAATCGGTGGCGCGGCGGTGACGGGGCGGCTCGGGCGCCAGGTCCAGCTGGCGCACGTTCCGGTGAAGCAGGCGGTCGCGTCGGCACATCGCTTCCTGCACGGCGACGCTCCGGCCACCGTCGTCTCGATCGGCAGCCACGGGTTCTCGGTCCTGGAGCTGCGCGGCGGCGACCAGCAGGTCTTCCGCGAGAACTCGCGCTGCGCGCAGGGCACGGGCAACTTCCTGCGCCAGCTCGTCGAACGCTTCGATCTCGGGGTCGACGAGGCGGCGGAGCTGGCGGCCGGGGTCACGCAGCCGGCGCCGCTCTCGGGCCGGTGCCCGGTCATCCTCAAGACGGACATGACCCACCTCGCGAACAAGGGCGAGGGCAAGGACCGTATCCTGGCCGGCCTGCTCGACGCCATCTGCGAGAACGTCGAGGTGCTGGTGAAGCCGAGCCTCTCACCGAGCCGGGTGTGGCTCGCCGGAGGGGTGGCGCGCGCGCGGCGCGTCCGGGAGCACTTCCGGGCCTGGCTCGAGCGGCACGGGATGGAGCTCGTCTCCGGCGATCCGGAGGACGGGCTCTACCTCGAGGCGCTCGGGTGTGCGCTCGTCGCGGCCGAGCACCCCGGCTGGCGCGTGCCGCCGCTCGAGGAGCTCATCCCGCCGCCGCTCGAGACGACGCTCGAGAAGCTGCCGTCGCTCTCCGCTTCGCGGGCCCGGGTGCGGCGGCTGCCGGCGCCGCCGCCCGTCGAGGTGGAGGGCGTTCGCGACGTGGTGGTGGGGTTCGACATCGGCTCGACCGGCTCGAAGGCCGTCGCGCTCGACGCCGCCACGCGGGCGCCGCTGTGGGAGGGATACCTGCGCACCAACGGCTCCCCGGTCGGAGCGGCGCAGGAGCTCATGCGGCTCTTCCTCGAATCGCCGGCCGCGCTGCACCGGGTGCGCGGGTTCGGGGCCACCGGCTCCGGGCGCGAGATCGTCGGGTCGCTGCTCGCCACCGTGTACGGGCGCGAGGCGGTCCACGTCCTCAACGAGATCGCCGCCCACGCGACGGGGGCGCTCGCCCTCGACCCCCGCGTCGACACCATCTTCGAGATCGGCGGGCAGGACGCGAAGTACATCCGGCTGAGCGAGGGGCGCGTCGTCGACGCCGCCATGAACGAGGCGTGCAGCGCCGGGACCGGGTCGTTCATCGAGGAGCAGGGCAAGCGGTTCCAGGGCATCGAGAGCGTGGCGCAGCTCGGCGAGGAGGCGCTCGCCGCGGAGGGCGGCGTCGCGCTCGGCCAGCACTGCTCGGTGTTCATGGCCGAGATCGTCGACGAGGCGCTCGCCTCGGGCGTGGGGCGCGATCGCATCGTGGCGGGCATCTACGACTCGGTGGTGGCGAACTACCTGAACCGGGTGAAGGGGAGCCGCTCCGTCGGCGAGGTGATCTTCTGCCAGGGGATGCCCTTCGCCTCCGACGCGCTGGCGGCGGCGGTGGCGCGCCAGACCGGAGCCGAGGTGCTCGTCCCGCCGAAGCCGGGCCTCATGGGCGCGATCGGGATCGCGCTGCTCGCGCTGGACGAGCTGCCGCTCGGGTCGCTGCAGGCGGTGGACGGGCGGCGTTTCCTCGAGGCGCGCGTCGAGAAGAAGGATCAGTTCGTGTGCGGCTCGACCCAGGGCTGCGGCGGCGGCGGCAACAAGTGCCGCATCGACCGGCTCACCACGGTCCTCGCGGGGGAGAGGGCGCGCTTCACGTGGGGCGGCGGCTGCTCGCTGTGGGACCAGGGGACGCGGCGCCGCAAGCTGCCCGACCTCGCCCCGGACCCGTTCCGCGAGCGCGAGGCGCTGGTGGAGGCGGTGACGGCGCGGGTGAGCGCGCGCCGTGGGCGGCCGGTGGTCGCGATGACGGACGAGTTCCAGCTGAAGGGGCTCTTTCCGTTCTTCGCCACGTTCGTGCACGCGCTGGGTCTCGACGTGCAAGTGACGCGCGGGGCCGATCGCGGCGCGCTCAAGCGCGGCATCGAGGAGGCGAACGTCCCGTTCTGCGCGCCGATGCAGCAGTACCACGGGCTCGTCTCGGAGATGGCGGACGCCCGGCCCGACTTCCTCTTCCTGCCCATGCTGCGCGAGATCCCGCGGACGCACGCCAAGGAGCGCGTCTCGGCGGTGTGCCCCATCGTGCAGGGCGCTCCCGACATGCTCCGCTGGGATCTCGGCGAGCGGGCGTCGCGCGTCGTCTCACCCGTCGTCGACATGGGCCCGGGCTTCCTCGACTCGGAGAAGTTCCTCGGCGCGTGCCGCGCGCTGGCGGAGGCGCTGGGCGTGAAGCGCGAGGCGGCGTGGCGCGCCGCGTGGCAGGCGGCCCGGATCGAGCAGCAGCGGTTCGAGGCGGCGCTGCTCGAGATCGGCGAGCGCGCGCTCGCGTTCTGCCGCACGGAGGGCGTGACGCCGGTGGTGGTGCTCGGCCGCGCCTACACCATCCACAACGACGTCCTCAACTCGCACGTCCCGTCGATCCTCCGCGAGCAGGGCGCGATCGCCATCCCGGTCGACTGCTATCCCGTGCCGGCCGAGGCGCCGGTGTTCGAGGACGTGTTCTGGGGCTACGGCCAGCGCATCCTGCGCGCGGCGTGGCACCTGCGGCGGGAGCCGGGGCTCTACTCCATCTTCTGCTCGAACTACTCCTGCGGACCGGACAGCTTCACCGTCCACGCCTACGCCTGGCTCATGGAGGGGCGGCCATTCGCCATCATCGAGACGGACGGCCACGCGGGCGACGCGGGGACGAAGACGCGCGTCGAGGCCTTCCTCCACTGCGTGCGCGAGGACCAGCGCGCGCCGAAGGCCCGGCCACCCCGTGACGCCGCGCGGCTCACGGTGCCGCCGCGGTCGCTCCTGGCGCTGTCGAGGGCAGGGGCGCGCATGCTCGTGCCGCGCATGGGGCCGGAGGCGGAGGCGGTGGCGGCGGCGGCGCGGGGGCTCGGCGCCCGCGCCGAGACGTTGCCGCGCCCGACGCGCGAGACGCTCCGCCTGGGCCGGCGCCACACCTCGGGCAAGGAGTGCCTGCCGATGACGCTCACGCTGGGCAGCCTGCTCGAGCGGATCGGGCGGCCCGGCGAGGAGCACGAGCGGTTCACGTTCCTCATGCCCGGCTCCGACGGCCCCTGCCGCTTCGGCGCCTACAAGCAGCTGCACCAGCTCGTGCTGGACCGCCTCGGCCACGGCGAGCGCGTCGACCTGTGGTCGCCCACCTTCGGCGACTACTTCCACGGCATGCCGGCCGGCTTCAAGGCCATCATCTTCGCCGGCGTCTGCGCGGCGGGCGTGCTGGAGGAGGCGCTGCACGACGTCCGCCCGGTCGAGACGCGGGATGGCGCGGCGACCGACCTGCACCGGCGCTGGTCGGAGGAGCTGTGGGCCCGCATCGAGGAGGCGGCCCGCGGAGACCTCTCGGCGGCGCGCGTGCTCGTGGAGGTGGCGACGGGCCGTGTCTACGGGATCCCGGAGCTGCTGCGGCGCGCGGCGGAGGAGCTCGCGGCGGTGAAGGCGCAGAAGGAGGTGCCGAACGTGCTCGTGGTCGGGGAGATCTACGTCCGCTCCGACCCGTTCGCGAACGACTTCGTCTCCGAGGCGCTGGAGCGGCGCGGCATCCGCGCCCGGCTGGAGCCGGTCTCCGAGTTCATCCAGTACTCCGACTTCATCGCGGGCAAGAACGGGACGAAGCGCGGCGCGGCGGACCGCCTCGAGACGGTGCTGCGCGGCCGCATCCTGGGCCTCTGCCACGGCGCGGCCGCGCGCGTGCTCGGCTGGGGCGAGCACGTCTCGGTCCGTAGCGCGCTCTCCGCGGCGGCGCCCTACCTCCGCGAGGAGCTCGAGGTCGAGTCGGTGCTCACCATCGGCGTCCCGGTCCACGCCTGGCGCCGCGGCGAGATCGACGCGGTGGTCTCGGTGGGTCCGCTCGAGTGCATGCCGAACAAGATCGCGGAGGCGCAGTTCCACCACGTGGCGGAGCAGGAGGGGCTGCTCTCGCTCACGCTGTCCCTCAACGGCGACCCGATCGACCCGGAGGTGCTGGACGGTTTCGCCTTCGAGGTGCACCAGCGCTTCCGCGGTCGCCGCAGCCGGCGGGACGTTTCGGCGGCGACCGACGCCGGCGAGGTGGGGGGCCAGGTGTTCGCGCCGGCGCGGGTGGGGCCGGTGAGCGAATAGGGGCCCCGCGCCAGCGGGGAGAGGGCCGGGGAGAGGGCTCGGTACTCCACGCGCCGCTCTGCGCCCGCGCGCGCGTCGGCGCCCGTGCTCCGCGCCGCCGCGGTGCCCGGGGCCGGAACGCGCGACCCCGGACACGACGGCGGGGCTGCGGAACTTGGCCTGCGGTTCGCGTCGCCTTCGGCGCCGCGCCGCAGTCCTTCGGGCAGTCCTCGCCCCGCCACTCAAGGTGAATATGGCGCGTTCCGGCGACTTGGCGCCTGATGCGGCGCTCCGCAATGGCGCCGCCGCGCGCGCGGGCGCTGCACGGCGCGAGGCGTGCGCTTCGCGTGCTGAGCCCGTTAGCCCTGCGCTGCGCGCACTCAGTCCGTCCCCCCGCGCGTCCCGTCCTCTGTCCGTTCGCCCTGAGCGTAGCGCCGCCGTAGGCGGCGCGAAGTCGGAGGGCGACGGCGACCGGGTTCGTAAGTCGCCGGGTTGTCAGATCCCCGCGCGACACTCTCCCCGAAAGCGAGGTCGTCATGGGTTTCGGGTGCGTCGTGTGCGGTGATCCGGTCGAAAAGGGCCGGGACACGTGCTCGGAGGACTGCGAGCTGGTCCAGGACGCGGCGCTGTGCCCGGAGTGCAGCCACGCGGTGGAGCCCTTCAGCTGGCAAACCGGCGCGCCGCTCCGGCGCGAGGCGCACGCCGCGGGCTGCTCGCGGATGGGAGAGGACGTCGCCCGACCAGCGTCGAGGTAGGCGCGAGGTCCACAGCGGCCGCGCGCAAACGAGGGTCGCGGCCGACGGGTCTGTGCCATGCTGGGGCTCTGGAGGTGCCCATGGCCGGCGCGCTGGTGCTACTCGTCCTCGTCGTCATCCTCGGCTCGGTCGTCGCGGCGCTCTACAACGGGCTCGTCGCGCGCCGGAACGGGTACCGCAACGCGTTCAGCCAGATCGACGTCCAGCTCCGGCGTCGCCACGACCTCGTCCCGAACCTGGTCGAGACGACGCGCGCCTACCTGAAGCACGAACGCGAGACGCTCGACGCCGTGATCCAGGCGCGGGCGCAGGCGGCCGGCGCCGCGCGGGGTGCGGCCGCGGCGCCGGGGGACGCGCGGGCCATGCAGGTCCTGGCCGGGGCCGAGGGTGCGCTCACGAGCGCGCTGTCGCGGCTCGTGGCGGTGGCCGAGGCCTACCCCGACCTCAAGGCGAACGGCAGCGTCGCCCAGTTGTTCGAGGAGCTCTCCTCGACGGAGAACCGGGTCGCCTTCGCGCGGCAGGCCTACAACGACGCGGTGATGGAGTACAACGTCGCGCGCGAGTCGTTCCCCGCCAGCGCCATCGCCGGCACGTTCGGTTTCACCGAGGCGGCGCCGTACGAAGCGGCGACCGAGGTCGAGCGGGCGCCGGTGCGGGTGGCGCTGTAGTGGCGCGCACCCTTTCCGCGGAGCGGCCGTAGCCGCGGATGGCGCCGCGGCGCGCCACCGTCGACTTCTTCGCCGGGCAGGCGGCGGCGCGCCGTCGCACTGCGCTCCTCCTCGTCGCGTTCGCGGCGGCGGTGGCGCTCGTGATCGGCCTGGTGTACCTCGCGGCGCTGTTGCCGTACGGGCTGACGACCGGCCGGGCGGACCTCTGGAACGCTCGCGTCCTCGCGTGGACGGCGGCCGGCGTGGCGGCGGTCGTCGCGGTTGGCGCGGCGTACCACGCCGCGGTGCTGGGACACGACGGCGGCGACACGGTGGCGCGCCGGCTCGGCGCCGTGCCGTTGCCGCCGCACCCGAGCGACCCTGCCGAGCTGCGGCTGCGCGACGTGCTGGAGGAGATGGCCATCGCCTCCGGTCTCCCGGTCCCCCGCGGCTACGTGCTGCCGGACGAGCCGGGCGTGAACGCCTTCGCGGCCGGCGCGTCGCCGTCCCGCGCGGTGGTGGTGGTCACGCGCGGCGCCCTCGAAGCGCTCGAGCGGGACGAGCTGCAGGGCGTCGTCGCCCATGAGCTCTCGCACGTGCTGAACCTCGACGTGCGCCTCAACGGACGGCTGCTGGCGGCGGTGGGCGGGCTCTCGGCGCTGGCGTTCGTGGGCGAGGTCCTCGTGCGCAGCGTCCTCCAGGGCCGCCGCCGCGGAGCCGCCCACGTCGCGGCGCTGCTGCTGGTCGCGGGCTGCGCGCTCGTCGTGGCAGGGACCATCGGCCGCGTCTGCGGCGAGCTCCTGCGCTTCGCGGTGGTCCGCGAGCGCGAGTTCCTGGCCGACGCGGCCGCGGTGCAGTTCACCCGCAACCCGGCCGGCCTGGCCGGCGCGCTGCGCAAGGCGGCCGAGCGCGGCTCGCTCCTCCGCGCGCCGGGCGCCTCGCAGGTGAACCACTTCCTGTTCGCGAACGGCGTGGCGGGCGTGCTCGAGACGTGGTTCGCCACCCACCCGCCCATCGAGGAGCGCGTGCGCCGCCTGCAGCCGGCCGGTCCGGTCCAGACGCCCGCGCCGGTCGTGGCGGCGCACGGAGTGCCCCCCTCGGGTTCCGCCTCGGCGCTGGTCGCGTCCGCCGGCGCGCCCGGTCGCGCCCACGTCGCCGCAGCGGGCGCGCTCCTCGCCTCGCTGCCGCCGCCGCTCGCGGGCGCCGCGCGCGAACCGTACGGCGCGCGGGCCCTGGCGTGCGCGCTCCTCCTCTCGCCGCCGGGCGCGACGCGCGAGCGCCAGCTGGCGCGGCTCGCGGCGGCGCACGGCGCGGCGGCGGAGGTCGCGCGGCTGGCGCCGCTCCTCGACGGGCAGGGCGGCGAGGCGCGCGTCGCGCTGTACGACCTCCTCTCGCCGACCCTCGACGCGCTCTCGCTACCGCAGGCAGAGGCGTTGCGCGCGGAGCTGGCGGAGCTCGCCCGCGAGGCGGGCCACGGGGCGATGCTGGCCTGGGCCTTCCACCGCGCCATGACGCGACGGCTCGACCGCCGCCTGGCCGGGCGCGCGGCGCAGCCGGTGAGGTATCGGACGGTCTCGGAGCTCGAGCCGGAGGCGCTCGTGGTCCTGTCGC
>Ga0306923_10006179_pt1 | contig 11773 bp, 16 predicted proteins | sample sta12Can44000108_FD_203841 | JGI IMG/M metagenome (GOLD analysis project Ga0306923, IMG submission 203841) | Lab enrichment of tropical soil microbial communities from Luquillo Experimental Forest, Puerto Rico - statanox.12C.anox.44.000.108 (v2)... | ecosystem: Environmental > Terrestrial >...
CCATCTTTCCCCATCTGAGTCTCAAGCGAGCAAAGTAGGCAATGCTCTTTCGCCGTCTGCTCGCGCTGAAGTGAAACCCGCCAAGAAACCGCACGACTAGGTTGGTCTTGGTGCGGGTGCGGCTTCTGAACCCCCGAGCCGCCGCAATCCTGGAATTCATCGGGCCGGTCGCTTCCAGGGCAAAAATGCAGCATGAATCACATCAATTTTTCAGTTTAACTTTGGAATTTGGTTTAAATGTTAATGGTGGCGGAGAAGTACGGCGGCCCCTGGGCGGAAACTGGCGCATTGATCCGTGATCATGAGATCGGAGCCAGCTTTCCAACCGGTGTCGGCCACCTAAAAACTCTAATAGGAGATAACTATGAAAATTCATCGGGAAGACACCGCAATTGTATTCACCGATCCGCAGAACGAGGTCCTGAGAAAGTCTTCAGGAAAACAATACTATTGAGAACATGGAGCGCATCTTCAAGGCGCCGAAGGCGCATGGATTCGAGGTTTTCATCTCTCCTCATTATTTCTATCCCACGGACAAAGGATGGAAATTCAATGGACCCCTCGAAACTGATGAGGTTACCTCAGGTAGTTTCGCGCGCAAAGGAGTCTTGAATCTCGACGGTCTCGAAGGGTCCGGCGCTGACTGGCGGGAGCGTTTCAAGCCCTACACCCAAGATGGCAAAACCATCGTAGTCGCGCCACACCGCGTGTTCGGGCCAGAGACTAACGACCTCGTTTTACGGCCAGCGAGGTCTGGGTAAACATGCGCTCCGGCAAATATTGGAAACCGGGGTCACGGTATAACGGTAAAACTAAAGAGGGCGAGTTCATGTCGGAGTTGGATGCGCTTGATCGCGGATATTCCCCAGCAGGTGGAACAGGCCAATAGACTATGCCAAGGAACCAGAAGCTGACGAAAGTTATCGCTGGCCGAACAATCAAGGCTGTGACGACCGAACCAGGAAGTGTTTTGGTTCTGTTCGACGATCAATCGAGCTTAAGGATAAAGACTGCCGGACCGGCAGCCGTCTCGCCAGGTGGCAAAAATAAAATCCGTTCATGAGGCTAAGGCTGAATTCAAAATCGAGTTTGAGGACGGTTCCAGCGCGACATTCTGCCTAGCCAACCCGAGCTCTTCCGTTGCGCTACGAGACAAGAAGAATGCGGTCCAATATCTCGGATAAATCTTGCACCTTTCTGCAACTCAGGACGATTCCGTGGTGACGTATTGCTGAGGTCACCCCAAGCGGGTCGATTTGCTTACTTGGAATGGCTTATTCCAAACTCTGATTGCATGTGCTACTCTCACGGTTGACCGACGGGAGGTCACATTTGAAGCTGGACCACAGCTTGCCAACAGAGGGCGCCGGCGGGTTTCGCACCGCTCGGTGGAAGCTGCTATTGATTGCAGCTCAAAGCCAGACACCTGAGTCCCAAGCCGCGCCGCGGCAGGCTGACGAGGAAATCCATGCTCGTTGCGAAGCTTTACTCGCCTCGGAAGGGCGCTCAGATCCATGAAAACGGAGCCCCAACGCATCTGTCCAAGCTGTGGCAATGAGTTTTCTGGAGCGATGGAATTCTGTCCGGTCTGCATGCTTCAGAAGGCTCTTGCTGGCGCGGTTGCGTCGGGGGAGTCTTCTGCTTCCGAGGACACGGTCACGCCGACAACCTCGGAACAGGCGGTGCAACGATTTGACCACTACGAGCTGGTGACGGGCGAAGATGGGAAACCAGTCGAGTTGGGTCGCGGTGCGATGGGTATCACTTACAACCGCGGCTTTTAGTCCGGACGGTACTCGGATCCTGATGGCAAGCCGGGACAAAACCGCCAAGCAAGTCGGTACGCGTGTTGCCCAAATATACGCGATCTTTAGGTGTCCCGAGCATGAACCAAATCTCGCAAGCCGTTCTGGCGATCCCGGAGAGTCTTGCGAACGTCGTCCTTCACGGGCAGCGTCGCAAGAGGGCCAGTTTTGAATCAGTTTCGACATCTGCTATCGTTTCGAGGAGGTGTATACGACTTATGCGCTGTGGCGGCGTTCTTTTTTTTGCTTTTCTCCTTACTGCGCTCCCGGAGCTTGGTGCCGAGAAAATCGACAACCGCAATTTCTCCATCGACACTTGTTACCCGACTCCAAATGAAATCCAATTGGCCGAGCAGCGCGCCCGTAAATACTGGGCTAAGCACGCCTCGCGATTCGGAAATAACCCGTTTTATCTCGCTGTAGAGACCTCAATAATTTTCCCGAACGAAGTCCAAGGCAAGTCCCCGAAACTGAACTATTCTGAGACCACGGCTAGCAATCGACGGCGCAGCTACAGTTATTTGGTGCTCAAAAGCGTCATGATCTTTGACATCCGCACGGATCATTTCGTAGGCAATACCGGATTTATTGCAGTCGATACGCCGCCGCTAGGGGGCGTCGCCCGTTTTGACAACTACATCGCCCGGTACATCGGATTTGGCAATTGGCCTTGATCCAAGGGTAAGTAATGGAATCTTATCAAACCTGGTTTGGCGAGGGTCCAGAGCTGTCAGTGCTGCGCATGTTAGGTCTATTTGATCGACCCGCTGACGAAAGGGCTTGTAAGGCCCTACTGAAAGCACCTGCCATCAGCGGTCTTACCGAGTCACTAACTGATTTGAGCCCGACCGCGTCGGCGAACCATTCTTGCCAAGTTAAGAAGAGCCAGACTCCTCGCACGAGAAGATCCGCATAATTCTGGGCAACTGGATATGCATCCTCTCGTTCGTGAATACTTTGGCGAACAGCTGCGCAGTCAACAAACGGGTGCTTGGAACGAATAGGCGAATCAATGCTGAATCTTGCGGACGCTGCTCAACGGTAAGGAGTTGTGATGGCGAGAGCCCGAAAGTCCAAGCAAAAGCCATAACAGGTCGAATTCCAACGCATTTCCATAAAATGCGAATTACCATGTGATAACTCATCTGGTGAGAGCCCCGCCCCCGGGCTTGGGAAAGCCATACCATAGACTCCTACTTGTAAATGAAGAGGGGTCTCAGAAAAGAGGAAATGACCCCCTCCTCCAGAGTTCTCCTCTGGATCTATGCTCGGAGTCTATGAAGTTCGCAGACTTTATTATCTTGTCTGAGTCTCCTCGCATGGACAAGCTCGATTTTTTTCCAGGATGCCCGTAACATCTAGTATTTCTTGACAGTCTTCCGAGGCAATGTGTGAGGCGATTGCACAAGACATAATCCCCGGGGGGAAACGAGAAAAAATGCGCAGACATGGAAGAAGATGCGAAAATCCCCATCTCTGCGCCGCGTTGGTTGTTGACGACACTCAACGCTTGTCGTGCACCAACTGAAGCGTGAGGGGCGAAACACATAAAAACTCCTTTACGCTAGTATGTTCGGTGCAAATCAAAGAATAGACCGTCCAACGCGAAACTTCAATCAAAGGTGTAAAGCTCCCGCAGGCCCGCGAGCCTGTTAACGTTATTTTAATGCCTCGCCCCGGGAGAAAACCCAGAAATCTAGGGAGGAAAGTAACGAACGTAATCGATTCTGACTTGTATAGCGGCTCAGTTTGACCTAAAATTCTACCAATGAGACACTTAACCCCCCGATTTAGTCTTATCGGCGGCGCATTCGCGCTGCTACTTCTGGCGGCGGGTTGCGCCAGCAATCAGTCGGCCCAAACGACCCGGAGTGAACCGGATATGCTTGTCGCTTCGGGTTTCCAGGTCCGTACTCCCAATCAGACACAGCGGGATAAGCTACAGTCCCTTACTGCCGGTCAAATCTCCGAAATACAGGCATACGGACGAATCCTCTACGTCTATCCGGACTGGCCTACTGGCCGGGTGTTAATCGGCGGTCCCCGGCAGTATCAGGCGTACCAGCAGTATCGCCTATCCCAGCATTTACCCGCTGAAAATCCGCCGCAGGTTTACCATGGTCCACAACAATTCGACTGGCGCAAGTGGTATAGCGGGGTTGGATAGGGCTAGGTAGGCGGTTGCGAGAATCCAGCACTGCAAGCGAGAAAGCTTTTTCTCGAGGCTCGGCATACCGGCGCGGAGATAAGTTGAAACTCCGTTGCGGTTTTGCCGATTCTCGTTGCCTATCGCGATGTCTACAAGCTCTCGGGGCGCGCAAGTCCTCCTTGACTCATTTTTGCGCCCTGCATTTTCTGAATCGATCTTTTATCCGGTTCGCAGGGCGGGCAGTCTTCACCTCCGTCGCGATTGCCTTCTTTGCAATGCCCATGAAGATTGCTAGGGCAGCGAAGCGAAGCGACGCACTTTGGTTAACGAACTATCAGCAGGCTCTTGCTCAGGCCGCAAAAGAGAAAAAAGCGTTTTGATCGATTTCACAGGCTCAGATTGGTGCCCCCTGCATTCAGATGGAAAAGGAGTTTTTAAGCCAGCGAGAGTTCATAGCATTCGCAAAGAACAATCTCGTATTGCTAAAGCTTGATTTTCCACGAAGGAAAAAGCTTTCGCCGGAGGAAAAAGAACAAAACCATAAGCTTGGGCAACAGTTCGGAATTAGAGGTTGCTGGCGAAGAGCAGATGAGGAAGCTTATTTTCGATGGCACAGCCAATCCCAACCTCGCGACAATGCTCTGCAACCTTTCCAAGCACTTCGGCGGCAAAGCGTAAACGATCGAATCGGTCGGCTGAGGGTTCCAGGTCGATATTCTCGGGTCCGGGATGTATCACAAAGTATCGGACCGAAAAAGCGGCAGCGGAGTCAGCAGCTCGTTGAATTTCTTCGTAAGCTCGTCTTCGAATATTTGCGTCAACCGAGCTAATATCGATGTGTTCGGCAAAGGGAGCGTGAAACGAATACGCCTCAAACCCCAGTTCGTCTGCCATTTGTGCGGCTCGCGAGACTGCGATCTTGTCGTGGTAGTCCAGATGAGCCGGATACGAACAAATCTCCAAGATGTTGAAGCCGCCTTCCCGTATGAGGGGCGAAGTGTCTTCAATCGGTTTTTGGAAAAAAGCACCTGTCGAAAGGCCAATTGGCCAGTCTGCCATAGAACCTCCAGTTAATTACTGATTGTTGATAACGTTCCAAGGTATGGTTGCAATCTTGGTGGAAACACCAGCCTTCTCGTGAGGCAGTCCTTGGATTGCCTTCTCGGAATTGCACCCCGCGACGCGGGGTTGGGAGTGCTTTCTGGGAAGACCAACAGCTGAAATCGGTCGCGTCGTCGAGTTTGAGCCACACAAGCCCTGCAAACAGTCGTGTATAGAAATCCGCCCTGAACTTTGGATCGTACCCGGAGAAGATATTGTTCCAGTGATGGTTTTCCGTGAACTTAGCGCGAATCAGATCGGCAATTTGGCTTGGATGCCAACCAAGCGCCAGCATCGCAATGGTCAGCCGGCGTACGCCGGCCGGCTTAAGAAGGAGGTCATTTGGGTGCTCGAGTATGTATTGGATGCATGGTGGAAGATGAAGAAATGGGGTCTGATCTCCATGAGCTGGTAGTTCGCTTTGAGTCGGGGGTTGTTTGGAGCAAAAGAGCTCGTGAAATCTCGCCAAAGAGGAACTCTGGTACCGGTCGGCCAGGACAGCGCAGGCCGCCGATCGATCCGGGATTCTGACCGACGTTTCGCTTGCTAAGGCAATGACGCGCTTGACGTCGCGCATCGTTGCTAAGGTTCTCGATAGATCCCCAAAGGCCGGAATCTCAAATATCCAAGGCAACTTATCGACAATCTCTACACCTAATGAGGACCGCTGTTGGATCGGTTTTAGGTACCGGCTAAACGGAGCGCGCACCGCTCTCATATAAAGTGGATCACCGTATTCAGAAATATCGAGCGAAACCATTTCTCGACCTCGTCCACCTGGCCCCACTTCAATTGCGGTGATCTCCACGGGAATTTGAGAGCTGCTGCCAGCACTGGACTTGATCTGATGAGCGAGGAATTCCATTAAGAGACCCAGTCCGCAAAAAGCGGAGCAAGGTCTGCGTCTACTAATGTTGACTCAGTCGGGGCAACCCACTTGTGCCAATCGGAGCGATCATAGAATGGGCGGCCCACGACCGCTAGACGGTCGAAGGCGAGCGATTTGCGAGAAATCTGCCAAATGAAGTGATGGCCCCGGCCGCTAACCAAGTGCAACGGTTTTAGATTTAAATCGGCGAATATCGTCTCGGCAGCGAGGCGCACTGGTTCTTGCAGGAAAAACGTTCGCTCAGGTTCAACAAAGGGTTCAGCAGGAAAATCGAAATTGACGTATTCGATATCAAGATCGGCGATAAGAGACTCGCGATCCCATAGGGAGCGCGAAATCTCCAAAAGATCGTTAGCCCTGCTTGGTAGCCAACGCTCGGCGAACCGATTCAGGTATTGGTTTTTTTCCGAATCACCTATCGCCATGAAAAAGCAACTCGGATGCTCATCGCATTGATTTCCAAAACCGAGGAACTCTTCAATCCTCGAACGTATAGAAAGGTTGGAAATAGTATCGCACCGCCAATCACGTTCGTCATACCTTCCAGGGCTGGATGTCTCTAGCGAATCAGAAACCAATATAAAAACCCGACGGGTGCCAAATCCTCACCGGGGCTGCTTGTCTTGTTAATATTGGGGCCTACGGGAGGGAAGCTGCGATAAGACCTAACAGGCAGAGTTTTACCGGATAGGAAATGTCCTCATTGCCTCCTGATATTCCGTTGAGACATCGGCCAATGCCAAGTCCCGGTAGATCGCCAAGTTCTTCTCGTCTGTATGGCCGCTTAGAAGCTGTAGTTTCGGGCTGATAATGCCTCTTCGGGTCAAGAAGGTGATTATCTGATGCCGAAACAGATGAGGATAGATGCGTTTCTTGATGCCGGAAGAAGCAGCGTACTGATGAATAATCTGGCGGATTCGTCGCGTTGAATATGGCTTAAGGCGGTTGGACTCGAATAGATACAAGGCTCCTCGCTCTCGCTGTCCACGGAGGTATTGAGCTAGTTCGCCACGAAAACTGCCTGGAAACAGAACGTTCCTGTCCTTACCTCCTTTACCGCGGTCTACATGGATCTGGCAGTTATCCAGATCCACATCGCCCAGCTGTACGTTTGCCAGCTCGGCATTGCGCAGCCCTGTGAAAATCAGAAGTTTGATTAGAATCATATGCACCGGGTCACGTGCCTGCCACACGGTTTCGTAGAAGGCTACGAGCTCCTGATCCGTGAGAAGATGTGGAAGTCGTTTCTGAACTTTTCCGGGTTTCACTGCCATCAAGGCGCGGGTATGCTGGAAAACTTTTTTTAAGTAGCTGTAATCGGGTCGCTCGTCGCGTAGTACCCGTACCAGCCTCCTCGCCATTTGCTTGGGTGTTGTCTGTTGTACCATCAAACGGTCTCCAGGAAGGATGGTTTTGCGAGATCAATGGCGATCTGCCCATAGGGATTGATGTGGCCGTGAAAGAGCGGTGAGAGTGCGCGCCGATCCTCGACACTGAGCTTGTCCCATAAGCCCTCGCGTTCAATCGTGCGCTCGACCAGGATTGTATTGATCAGCATCATGCAATTTTGCAGCAACTGCAGGGATAGGGTGACGATCTCTTGTTGTTCGCGGCTATTGGTCGCTAACTCACCTTGACGGCCGTAGCAGATAAAATCATTGGTCGCGTTCCAGTTCTCGACAACATTGAGACCTTCGTGAACCTCGCGTTGGATTTCGAGGGACGGAAGGTAATCACAAAGAAAGATTGTCTTCTCTGCCTTACCCACCTCAGCCAAAGCCTTGTAGGTAGGATGTGTGACGTTGTAGGAGTTATAGCGCTTCAGAATGGCTTCGGTGCTAGCTGTGCCGCGTTTAATGGCGACCGAGGATTTGACCATTTCATCGTATTGCTGCTCGACCAAATCCCAGCGGATCGGGCGTGCGAATGTTCCAGCGAGGTTCGGATAACTTTCCGCCATTCCTTTATCCGGAAGATAGAGCCGCTCATACTTGATGCGTTTCAACCTGGGCATAAGCCGCACGCTGCCCAGCAGGTGACAAAACGCGAACGCGACTTCCGACTGGCCGTGGCTGTCGACGAAGTTCTTCTCAACACGCATCTCGGTATCATGTCGAACCAGGCCTTCGATCATCGCCGCCACCTCGGAATTGGAAAAGGTTCTGTTTTGTGAATAGATGCAGACGGCATTAGTCTCGACGTGCCAATAAACCATCACCCCATAGCCTTTGTAGCGCGAGCGCCACTCGGTCATCGGGTTCTGCTTCCAACTCTCGAAACGCGAGCCATCCGAGGCGCAACTGCTTGCTCCTTCACCCCAGATTTTCGGGTTTCGTAGCGCGAGTATCTTATTGACCACCGCACCGTTGGAGTTGCGTAATGCCTCGGGAGAGAAATACGTCTTGCGAACGTAGAGCAGCTCTTCGTAGCTGTAACGGTCATTGGCGTTGGCCACCCGCTTGATCCCTGTATTGGTTCCCTCAGCAAACAGGTCGAGAATCAACAATGGCCTCAGCGCTTCACGGGAACGGATTTCCTTTGTGCCCGAGTGTGTAAAGAATTCTGTAAAACCCACAAGCCGGTCGGCTTCGACAAATACGTCCAGAAGATCCAGTACGCCATAACGATTATTGATTTGCTCTTTGATCAAACCAAGACTTTGGGGTTCGGGTTGAGCCTCCAACTTGGCTAAGGCCCACAGGCCGCGATCCTCTTTTTTGTTCGGGCGGAAAATACGCAAGTGATCGAGGCTTGGCAGGACACGATTGAATTGTTCGACTGCTCTCGTGAGACGCTCCTTCAACAATCGGACGAAGGTCTGAGGGTCGAGTGGTTTGCCTAATTCCTGGTAATGCAGCACGCGGCGATTCTCGTCACTCCAGTCACTTGGCAGATCTTCATTAGGATTGCGGAAGCTGTAAGAGCCCTCGACCCATATCTCTTTGCATTTCAGGGCCCGTTCCAATTTCTTTAGCACGCATAACTCGTAATAGCGGCGGTTGACTTTGGTTTGGTCTTTGACCTTTTCGAATACCTTCTCGTGCCACTTGGGAGTCACGATTCCGTCCAGTGGAACCTGTTCCGCAAAATACTCGTGATGAGTATGAAAATATTTCTGGATGAGCGCGAGAGCGTCAATGACCGGCTGAAAGCGATTGTTGCTTTGGAACTGCAAGTTCTCGAGTAGCATCGGCAGCATCCGTCTGTAATGACGTGCAAACTTGCGCTCCATTATTGTCTGATGCATCAACCGCAGTTGTGGATAACTGGCGCGAAACTCAGCTACTAAATGTTGAAATGTTTCTTCTTTCACCTTTGGAAAGATGACCTCACGTACAATGCCATCGGGCTGCTCGACAACTGCCTCGGCCACGCGCGAAAGAATCTGCATCTTCCCGTTCACCCGTTCCAGATCGTTGAGTAATTCACGTTGAATTTGTTTCTCAGAGCGTTTGTCCAGCCGGTGGATCAGATCGATGGCCATGCGTGTGATGTCGTCAATCACTTCCATGGAACGCACATGAAGAAAACAGGCCATGAGCGCGTAGCGAACACTTTCTGGATGTTCCCTCATCTCGCTCGCTTTTTCATTGGAGGCACGTCGTTTGAGCATCTGCGACACCTTCCACGGTATTGTCGTAAAAGCTTCCGACAACAGTCCCACAGACCGGATCAATTTGAGCTTCTCAACTTCCGCTTGGAAACTGATGACGCCGGTTTTGCCGGGATCGGACTTCAACTTTTCAAATGCCGAGACAAGCGCCGTTTCCGGCACGATTAGTAACCGGTCGATTCGTTGGCGCACATCGATGGCGACAGATTCGGCGATACTCTGATAGAGGTCCTGAAAGAAGCCGTTCAGAGCGGCAGTGACAATCCGCTGCAGTTCACCTTTGGAAGGTAACTCGACGCGCAATAGGCGGAGCCTGGCGCAAGCGCTGGCGAGCAGAAGGTCGCTTGTGTGGGCTTCGTACACTCCACGAGAGCGCAACCACTGCTCTAAGTCATTCTTGTCCTGCGCTGTTGAAAAGCGCCAACCGGTATACTGCCGGACTTGTGCCACATGGTAGTCGCGGGTACTGCTATGCCACGAGTATGTCCGGGAATGATCCCAAAGCAGCCCCACCTGTCTGGCCACAAAATCTCGCACTTCACCGGGTATCTGATCGAATCCGTCTGGAAAGCAGCCAATGTGTGGCAGCGCTTTCAGCAACAGCGCCATGCCGCAACGGTTCGCTTCCCCGCGACAACTCAGTACGAATTCTACTTCCGCCGGCGTCAATAAAAAGTGCTCAACGAGCTCATCGTGAGAATAGGAAGGCTGGAACCCAGGGTAGCCTTCACTCACAGCGCGCCTTCCGATCGGTATTTTTGCTTCACTTTCAATTTCCCAAAATGAACAGAACCGGCAATTTTTGGTCCATTCTGGCCGGTAAATCGGGCCGGGAAAAGCAGAATGGGCAAAGAAATGCCGATGCCAAAACTGAAAAGGGAAATTTGGTGCCACCATTCGGATGTCGTGGGCACCCTTTAGAAGAGGCACGTGCGGTTCTTGTTAGGTCTTATCGCAGCTTCCCTCCCGTTAGCCCTATTGGAGGCCCCTAAGCTATTGGGCTCTGATCTTTATATCGCAGCGGGTTTCGCATATGGATGTAAAAATCCGACCGCACCCTCCGATGGCGGCAGGGTGAATGTGGGCGACATACAATTCGTCCAATGAGCCGCTCTTGATCCGGTCTTGCGATTCCGAGCTTTCGCTTCTTTCTGCGTTCGCAGCAGTTCCTTTGAGGCATCTACCTCGCACATCTGTTTGGAAGCTAAGACCACCTATTCCCGGTCTCTAACCTCCCTACTCGCGCAAGAGTTCAAGTGTATCGGTCGTCGTCTTTGCTGCCTCTGCTTGAACGGGCACCCAGAGCGATGGATCGTCATTCTTCGGGCTGTTTACCCGCGGGGAAATTTTCCACATGCACATCTGCTCGGCAGGGTAGGGGACCAGTAACTCTTTTAAGTTTCCATCCTCAGTTTCTCCGAGCCAGGCCGAGTAATGTTCCTCAGGAAGAATCACCGGCATACGGGGATGGATTTGCGCGACGAGCTCATTAGGCTCACCAGTGATAATCGTGCAGGTGCGCAGCCACTCCCCAGATTCGGGATCTTTCCAGTTTTCCCAGAGCCCGGCAAAGGTAAAGGGTCGGCCGTCTTTCATGGCGATCGCGAAAGGCAGCTTCGGTTTAGCGGTTTTGCGCCATTCGTAAAATCCGTCCGCAGGAATCAGGCAGCGCCGTTTGGCAAAGGCCTGCCGAAACGAAGGTGCTTTATCGACGGTCTCAGCTCGGGCGTTGATCGTCCGGTAAGCGACCTTAGGGTCTTTGGTCCAATAAGGGATTAATCCCCATTGCAGTGCGTCGAGCGAACGCTGTTGCGTTTGCGGATTGAAGCGAATGGTCAACCCCTTCAGCTCTTCCAGCAGCCGGTCCCTGTCCGGGGTGGGACTTCTGGTTAACACGAAAAGCGCTGAACTGCTAGGAATCAGTGTTGCGGTCAACTCTTTCATAAAGTGATCGTTGATTCCCAAGTTCGTGAGCGCGCCAGAAGCAGCGCCAGCCGCGGCATTCAGTAAAATCAGGTTGGCTAGGGATCCACAGAAGCCTTGGCACACCGCTGTGTCGGTGATCAGGTTACCGGCGTGGTGCAGTTAAACCTTGCCCGTCTCGTCCTTAACGGAGACTACCACGTCCGCAAGATCGAGCAGGTATTCGCTTTGTAGTTTCTGCAGCTTAAGACGAACATCCTCCGCCTTATGGGGGTTCATCGAATCCAATCACG
>Ga0306923_10006180_pt1 | contig 11773 bp, 5 predicted proteins | sample sta12Can44000108_FD_203841 | JGI IMG/M metagenome (GOLD analysis project Ga0306923, IMG submission 203841) | Lab enrichment of tropical soil microbial communities from Luquillo Experimental Forest, Puerto Rico - statanox.12C.anox.44.000.108 (v2)... | ecosystem: Environmental > Terrestrial > Soil...
TTTCGATGGAAAATTCGGATGTCAGAGGCCAAAATCGATGAATTTCCCTGTATTTTCCCAGCTAGCACGGAATTTCGGGTTTTCAGCAGGACCCCTTTTTTATAGACTCTAAGAATTCAGAGACGAGTTCGCACCTGACTCTCCCCATGATAGATCGATCGAGGGGGCAGAGACAGCGACGCCCGATCATAACCACCGGCACCGGGCCTTAGCCGCCGAAACCGCAGCATCGCTGGGGCTCCGAGCGAGACGCCGAGAATATCGCCGAACACGCGATGGTCACGATGCCAGCCAATTCCGGCACCGGGCTCGTAGCGGATCAGCATGACCTGGGCAAGCTCGTCCGGCTGTAGGTAGACGAACCGCGCTGCCCTGTCACGCAACGGCAACAACCAATCGGGGATCGGTGCAGCCGGGGCAAAGTCGGCATCGGCAAAATCGTAGTGCCAGCCGTAGGAGGCCGTCAGCCGCTTGCCAATCCATCCGTGGAAACGGAAGGGCGTGAGCCCGGCTGCGTCGATCGACGCAATCAAGCTCTGCTCCTCATCCGGCACGACGAACGCGCCGGAGCACGACACCCCGGTGACGTTCGGCGGATAACATTTTGAATTATTCATTTTTGATTGGAAATTCGCGCCACAGACGCCCATCGAGCGTGGCTCCGCCTTTGGCATCGGGGTCAAGCTCTTCGGCCCACGGCGTCGGGTTGTTGCCCGCGATACCCCACTGTTTGAGAAAGAACGCGGTGGAGGTGCTGACGCACAAATCGCGCACTGCCCGCATCAAATCGGCGAGACAAGGCCGCGCGCCGGGGCCGCTCTCGCCGCCGCCAATCACCCAGTCGATGCCCGTCAAATCCAGCCCCGGCACCATCGGCGCAAGTAATGGTTCGACGCTGAGAAAATGAACCGGAGCTTCAATGCGAAGCAGCGGTTTGAGCAGCGGCAGGGATTGCGGGTGACCGATCGTCGCCCCGGCCCACACATTGGCTGGGAGCCGCCGCTTGAGCATGGCCAGCCGCCGCGTCGCCAGTGCCGGTCGCTTGCTGAGGATCATATAGATGACTCTCGGCGTCGCCTCGATCACGTCAAGGGCTTCGGCGAGCCACTCAAGCGGCACCCCCTCAAACCAAAAATCCGACATGCTACAAGTGAAGCAAAAGGTGCCGGACGGGTAGTTGTATGGGGCGTTCCAGACCGCCGCGGAGCCGCGGGTCACTAGCCCCGTCCATTCCCCTTTGACGGCGACGCCGCGGTGGTTTGCGTGCATTCCGCGCGAAGCGTCCCGTGCCGCGTAACAACCGCCGCCTTCAGGCTTGGGGTTGCCGAATGCGGGCTGCCCGCATTCCGGGGCGCAAAATCGGCACCCCCACCACGGGTTCCAAGTCCGGCCGGGTGGGTGGCCGGGGGGATGGGTCCACTCGATCTTGGTCACGGCAGCGGCTTTCTGGTTCTCATACCGCCAGCCTAACGCACTGGCGGTCGCGACGCCAGTGAAAAAACCGTACGTTCAGTAGGGGTATTATTTTTAGCACGACACAATAAAATTAATTGGCCGCGGGCGCGCAACGAAAGTCTGATAGGGACGGTATCGTTACCTCCGGCAGGAGGAGAAATGCTTGGGGGATCTTCCAGTAGCTTCCGATCAATGGCCACGTTGACCACCTGCCGGGCGGTCGGGACCCGCGTCAGCAGGCGAGCAAACAACAGTTGAGCAGCAGCAACAGCACCAGCATGGTCTCCGTCGCATTCACGACGCTCCCAAAAAAGCGCCGGGAGCCCGATCCCGTCGAGCCTCGGTCGTCTCTTCATCGACGACCAGGATGCGTGCGATGCTCAAACCGAAGGGCAGACTCGCACTTATGATGCTGCCATTTTCGCTCGGAGTGCGCGCGGCAGTCGAACGGTGAACTCGGTGAACTCGCCGACTTGGTTATCGACGCTGATCGTGCCACCATGCTCTTGGGTGACGATGTCGTAGCTGATCGAAAGGCCGAGTCCCGTCCCTTCGCCGGTCGGCTTCGTGGTGAAGAACGGCTGAAACAGCTTGTCTTTGATTTCCGGCGTAATGCCAACGCCGTTGTCGCGGATGTTGATTTCAACCGCATCGCCCAGATCTCGTGTCGACACCTTCAGGGTCGGCTTGAAATTACTGTTCCCGCCCTCCCTCTGCCGTTTGGTAGCGGCGTAGAAGCCATTGCTGAACAGGTTGAGACAGACGCGCGTGATGTCCTGCGGAACGAGTTCGATCGGAGCGATGGCCTCGGTAAAATCTCTTTCCAGTGTGATGTTGAAGCTCGCATCCTGCGCGCGGGCACCGTGATAGGCAAGGTTCAATGCCTCCTCGATCAAGCCGTTGAGATCGACACTGCGACGTTCGCCACTGCTGCCGCGTGAATGCTCCAGCATGCTCTTGACGATGCCATCGGCGCGGCGTCCATGCTCGGCGATCTTTTCCAGATTGCCGGTCAGCATGCCGATCGTCTCATCAATTTCGATGCGCTTGCCCTGGCTGAGTGCAGCAATTGCTGGTGCGGCGGTTTCCTTCAATTCGTCGAGCAACTCCACCGAGAGGTCGGCGAAATTGTTGACGAAGTTGAGCGGATTCTTGATCTCGTGCGCGATCCCAGCGGTCAACTGGCCCAGCGATGCCATCTTCTCGGCTTGGATCAGACTTGCTTGAGCGGCTTTCAGATCGCGGTAGGCGGCTTCAGCGGCATCACGAGCCGCTCTGATCTCGGCCTCAGATCGTTTCCGCTCGGTGATGTCGCTGTAAATCACCACGATGCCACCATCAGGCATCGGGTTATTCCGAACTTCGATCACTGTGCCGTCTGGACGGGTTCGTTCAAAGCTGTAATGATCGCCGATCCGTGCCCTTAGACGCTTGATCTGCGTCTCGGGATCGGTCTCACCGAACTCCCCGCGTTCTGTGAGATAGCGGATGTAGGTGTCGAAGTCAGGGCGCTGGGCCAGGAACTCCTCGGGCAACTGGAGCAGTTCTTGGAAGTTGCGATTCCAGGCGGCGAGGTGCAGCGCCTCGTCAAACATCGCGACGCCATCGACCATGTTGTCGAAGGTGGTCCGCAACTCTTGCTGGCGCTGGCGGATTTCGTCGAGCAACCGTGCGTTCTCGATTGCGATGACTGCTTGCGCGGCGAAATTCTCTAGGACCGAGATCTGCTTTTCGGTGAAGGGCCGGACTTCCGGGCGGAAGACCAGAAACATGCCCACGAGCACTGCATCTTTGCGCAGAGGGACGGCGGCACCGGAGCGAGCGCCGCCAAGCTCGACCAGGGCGCGTCGGTGCGGGTCGCCCGATAGGGTTAGCGGATCGGCGGCAAAGTCAGTAACTGTATGGAAGCGCGCCCCGGCCAGGATGCTCGCAGGGCCGCTTCCCCGAGCAAACGGCAGCAACTCGCCCGCCAAGAATTCCGCGTAGCGGGCTGGTACCCCCCGCATCGCCGCTATTTGGAGCCGTCCGCCGTCGAAGGTGCACAACAGGCCGAAGGAGGCTTCGCAGAGGCGGACCCCCTTTTCGAGCATTGAATCGAACACCGGCTTGAGATCACCGGGCGACGAGTTGATGACCTGAAGAACTTCGGCGGTGGCGGTCTGCTGTTCGAGAGCTTCGCGCGTCTCGGTCAAGAGCCGAGCGTTCTCCATCGCGATCACTGCCTGAGCGGCGAAATTTTGCAGCAGAGCGATCTGCTTATCGGAGAATGGATTTACGTCCTGCCGATAGGCGGTAATCGCACCGAGCAACGTAGCGTCTTTACGTAGCGGCACGACAAGCAGGGTGCGAATGCCACCCAGATCAACGGCGGCGCGCGGCAACGGCTCGGTCGGATGCTGTTTTGCAACTTCCAGCAAATCATGGATATGCGAGAGGGGGGCCTCTTCGACCATACGTCCAAACGGGTCTCCCGGTCGCGGTTGAATTCCCCGCGCGATGAATTCCCTGAACGGCGCGGGCGTGCCTTGGTGCGCAACTGGATGAAATCGCTCCCCATCATAGGTCATCAGAGCACCAAACGACGCCTTGCACAGCGCATGGGCTTTTTCGAGGATCGCTTGGAACACTGGCTCAAGGTCGCCGGGCGAGGAGTTGATTACACTCAGCACTTCGGCCGTGGCCGTCTGCTGCTCCAATGCTTCTCGCGTCTCGGTGATTAGCCGGGCATTTTCCATCGCGATCACCGCTTGCGCGGCGAAGTTTTGCGCTAGAGCGATCTGCTTTTCCGAGAACGGCTTTACCTCCTGTCGGTAAATCGTGAACACGCCCAGCAGCGCGCCCTCTTTGCGCAGTGGGACAACGAGAAGGGTGCGCGCGCCTCCAAGCTCGATCGTCGCAACGCGCAACCTATCGCCCGACCGGTAGACCTCGTCGTCCCTAATATCCGCTATGTGCACGAGACTTTGCCCATGCAGGATGCGGCCGAGCCCGGTCTCCGGGCTGGGAAGCAATGGCTCTCGCGCAAAATCCGTGTATGCGTCCGGCACGCCGCGCATGGCAACAGCGTTTAAACGCTCGCCGTCGTAGGTTCGTAAGACGCCGAACGCAGCCTCGCAAAGGGTCATCGCCTTTTCGAGCATCGCGTTGAACACCGGGGCGAGGTCGCCGGGCGAAGAATTGATGACCTGTAGCACGTCAGCGGTTGCGGTTTGCTGCTCCAATGCCTCGCGCGTCTCGCTCAGAAGCCGGGCATTCTCGATCGCAATGACTGCCTGCGCCGCGAAATTCTTTACAATCGCGATCTGCTGGTCGCCAAATGGGCGAACTTCCCGCCGATAAACCGAGAACACCCCCAGTAGGTCATCTCCTTTGCGCAACGGCATTGCCAGGAACGTGCGAATGCCAGCCTGATCGACTGCGGCTACCACGAGCGGATCGCCGGATCGGTAAACGTCCTCAACGCTGAGATCAGCGAGGTGGATGAAATGCTCCCCGCGTGAAATCCGCGCAACCGGCGTCTGCGGGCCGGGCCCGTAACCGCGGGCCACGTCGATAAATGCTTCCGGCATACCTCGTATTGCGGCGGCACGGATTTGTTCGCCGTCGAAGACCCAAAAGGTTCCTGCCGCGGCTTCGCACAGGCGGGTGGCACGTTCGAGCATCGCGTCGAACACCGGGGCGAGGTCGCCCGGCGAGGAGTTGATCACCTGCAATACCTCGGCGGTCGCGGTTTGTTGCTCCAGTGCCTCACGCGTCTCGGTGATGAGCCGCGCATTCTCCATCGCAATGACCGCCTGAGCGGCAAAGTTCTGCAACAAAGCAATCTGCTTTTCAGAGAACGGCTGTACTTCCTGGCGAAATGCCGTAATCGCGCCGAGCACCGCCTCATCGCTCCGAAGTGCGACTGTCAGCAAGGTGCGGACACTGCAACGGTTCATGAGGTCCCGGAAAACTGGGAAATCGCGGTAGGCATCACTCGCCCGAACATCGGGGAGGTGCACGATCCGCGCGCCGCGCATGAGTTGCGCGAATGGCACGTCCCCCTCAGGTGGAGGCCGAACCGGTGTTTGTAGCCAATATTCAGCAAAGGCAGGTTCGGCGTTGACCGCGATGGGACGGAACTCTTCCCCGTCATAAATTAGCAAACCGCCCAACGCCGCACCGCTGAGCGCGTGTGCTTTTTCCAAAATGGCGTCGAACACCGGCGCGAGATTGCCGGGAGAGGAATTGATGACCTGCAAGACCTCGGCAGTGGCGGTCTGCTGCTCCAGAGCCTCGCGGGTCTCGGTCAACAGCCGCGCGTTCTCCATTGCGATGACCGCCTGGGCCGCGAAATTCTGCAACAGCGCGATCTGTTTGTCAGTGAACTGCTGTACGTGGCGGCGATACACGGTGATCAGCCCGAGCATTTCCCCGTCTTTGCGTAGCGGAACCACCAAGGTGGTGCGGATACCGGCGATTTTGATCTGCTTCAGAAATTCCGGCGCAAACTGAAAGGAGTCGACCTCCAGCGCATCATCGAAGTGGACGTAATCTTCGCCATTGAGGAGACGCTCTATTTGCGAGCCTGGCCACGGGCGCAGCGGGCCTTGCTGCCTCAGCCACTCGGAAAAGCCGGGCTCGCCATGGGTGGCAACGAGATGGAAGCACTCGCCATCATACGCCCACAGGTCGCCGTGGATCGCACCGGTCCGCTGGCGTGCCTTTTCCAAGATTGCGTCGAATACCGGCGCAAGGTCGCCGGGAGAAGAATCGATGACCTGCAAGACTTCGGCAGTCGCGGTTTGCTGGTCCAATGCCTCGCGCGTCTCGGTCAAGAGCCGCGCATTCTCCATGGCGATGACCGCCTGCGCCGCGAAATTTTCGAGCAGCGCGATTTCCTTTTCAGCAAAAGGCCGCACTTCCTGACGGAAGGCCACGATTTGCCCGAGCAGAATGTCATCTTTGCGAAGAGCCACATAAAGGATGGTACGAACGCCACCGAGTTCGACCCCTGTGCGCGCCGTTGGATTGTCGATCTCCGCGAGATCAGCACAGTGAGCGACGCGTTCACCCTCGACGATGCGCTGACAAGGCATGTCGGATGGGCTGTAGCCGAGCCGCAGCCGCTCGGCCATTGCCTCGGAGACGCCGCGCATCGCGACGCCGCGGAATTGTTCCCCGTCCCAGAGCTGAAGGCTGCCGGAGGCTGCATCGCAAAGCGTGTGCGCCTTTTCGACGATTGCCTCGAATACCGGGGAAAGGTTGCCGGGTGAGGAATTGATGACCTGCAATACCTCGGCGGTGGCGGTTTGCTGCTCCAAGGCCTCACGCGTCTCGGTCAGGAGTCGTGCATTCTCCATTGCGATCACGGCCTGCGCCGCGAAATTCTGCACCAACGCGATTTGCTTCTCAGTGAAAGGCAGGACTTCTTGGCGATAGAAGACAATTAGGCCAAGAAAAACGCCTTCCTTGCGGAGCGCTACCGTAAGGTGGCTGCGCGCGCCGCTCAGTTCGACGAGCGTCCGCGCCGTTTCGCTTTCCGCGACATAAGACGGATCTGCGGCAACATCGGTAAAGGTCACCACATCGTCGCCTCGCAGGATGCGGTAACTGGCCATGCCGGGCGCGGGGCGTACCGGAGTACGTAGAAACTCAACGAACTTTGGCGGTGAATTGTAGTGAGCGACCGTGTGAAGCGTTTCGCCATCATATTCCATCAGTAGGCCGAACGAAGCGCCGCATAAATTGACTGCCTTTTCGAGTGTCGCACCGAACACCGGCGCGAGATCACCGGGCGAGCCGTTGATGACCTGCAATACCCCGGCGGTTGCGGTCTGCTGCTCCAATGCCTCCCGCGTCTCGATCAAGAGCCGCGCATTCTCCATGGCGATGACCGCCTGCGCGGCGAAATATTCTAGCAACGCGATCTGCTTGTCGGTGAATGGCCGGACCTCGCGTCTACCGATCGTAAAGCCGCCCAAGGCAGCGGCATCCTTCACCAGCGCGACAAAAGCGGCTGTGCGAATGCCGCCGACGTCGACTGCTGCCCTCGTGAGGGGATTCCCCGTGCGATAGAGCTCGTCGGCGGAGAGATCGAGGATTTGGAAGACGCGCTCGCCACGTGCCAGTCGCTGCTGGAACGGGTGGATCTCCCGCCATTCACGTAGCTGGTGGGCGAGCTCAGGGGAGTAGCCCGCGGCTGCGGCGGCATGCATGCGCTCGCCGTCGAACATCCACAGAGTCCCTTGCGTTCCGTCGCAGAGTCGGATCGCCCTTTCGAGCATCGCGTCGAAAACTGGGGCGAGATCGCCGGGCGACGAATTGATGACCTGCAATACCTCAGCAGTCGCAGTCTGCTGCTCCAGTGCATCGCGCGTCTCGGTCAACAGCCGCGCGTTTTCCATTGCGATCACCGCCTGCGCGGCAAAGTTCTGCAACAGTGCGACCTCTTTGCCCCGGAAGGATCTTGCCTCCTTTCGACCAACGCTGATCAGGCCCAGCAGCAGATTGTCGCGGCGCAACGGCAGAAACAACGCGCTGCGGAAGCCACCAGCGATGGCAGCCTCTGCTATCGGGTCTGGCACCTCCATCTGGTATGCGATCACGTCGGGGATTTCGACCAGAGGCTCTCCGTGCAGCAGTCCCCGCAGCGGACCGTCCTGTTCTAGCGAGTGCGGATGCCGCAACAATTGTTCGAGCTTCGCCGGATATCCACGCGTCGCGACGGCACGCAGATTTTCGCCGTCGTAAAGCTGCAGGCTGCCATGGGCGGCCCCGCAGAGGGTGTGCGCCTTTTCTAAGATCGCGTCGAAGACAGGCGCGAGGTCGCCCGGCGAGGAGTTGATGACCTGCATGACCTCAGCCGTCGCCGTCTGCTGCTCCAATGCCTCCCGCGTCTCGGTGATCAGCCGCGCATTCTCCATCGCGATGACCGCCTGGTCAGCGAAGTTCTGCAACAGAGCGATCTGCGTGTCCGTGAACGGCCGCACTTCCTGGCGGTAGGCGACAATCGCACCCAGCAGGGCCTCATCCTTACGCAGAGGCACCGCGAGGACGGTTCTGGCGCCGGCGATTTCGATCAGCGCGCGACCGGCGGGATAACCTGGCCCATAGGCATCTTCCGCGGCGACGTCCAGGATGTGCGCAACGCGTTCACCGCGTACCATCCGATAAAGTGCCGTGCTCGGCGCTGGATGGATTGGTGCCTGTCTGCGAAGGCCTTGGGCACGCCGCGCAGCGCCACCGCATGGAAATGTTCGCCATCATAAGTAGAAAGCATGCCAAAGGCGGCCGCACACAGCCGCGTTGCCTTTTCGAGCATCGCGTCGAACACCGGCGCCAGATCGCCGGGCGAAGCATTGATGACTTGCAATACTTCGGCGGTTGCGGTCTGTTGCTCCAAAGCTTCGCGCGTCTCGGTCAACAGCCGAGCATTTTCCATCGCAATGACCGCTTGCGCCGCGAAGTTCTGCAATAATGCGATCTGTTTGTCAGTAAAAGGCCGCACCTCTAATCGACCCGCGACAATCATTCCGAGTAGCGCGTCACCCTTTCGCAGCGGGACGGATAGCAGCGTGCGGTGGCTGCTGACTATGTCCATGCCTCGGTACACCGCATGCTCTTCCAGCGCTGAGTCATGGATGTGGGCGAAAGGCTCTCCGGCAATCAGTTGCTGGCTCCCCCGCGAGTCATTTGCCCCGATGCCCTCTCGCAGCCTGCTAGCGAGCGCCTCTGGTACGCCATGACTCGCGATCGCGCGGAAGTGGTCCCCGTCGTAAAGAAACAGGCTTCCGAATTCGGCCCCGCAGAGGATATGCGCCTTCTCCAGTATTGCATCGAATACCGGAGCCAGGTCGCCGGGCGAGGAATTGATGACCTGCAAGACTTCGGCAGTCGCAGTCTGCTGCTCCAGGGCCTCGCGGGTCTCGGTCAACAGTCGCGCGTTTTCCATCGCGATGACCGCCTGTGCCGCGAAGTTCTGGAGCAGTGCAATTTCCTTCTCGGAGAACAGTCGAGGCTCGCGTCGGGCTATGGAAATTGTGCCAAGTAGCGCATGGTCTTTGCGCAGCGGAACACCCAGCAAGGAGCGGACGCCGGCCGCGACGTTTGCATGCCCTATGGGATGGTCAAGCTGCGCCAGATCGGCGATGTGGATGAGGGGGGCGCCATCGATCAATTCCTGGAGGAGAGGGTTGTCCGAACCGTGGGCCGGTTGCCGCAGTATGCTCGCCAGTGGTTCCCCATAACCTCGCTGCACCACCGCGCGCCACGTCTCGCCATCAAAGATCCCCAACGACCCGAGAGCAGCGCCGCAAAGCTTATGCGCCTTCTCCAAGATCACCTCGAAGACAGGCGCGAGGTCGCCGGGCGAGGAATTGATGACCTGCAAGACCTCAGCGGTCGCAGTCTGCTGATCCAGTGCCTCGCGCGTCTCAGTGATCAGTCGCGCGTTCTCTATCGCAATGACCGCCTGCTCCGCGAAATTCTGCAATAGCGCGATCTGTTTCTCGGTAAAGGGCCGAACCTCCTGGCGACCAAGGTTGATCGTGCCGAGCAAGCTGCCGTCCTTGCGCAATGGCACGTTGATCGACGTCCGGTAACCGCTGCGATCGATCAACTCGCGGAACCAAGGGTCGGCACGGTAGGGCGGCATCTCGCGGCAATCGAGAACATGGAGAAAGGGTTCGCCGCGGTGCAGCCGGTCGACCGAGCTGCCCGGAACGACCCGTGGCCTTTGTTGCCGCAGCCACTCGACAAAATCCGGATCTCCGCGCAACGCCACGGCATATGCGTTCTCGCCCTCGACTCTCCAATGTGACCGTGCCTGGCTTCGCACAGGCGCATCGCCTTATCCAGGATCGCCTCGAACACGGGCGCGAGGTCGCCGGGCGAGGAATTGATGACCTGCAATACCTCGTTGTTGCGGTCTCCCGTTGCAAGGACTCATCGCGCTCGGCAAGGGCCTCATTGAGCCGCCGCTGCAACTCAGCGTTGGCACGCCGCAGATCGGCTACTTCGTCATCGAGCGTCGCGGTCATATGCTCACCCTGTCAGGCCCCACCCCTATCGGAACATACTTCGACCGGCACCCGCCGCCAGTCGGGAAGGGCGTGCCACTCGATCACCTTCTTGCCGAAAACGTCAAGTCGACTTCAGGGTTTTCGGGCCTTTTGACCGGCTTAAAATTGAACCCTTTTCACGGCGTTCGCGAAAGTGCGCGAGATAGCGAAGGCGTGCCCGGAGGCAACCGTCCGGAAAACGGACGCGGGTGTCCCGGTGGCGATCGCCGCCAAGCCATGGAGGGCCTGCTGCGTGGTGAGCGCGGTCATGCGACAGCCGCCAGGCTGATCGGCCTGCGAGCGACGCCGCGGCGCGTGGTGTGGCCGACCGAGCGCCCGCACGCAGTTTCGGCCGTCACGTCCGGAGGTGTAGCGGCGGTCTTTCTGCGCGCCGTTTCACCACAGCGAAACCTCACCGACCACCGCCGCCCTGTCGCGCTGTTCGATGCTCTGTCGGAAAAGCCCGATCGCCGCGGCCCCTTGCGCCGTTGGCAGCTGGCGGAGTACGCTGCACTATTCCGCTCGACGTTCGGTGCTTGAACCCATTTCCGGGCGCGTTCCCGCCGTCGCGACAAACCGACGATGCGGCAACGCGCTCATCGGGTTTACTCCGGGTAGACTGGGCGGTAAGCGCGCGTCCGAATCAATGCGCCGATGTCGTCCGGTCGCGGGACACGGGCGAGCCCCTTGTCGAAGATGTAGGCGGCAACCCGCCCGGCGACATGGAGCGAGGCGTCGAGGATCCGGCTCTGTGGCGGGTAGATCAGCCCGATCGCGAGGTTCTCCTCGGTGACTTGCTCGGCAACGGCCTGCGCCGCGACCATAAACATCTCCTCGGTGACGCGCGTCGCTTCGGTTGCAAACACCGACATCCCCATCGCCGGGAAGATATAGACGTTGTTGCCCTGGCCCGGCACGAAGCGCCGGCCGGCGATCTCGACCGGCGGAAACGGGCTGCCGCTGGCAAACACCGCCCTGCCGTCAGACCAGCGATAAGCCTCCTCCGCCGTGCATTCGGAGCGCGAAGTCGGGTTCGAGTACGGGAAAATGATCGGCCGCTCGTTGATCTCGGCCATCGCTTGGATGACCTCGCGGGTGAACAGTTTCGGCACGGCGCTGACACCGATGATGCCGGTTGGCCTGATCGCCTTCACCGCTTCGACAAAAGTGGCGACCCTCTCCCGGTCTTGCGCAAACGGCTTCTGAAAATCTGCCAGATCGGTGCGCGATGTCACGATGAGGCCATTGATGTCGAACAGCGCGTTGCGCTTTCGTGC
>Ga0306923_10006181_pt1 | contig 11773 bp, 10 predicted proteins | sample sta12Can44000108_FD_203841 | JGI IMG/M metagenome (GOLD analysis project Ga0306923, IMG submission 203841) | Lab enrichment of tropical soil microbial communities from Luquillo Experimental Forest, Puerto Rico - statanox.12C.anox.44.000.108 (v2)... | ecosystem: Environmental > Terrestrial >...
CGGCGGAGCTCGTCGCACCGGCCGGCCGCGCGGCTGTCCCGCCAGCTGATGGCCGGGTAGACGGGCCTGCCCGACCCGCGTTCCCAGACCACGAACGTCTCGGTCTGCGCGGCCAGGCCGATCCCGGCGACGTCGGCCCAGCTCGCGCCGGCCTGGCCGATCGCGTCGGCGACCGCGCCGAGCACGCTGTCCAGGAGCTCGCCCGCGTCATGCTCGACCCAGCCGGGCCGCGGGAACGAGCTGGCCACCGGGCGGCTGGCCAGCGCCAGCGGGCGCAGCGCCTGGTCCAGGGCGACGCACCGGCTCGATGAGCTGCCCTGGTCGACGGCCAGGACGATGTTAGGCACCGGTCCGGTCACCCCGGGCTGTGGGCCGGTTCCGGGGCCGGCCCGGCGGCGGCGCGGAGCACCTCGGTCACCTGCCCGGCGATCGACGGCGCGCCGGGCAGCCGGCCCTCGAAGATCGCGCCGCCGATCGTGAAGCCCCACGCCCCGGCGCCGTCCAGCGTCTCGATCTGGGCCGTGCTGGCCACCGACCCGGCCGCGATCACCGGGCCGCTGGCCGCCCGGACCACGGCCCGGGTCAGCTCGGCCGGGTCGGCGGTCTGGTGCCGGTAGGCCAGCAGGTCGAGGCCGAAGACGCCGTCCAGCCCGGTGATCCGGCGCGCACTCTCGGCGATCTGCCCGATCTCGCCCTGCAGGATGCTCGGGTGGCCGACCACCGTGCCGGGGAAGGGACAGTACCGGGGCAGGCCGTCCGGCCACGGGCTGCCGGCCAGCACCCGGAGCCCGTCCTCGGGGTGGGTCCCGCCGAGCAGCCAGTCGACACCGATCTCGGCCGCCGCCGCGACCGACCTGAGCTCCTCCTCCCGGGTCGTCGACACCACCTCGAGCATGACCTCCAGGCCGTCGGCGTGGGCCCGGTCGCAGACCTCGCGAAGCTCCGCGACCGGCGCCCCGATGTCCTTGAAGCCGACGTAACGCAGGCCGCACTCCCGGACCTGCTGATAGACGCCGGCCGGGTCGGGCACGGTCCGGTCGTGGTGGGTCAGCATGAAGACGAACTCGATCACCGGGGGCTCCCCTCGGTCGGGCCGCTGGGGCGGGAGTCGGGCAGCAGCGCGGCGATACCGTCGATGACGTAGTCGGGGCGCTGCGGCGAGCTGGGCACCTCGTCGGCGGTGGTGGCGCCGGACAGCACGAGCACGCTGGTCATCCCCAGCGCGCGGGCCAGCGCGACATCGGTCGAGATGCGGTCGCCGACGACGGCCGCGTCGCGGGCCGGGACGGCCAGCCTGCGCAGCAGCTCGGCCGCCATGTGCTGGCTGGGCTTGCCCAGGACGGCCTCGGCGCGCGCCCCGGTGCACGCCTCCACGGCCGCCAGCATCGCCGCGCAGTCCGGGAGGCCGCCGTCCGGGGTCGGGCAGAACGGGTCGGGGTTGGTGGCCACGATCCTCGCGCCGAAATGGCGGACCGCGCGGTAGGCGGCGAGCAGCTTGGCGTAGCTGAACGTGCGGTCGAAGGAGACCACCACCACGCCCGCGGCGGCCGGCTCGGCGGTGACCGTGATCCCCGCCGCGGCCAGGGTCTGGTCCACCAGCGGCTCGGCCACGGTGAGGACCGCGCGCCCGGGATGCCGCCGCGCCAGGTAGGCGGTCAGCACGCCGAGCGGGGTCACCACGTCGCCCGGGTCGGCCGGGCCGCCGAGGCCGGCCAGGCGCTGCGCGTAGCTGGCCGGGGTGCGCAGCGGGTTGTTGGTCAGGAAGACGACCCGCGAGCCCGCGCCGCGGATCCGGGCGATCGTCTTCGCGGCCCCGGGTAGCAGCGCGCCGCCCAGGTAGACGGTCCCGTCGAGGTCCAGGGCGTAGCCGCGGAACATTCTGCTTACCGGCTCGCTCACGAGATGACCCCGGCTAGTACCTCGTCGACGTCGCCGTCGTCCCAGGCGCCGAGGAGCATGGCGAGGTCCGCCACGCAGAACCGCTGCCGCTGCAGCGCGCAGTTGGCCACCGCCCAGCGCGCGGTCGCGTCGTCCACCGGCTCGGCCAGGTCACAGAACCGGGTCGGCAGGCCGGCCGACCGCAGCGCGCGCGCGACCGTGGCCGGGTCCAGCAGCAGGCCGTCCAGCACGTCGCGGTGCGCCGTCCAGGACGCTCGCAAACCGGCCAGCGGATCCCCGGGATCGCCGCCGCCGAGCCGCCGCAGCTTCCTGGCGTAGTCGGCAAAGCACTCGGCGGCCATGGCCCCGCCCGGGTCGATGGCCGCGAAGGCCCGGCCGATGCGGTCCCGGACGGCGTCGGGATCCGGGAGCCTGGCCGCGCGGTCCAGTCCGCCGCCGGCCACCAGGCGCAGCACATGAGCCCAGGTCCGCGCGGCGACGATGCTCGCGACCCCCACCTGCGTCCCGTGGAAGCTGGCCGGCTCCCCGCGGGCGGTCGCAGCCATCTCCAGCAGGTGGCTGATCGCGTGTTCCATCCCGGAGGCCGGCGCGGTGGAGCCGGCCACGCCCATCGCGATGCCGCTGAGCGTGAGCAGGCCAGCCAGCTCGGCGAGGGGGCCGGGGGCGGCGTCCGGGCCCAGGCCGGCCGCGAGCGCCAGCAGCCGCGGGCCGCGGGCCCGGACCAGCCCGGCGACCGCGGGGTGATAGGGAGGGTCCCCGGGATGAACAGCCGGGCCATCGCCGGGATCCGCGCCGGGCGGGAGCGGCGGGCCGGGCACGGCCGAGGCCAGGTACCAGTCCGCGTTCGCGGTGAACATGGCCATCAGGTCGCCGGCGCCGGCCCGGTTCAGGTCCGGCGGGGCATCCCGCAGCACGCCCGGGTCGATGACCAGGGCGTCCGGCCAGCGGGACGGCGTGGTGCGCTTGACGCCGCGGCGCAGCAGCACCGAGAACGGATCGGCGTAGCCGTTGACGCTGGTGGCCGTCTGCACCGCGACCAGCGGCGTGCCGCCGGGCACCGCCGCCTTGCCGATGTCGGTGACCGTGCCCGACCCGACGCTGACGACGCAGTCGGCGCCGGCCGCAGCCGCGGCGGCCGCGGCGACCGTCGGCTCGTCGGCATGAACGAGGCCGCCGCCCGCTGCCGCGGCCGGCCCGACGACCACCCACCGGACGGTGAAGCTGGCGCCCAGGGCCTGCTCGACCACCGCCCGCAGGTCCCGGCCGCCGGCCGACATCGGGGTCGCGGCGGCGAGCACCACGACCTCGCCGCCGGTCTTGGCCAGGCCGGCGGTCACGCCGGCCAGGCCGTCCACCGCGCCCGCGCCCGTCACCACCCGGCCCAGGCCCAGCGGGTTCAGCCGCGACCGGTCCGGGGCGCCGGCCAGCTCGCGGCGCAGCGCGCCCACGTCAAGCCCGGCGGCGTCGCGCCCGCCGTCGCCGGGGCCGCTGTCGCTGAGCCCGCCGTCGCCGCCCGCGCCGCCGGACGTCACGTGAGCGCTCCTTCCACGCCGTCGTAGAGCGCGCGGTACTGCGCGTACCGCTCCTCGTAGACGGCCCGCGCCCGCTCATCGGGCTCGTAGCCGTCGGCGGACGGCGTCACGGTCCGCGCCACCGCGTCGGCCGCGTCGCGGAACGTGCCGGCGGCCAGGCCGGCCAGGATCGCCGCGCCGAGCGCGGTCGGCTCCTCGGCCAGGACGGGGCGGACCGTCCGGCCGGTGACATCGGCCTTGATCTGCAGCCACAGCTCGCTGCGGGCGCCCCCGCCGACGATGCGGATCTCCTCCCCGGCCAGGCCGAGGGCATCCAGCCGGCCGAGCACGTCGCGCAGCGCGAACGAGCAGCCTTCCACCACGGCGCGGGCCAGGTGGCTGCGGTCGTGGTTCATGGACAGGCCGGCAAAGCTCCCGCGCATCCGGTCGTTCCACCGCGGCACCGTCGCGCCGGACAGGGCGGGCACGAACAACACGCCATCGGCGCCGGCCGGCGCCCGGGCGGCCAGCTCGAACAGCCCGGCCTGGTCGATGTCCAGGACGGACCTGGCGCACCAGAGCGTGCAGCCACCGGAGACGAAGCCCGGATTCTCGACCAGCAGCAGCCCGGTGATCGCGTGCGCGTGGGTCTCCACGACGTGCTCGGCGTCGAAGACCGGGCTCGGCGCGGTGACCGCCACCGGCTCGGCGGTGCCGGTCACGTCCGCGACCAGGCCGGGCACGATGGCCCCGGCCCCGACGCAGGCGGCGTGCTCGTCCCCGGTCCCGACCACGACCACGGTGTCCCGGCCGAGGCCGAGGTCCTCGACGGCCTCCGCGGTCAGCGTGCCCGCGGCCTGTGCGGACGGGCGGATCTCGGCCAGCAGGCCGGGGTCGATGTCGGCCGTGGCGAGCATGCGGCCGTCCCAGGAGCCGGTCCGCACGTCGTACAGCAGCGTGGACGAGGCGTTCGCGTGATCTTGCGCCAGCGTCCCGGTGAGCCAGCCGAGCATGTACCCGCCGACCGGCGGGAAGCACCGGGCCTGGCGGAAGGTGGCCGGCTCGTGCTCGCGCAGCCACATCAGTTTGGGTGCGATGTGCGACGCGTCGGCGTTGAGTCCGGTGGTCGCGAAGATGCAGTCCGGGCCCAGCGCGCGGGAAAGCGCGGCCGCCTGGGCCGCGGCCCGGCGGTCGAGCCAGATCAGGCCGGCCCGCAGCGGCCGGAGCCGGTCGTCCACCGGCACCACCCCGTCGACCTGGGAGGCCAGGCCGAGGTGGGTCACCTGCGATGGCGCCACGCCGGACCGGGTGATCAGCTGCCGGATGGCGATCGTCAGGCCGGTCTGCCAGTCGGCGGGATCCTGCTCCGCCCATCCGTTCGCCGGATGCAGCATTGCGCAGGCCTGGCCGGCCGAGGCGACCGTCCGCCCGTCGGGGTCGAGCAGCACGGCCTTCACGCTCTGGGAACCTATGTCCGCGCCGATCAGGTAGCCCATGCCGGCCGTGCTCCTCTTCCCTCCCGCTCGCCCTGCCGTCCGCCCTGTGGGCCCTGCCGTGCTCCGCCCGCCGTGCCCCGCCTACCGTGTCCCGCCTACCGTGTCCCGCCCTGGCGGCGGCTCACTCCGGTGGCTCCCGGTCCCTGGCGCGGCGCCACGCGGCGTCGGCCCGTCCCACGCAGCACTGGCTTCCGACCAGCCTCAGCTGCCGGACCACGGCGGTACCCAGGTCCCGCAGGGCACCGGGCCAGGTCCGGGCGGGTGGCCCCGGTCCGGCGGCGGGGGCCCGCGCCGCGGCCGGGGATGGCTCCCAGGCCGGGCCGCGGCCCGGCGCCGTGCGCACCGGGCTGGTGCTCAAAGGCCTTCGTTGATCAGCCGGCCCGCCGACTCGTATTTAGCGCGGTTCCGTTGCTTCAGGTAGAACGCGAAGCCCACGCCCACCAGGACGACGAACAGGTCGATGGGCCCGAGCCACTTCGCGTAGCTGTATCCGCTGCCGAGGAACTGGATGTTGTCGAAGAGCAAGTAGACCACGAAGGCCTGGGTAATGAAGGCCAGGGCCGGCGCGACCATCGTCTTCCACCAGTGCACGTCATCCTGGTGGTGCCGCCAGAAGTAGATCAGGATGCTCAGCGAGACCAGCGCCTGGACCGACAGGATGATGATCACGCCCATGACCGCCATCAGCCCGTAAAGCTGAATGTAGGCCTGGCTGCTCGGGTCGTTGGTCCCGGTGAACAGCGCGAACCCGAGCACGATCACGGCCGCGATCACGGATTGGACGATAGATGCGATGTACGGGCTCTTCCAGCGGGGATGCGTCTTGCCCAGCTGCCGGGGCAGCAGCCCTTCCCGCCCCAGCGAGTAGAAGTACCGCGACGTGGTGTTGTGGAAGGCCATGCCGCAGGCGAACGACCCGGTGATGATCAGGTAGCTGAGCAGCGAGCCCACCCAGCGCCCGGCGATCGCGTTGGCCGGGCCCAGGTAGTACTGGGCCGCGTTGGTCTGCGCCTGGTGCGCGGCGGCGTTCACGGTCGGGTAGCCCGCGAACGGGGCCCAGCTGGTGAGGATGTAGAAGATCCCGAGCCCGATCACCGAGATGTACAGGGCCCGCGGCACGATCCGCTTGGGATCGCGAGACTCCTCGCCGTAGTTGGGCGCCATCTCGAAGCCGACCCAGGACCAGAAGGCGAAGAACAGGCCGACGCCGATGGCCCCGGCGGCCACCAGGTGCGAGGCCGGAAGAGCCTTGAACGCGTTCACCGGGTTGAGCGAGGCGAGCGGGAGGCCGCCGTGCGCGAACATGAACCCGTCGAAGATCAGCAGCATCACGATCTCGGAGATCAGCCCGATGCCCAGCACGAGGCTGGAGATCCTGATGTCGAAGTAGGTGAGCACCGAGATGATCAGGACCATGGCCAGGGCCAGCCAGGGCCAGCCGACGTTCCAGCCGAACTGGGCCAGCTTGAGGTTGAGGAAGTAGGCGAAGCCGCCGCACAGCGACGCCTCGAACACCGAGTAGGCCAGCACCGATCCGAACCCGGTGCCGATGCCGATCTCCCGGCCCAGGCCGAAGCTGATGTAGGAGTAGAAGCCGCCCGCCGTGGTCTTCTTGCGCGCCATGGCCACGTAGCCGACCGAGAAGACAACCAGCACGACGGTGGCGAAGATGAACGCGGCGGGCGCGCCGACCCCCTGGCCGAAGCCGACCACGATCGGGGTGTTAAACAGCATCGCCGAGATCGGCGCCGAGCCGGTCACGGTGAGGAACAGCACCCCCCAGATGCCCACCGCGCCCTTGCGCAGCTTGAAGACGTCTGTGCGCCCGGAGACGTCGATCTCCTCCAGCATTCCGGTCTTGGTCCCGGTGAGGTGCGGGACGCCGTCACCGCCGGATCCTGCCTGCTCTCGGGTGTCGGACATGCAGCCAGCCTCCTCAGTGGGCCGGTCCTCGTGCGCCGCTGCCATCAGCCGGGCACGACGGGGGGTGTGGCTGCCGGACCGCCGGGTGGCCGTCCGGGCGGGGGAAATGACGGCTGCGGGAGGTGAGACGGGCGCGGGTGCCGGTCGCGGCGACATCATCGGGCGCGACCATGTTCAGGACCTTTCTGGTCTGACACATGACGACCGCCATGTCCCCTCCTTGGCATGCCGTCGTGCGGCATGTTCCCGTTGGGGGACTGCGTATGTCGAGATCGCCCGGGGATCCTCGCGGCGCTATCGACATGCCTTTTTTGTCGCCCGCCGGAACCCGACCGTAACATACCGAATTCTCCGCCGACAAGACCTACTGGCCAGTCAAACCGGCCCTTGACTGTTAGGTCGGACCGATAGATTATTTGGTCTGGTATGGGTTGCGCGGGTCGCGGGTACGGCGCTGGCCGGGCCGGCCGTCGGCGGGCTGCTGACATGCATGGGCGGCAGACGAAGGCAGGGCGATGCACGACTACGACGTCTTCACCGTCGAGTCCAAGGCCGAGGTCCTGGAGAAGTCGCGCGATTTCTGGAATCCGGGCAAGACCGACTTCTGGTCCGAGACGGGCGTGGACCTCGTCATCGACCGGCGGGAGAGCTACTTCATCTGGGACATGTCGGGTATCCGCCTCATCGACGTCCACCTGAACGGCGGGACCTACAACCTCGGGCACCGCAACCCGGAACTGGTCGAGGCCATCACCGTCGGCATGCGGTCGTTCGACATCGGCAACCATCACTTCCCCTCCAGCGCCCGGGCGGCGCTGGCCGAAGCGCTGATCCGTACCGCCCCGCCGAACCTCACCAAGGTGGTCTACGGCAGCGGCGGGGGAGAGGCCATCGACATCGCGCTCAAGACCGCGCGGCACGCCACCAAGCGGCGCAAGATCGTCTCGATCGTCAAGGCCTACCACGGCCATACCGGGCTGGCCGTGGCCACCGGCGACGACCGCTTCTCCCAGCTGTTCCTCATCGACACCGCGGATTTCACGCACGTCCCGTTCAACGACATCGGCGCGATGGAGGCGGCCCTGGCCGGGGACGACGTGGCGGCCGTGATCATGGAGACGATCCCGGCCACGTACGGCTTCCCGCTGCCGCAGCCCGGCTACCTGGAAGCGGTCAAGGCGCTCTGCGAGCGGCACGGCGCCCTCTACATCGCCGACGAGGTGCAGACCGGGCTGATGCGCACCGGCGAGATGTGGGCGATCACCAAGCACGGCATCGAGCCCGACATCCTGGTCACCGGCAAGGGCCTGTCCGGCGGCATGTACCCGATCGCGGCCGTGCTGGTCAGCGAGCGGTGCGCGGGCTGGCTCACCGAGGACGGGTTCGCGCACATCTCCAGCTTCGGCGGGGCCGAGCTCGGCTGCGTGGCCGCGCTGAAGACCCTGGAGATCTGCGGCCGGCCGGAGACGCGGTCGATGGTCCACTACATCGCGGACCTGACCGGCCGCGGGCTGCGGGCCATCCAGGCCCGTTACCCGGACTGGTTCATCGGGATCCGGCAGAACGGCGTCGTCATGGGCCTGGAGTTCGATCATCCCGAGGGCGCGAAGATCGTCATGCGGCACCTGTACCGCAACGGGGTCTGGGCCATCTTCTCGACCCTCGACCCGCGGGTGCTGCAGTACAAGCCGGGGCTGCTGATGACGCCCGAGCTGTGCGAGGAACTGCTCGACCGGACCGAGGCGGGGATCGGGGCCGCCGCGGCGGAGGCCCGGCGCCGCCCGGCCCGCGGGACCCGGCCATGAGCGCCGGTCCCGGGCGCGGCCCGTCGGCAAGCGCCCGTCCTGCGGGCGGCCCGGAGGTGAGCGCCGGTCCCGCGGGCGCCCCAACGGCCCGGGGCAGCTTGCCCGGCTCGGCCACCTCCGCCCCTGCCGCCCCGGCGGTCCTGGGTGACCCGGTTCCCGGGTCGGCCGCGGCGACCTGGCGGGCGCGGCAGATGCTCGCCCGCGCGCACTGGGCGGCCGGCGCGTTCGCGTCCTACGACCGGTCCTCGGTACTGCGCATCGCCGAGGCCGCGGCCACGGCGGCGCACGCCGAGGCCCGGCGCTACGCGGAGTGGGCCGTCGCCGAGACCGGGTTCGGCGTCGTCGAGCACAAGGTCGTGAAGAACGAGGCGTGCTCGCTCGGGATCCTGGAGCACTACCGGAACGATGACTACGTGAGCCCGCGGATCGACGCCGCGGGCAAGATCCTCTCCCTGCCCCGGCCGGCCGGCGTCATCCTGGCCCTGACCCCGTCCACCAACCCGGTGTGCAGCGTGTTCTTCAAGGTCATCCTGGCCCTGCTGACCCGGAACGCGATCGTGGTGAGCCCGCACCCGATGGCCCAGGGCTGCTGCACCGACGCGGCCCGGCTGCTGGCCGCGGCCGCGACCGAGGCGGGCGCCCCCGACGGCACGATCCAGGTGGTGCCCGACGCCACCATCCCGCTGGTCGAGGCGCTGATGTCGGATCCCGTCACCGACGTGATCGTGGCGACCGGCGGCACCGCCGTGGTGCGGGCGGCGCACCGGTCCGGGAACCCCGCGCTCGGGGTCGGCCCCGGCAACGTGCCCGTGCTCGTGGACGCGACCGCCGACCTCGCCGAGGCGGCCCGGCGGATCGCCGACAGCAAGGCGTTCGACAACTCCATCCTGTGCACCAACGAGTCCGTCCTCATCGTCCAGGAAGCGGTCGCCGACCGGCTGGTCAGGGAGCTGCACCGGCAGCAGGCGGCGCTGCTGGACGAGGCGGGCCGGGACAAGCTCCGCGCCTACCTGTTCCCGGACGGCCGGCTCAACGGCGAGGCCATCGGCAAGGGCGCCGCCTGGATCGCGGATCAGGCGGGGATCCGGGTGCCGCCCCGGACGCGAGTGCTGCTGGCGCCGTTCGACCTGGTCACCGGCGAGGAGCCGCTGGCCCACGAGAAGCTCTGCCCGGTGCTCGGCCTGGTGCGGGCCGAGTCGGCGGACCGCGGGATCGAGGCGGCGCGTGCGGTGGTCCGGCTCGGCGGGGCCGGGCACTCGGCGGCCGTGCACAGCCGGGACCCGCAGGTGATCATGCGGTACGGAACGCGGGTGCCGGTGCTCCGGATCGCGGTCAACGCGGGGAACAGCACCGGCAGCGCCGGCCTGGACACCAACCTCGCGCCGTCGATGACCCTCGGCACCGGGTTCGTGGGCCGCAGCTCGATCGGCGAGAACCTCGAGCCCAGGCACCTGGTCAACTGGACCAGGGTCGCCTACAACCGCGACCTGAGCGTGCCGTTCGACGACTTCGCGTCGATCACCGCCTTCCAGGCGCCCGACGGCCCGGTCCCCGGCTATCCGCACGCCTCGAACCTGACCGGAACGGACGGCGGGCCGGCCGGCCGGCCCGCGCGGGACGAGGTGACGGTCCCGGCCCGGGAAACAGCCGTCCCCGACGCGGTCCGGCAGCAGCTACGGGCGCTGATCATCGAAGAGCTTCAGCAGCTCATCAAGAGGTAGCCGTGGCCGAGCTGCGATCGTTCATCTTCCTGGACCAGCTGCAGCCGCAGACCATGTGCTACCTGGGCACGTGGGTGCGCGGCCGGCTGCCGCGCTCGGGGGTGGCGGCGCAGGTCATCGAGATCGCGCCGGGCCTGGACATCGAGCCGCTGACCGACGTCGCGCTCAAGGACGCCGACGTCCAGGCCGGGATCCTGGTCGTGGAGCGCCAGTTCGGCTACCTGGAGCTGCACGGCACCACGGACGCGGTGCGCTCGGCCGGCGGCGCGGTCTTGTCCGCGCTCGGGGTGAGCGCGGCCTCGGCCACCCCGCCGCAGGTGCTGGCCTCGCGGATCATCACCCGCGTGGACGCCCAGCACGCGTTCCTGGTCAACCGGAACAAGCTCGGCTCGATGGTGCTGCCGGGCGAGTCGCTGTTCGTCTTCGAGCTCCAGCCGGCCTCGTACGCGATCCTGGCCGCCAACGAGGCGGAGAAACAGGCCCGCATCAAGATCGTGGACTACCGGATGATCGGCGCCACCGGCCGGGTCTACCTGTCCGGGCTCGAGGACGACGTGCGCCAGGCCGCGGAGACGGTCACCAGCCTGCTCGGCGAGCCCCAGTGAGCGGGGGGGTCTGGGGGGGCCGGCCCCCCGGGGAGGCGCCTGCGGATGGCGTGGCCGCTGACGCGCTGCGCGAACTGGTACGGGAGGTCCTGCGGGACGTCCTGCCCGGGCTGGCCGGCCAGCCGAGCGCGCCGCCCGCGGCCCTGCCCACATCCGCCTCGGTCGTCTCGCCCGCGCCGTCCACATCCGGGCCCGCCAGCCCGCCACCAGTCCCGCCCACATCCGACCCCGTCGTCTCGCCCGCGGTCTCGCCCGCATCCGACCCGGTCACCCGGCCCGCGTCGCCCGCCGTCCGGCCAGCGCCCGAACCCGCGCCGCCCCCGCTCGCCGGGACCGACAGCCCGGCCCGGGCCGCGGGAGCATACGAGACCGTCTCGCGCCCCGGCCTGGAGGCGCGGCCGGTGCGGATGGCCACCGACGAGGAACTGCACGAGTTCGTGCTGCAGATCATCGCGCTGGCCGACAACCCCAAGCGCCGGCGGGACCTGCTGGCCGGCCGGCTCCGGTTCACCCTCGCGCCCGCCGGGGCCCCGGCGGGCCAGGCCGACCACCGGGTCGAGAAGGGCGCGGTGACCGAGCGCGCCGTGCAGGCGGCGGCCAGCGCGGGAGCCCGCCTGGTGCTCGGCCCCCGCGCGGTACTGACCCCGCTGGCGCGCGACCGGGCCCGCGCCCTGGGGGTCCCGATCGAGAAGGAGCGGTGATGCTGCAAGCAGTGGTCGTCGGGAATGTCTGGTCTACCAAGCGGATCGACGGGATGCCCAGCGGGGCGCTGCTCGAGGTCGAGGTGACCGGGTCGGGGGAGCGGCTGGTCGC
>Ga0306923_10006183_pt1 | contig 11772 bp, 14 predicted proteins | sample sta12Can44000108_FD_203841 | JGI IMG/M metagenome (GOLD analysis project Ga0306923, IMG submission 203841) | Lab enrichment of tropical soil microbial communities from Luquillo Experimental Forest, Puerto Rico - statanox.12C.anox.44.000.108 (v2)... | ecosystem: Environmental > Terrestrial >...
TTCAATGCGAGTGTGTGATCACACGCAGTCGCGGGCGAGGGCGCCCGCGCCACACCTACTGTGCGCGGGCGATTTCGACGTAGTCGCGGCCTTTGTAGAGCCGGTATTTGCCGCCAACGCTCGTGACCTGGAGTGGGACGGGACGCTTCATCTCGGAGTCGCGGGCCGAGGAGATCTGAACCAGGTCGTGGGCACCAAGGTCCATGACGATGAATTTGTTGTCGGCGATGAAGCCGACTCCGTAGGCGCCAGGTTGCAGTTTCTGGCCTCCGATTTCAATGGCGACTTCGGCGATGAGGTAGGCCTGGTATTTCTGCCGGAGGTCGGCTGCGTAGCCGGAGTTGTCGACGATTCCGGCGAGTACGTAGAAGTCGTCGGCGAAGTGGATGCCGCCCGTGTTGCGCATCTGCACGGGGGCGACCTGTCCGCGGAAGAAGACGTGTTCGGGGAAGAGTTTGGCGGAGATGTCAGCGGCTTTGAGGACGGCCTCGGGGCCAGCAGGTGGAGCGGCCAGCAGGGGTGCTTGTAGAACGAGGAGTGCGGTCAGGATTGTTATGGCGGAGAGCTTCGTCCAAGTCATGGAGGGTTCCATTCTTAATGAGATCGACAATACGGCGGACATTGTAATTGGTGGCGCGGTGGACGGTGGCGGTTTTGCGAGCCGGGAATGTCGGCGGTTGGTCGTTCGTTGTGGGTTATGGGTTTTCGGTCGGCGGTCGTCGGCAAAAGATCGAGGACGTGTTCGTGGAATCCCACCTTAACTTCGCACCGAACGCGACGTGAAGGTGGGCACTCTCGATTCCCGGCTCGAGATCCCCTTAGGGCCTGAGACCAGTCTTACTCAAACTGCTTGCGGAAGCCGGCGAGTTCCTGCTTGAGGTCCGCCATTTCGCGGCGGAGGTCGACGACTTCGGCTTCGAGGCGGGCGATTCGCTCGCTGTCTTCGGAACCTTCGGCGTGGGCCTCGACCACGAGAACTGGGGCTTCCCACTCAGGTTTATCGCCACAGAGCAGGTGGGCATAGCGGGATTCTTTCGTTCCGGGTTGGCGTGGAAGAACCTTGACCAGCGGTTCTTCGCGGGTCATCAGCTTTTGCAGCGTGGACTGGACGTCGGTGAGGTCTTCGAAGCGGTGCATGCGCTCAGAGCGTCCGCGGAGCTCCCCCGGGGTTTGCGGGCCCCGCAACATGAGCACGCACATAATGGCGGTCTCACGGCGCGTGAAGTTGAAGGCTTCCTGCATGCGGTGCTCGTATTTGGCCACGCGGCTATCGCCGGCAGAACTGGCGTTGCCGGCCAGTCCTTTCTCGTTGAGCGAGTTCAGGGCCTGGCGCACCGCGTCGTCGTTGAGGCTCATCATGGGATCGCGGTTCGATTTCTGGTTGCAGGCGTTGACCAGCGCATTCAGCGAGAGCGGGTAGTAGTCGGGCGTGGTGATTTCTTTTTCGACCAGCGAGCCGAGCACGCGAGCTTCGTTGTCAGTGAGGCGGACGTTGGTGGCGCGAAATGGCGACATAAAGATTTTGTCATTGGGTAATTTTGTAATTGGGAAATTGGAGTCAGCGGGCGAGCACTCTGCCGCCGTGATCGAACTTCAAAGGCCAAATTACAAACTACCTGCACCTCGGTGGGCGTTCTTGGCCAGAGTTCCACCGAAGTGCGTGGTTATAGTAGCGGCGTTAGGGGCGAAGTGCAAAGCCAGATGGTAATCAAACGAAGGAATCCTGGATTGGAGTACCGGGGTGCCATGCAGCGTTTCGGGGGGAAACAAAACGCAAGGTCCCTCCACGTCGCTCGGGATGACAGTGGGGGCAGAAACGTTTCTGGGGACAGCTGAGGAGACCTTGGTCTCAGGGCCAGCGTGAAGGTTTTCCGTAGGTGCGGAGCGTGGCGATCTCGCGGCGCAGGCGCTCCATTTCGAGTTCCTTGCTGCGCAGGACGTTGCTGACGTCGGTAGCGGCGGCGGAGGGCTTCGGCGTCACAGCCGTTTTGCGGGGAGTTCCCGTGGGTTTTGGATCGACACTGAGCGGGGTCAGAAATTCCAGGCCAAAGCAGAAGCCGGTGCGGTTGCGGACTACAGCAGCGATGCGGGCGCCACCGGCGGTTTCAAATTCGACGTCCATGAAATCACCGGGCTGAAGAGGCAGGCCGGCATAGAGGGTCATGCCGCCTTCGCTGATTTCAATGCCGCGACCCTGAATGGCGAAACGGGAATCCCCGCCGCGAGGCGAAATGCGGACGGGTAGCTCGACTGGATGGCGCATCCACCGGCGCGTGTTGACAGGGGAGGACATCTCTCACACCGCCACAAGTTGCAGTACCTGATGGTAGGGGCGGCTGGAGACGGGCAGCAAGATTACGAAGGTTTTGTGAGAGCCTGTTACGAGGCGGACGACTCTGGTGGAAGTGTTTGAAAGGGCAGAGACTTACAGTCGTTGGCTGTCGGTCGTTGGCTGTCGGTCGTTGGCTGTCGGTCGTTGGCTGTCGGTCGTTGGCTGTCGGTCGTTGGCTGTCGGTCGTCGGTCGTACGGCCAAGAGGTTACATTTGCAGGCCACGTTGGCGACTCCGAGTGAGCACTCGAGGGTTGCCCCAACGGGCAAGCGTCAGGTTTCCAGGAGCCGGCGTGCCGGCGTGTGCCCTCGATAGCAACATCGCACAAGAAAATCCGACAACTACTACGAAATGAGTCGGAAAAGAGCGTGACGCGATATGACGAGCGATGATCTTAGCCCAGTGGTGGAATGTTTCGAGGAATTGCAGGAAGCCGAATTCGATGCGGGTTGGTGCGAGGCCGTCGGGATCGTAGGCGGAATCGAAATTGACGAAACGCCGAGCATCGAAGAATGCGAACGGATTTACCGGCTAAGCGCGTAAGGCCCGGACGCGCCGCGTAGCGGTAGGCGCCGAAGGACTGCAGGCAAAAATTCCGGAAACGCGAGTGCAGTCCTGTCCATGAGTCGAGCACTGGTCTCGTAAATGATTCCTGAGAACAAAACTGCTCACCTCAGGGGATAAAGGCCCAATTTACAGCTGGCCTCAACCGGATCCATACGAAGGCCCGAGGCCGCGACCGCATCGGCAGGTCTACCGCTCGGGCTTGCTTCGGTACACATCCGTGCTCAGGTACTTCAAGCCCGAGTCGATCATCAAGGTGGCAACTCGGGCGTCAGGTCCGAGTTGCCGTGCGACGCGGAGTGCGGCGTGCACGTTTCCTCCGGAAGAGGTGCCGGCAAAAATCGCTTCTTTTCGGGCGAGTTCTCGGGCCATTTCTTTGGCGTCGGCCGTCTTGACTGATAAGACTTCGTCGACCAGCTCTCGCTGCCAGAGCGCAGGCGTGAAGCCGACTCCGATGCCTTCGATGTCGTGAGCGCCGGGCGGACCTCCGAGCAGGATGCTGGATTCGGCGGGCTCGACGGCGATGATCTTGATCTTCGGATTGTGGCGCTTCAGCACGGCCGCGACACCGCACAAGGAAGCGAATGTCCCGACGGACTGGACGAAGGCGTCGATCTGGCCGCCCATCTGGTCCCAGATTTCTTCGCCCAGGGGGTAATAGCCGACAATTGCGTCGGGATTGCTGAGCTGGTTGACCCAATAGGTGTTGGGCTGCTCGCTGATGCGGCGAGCAGTTTCGATCATGTCGAGGAACATCTGTTTGGTCGCGCCACCACCTGCGTAGGGCACCAGGGTGAGCTTCGCGCCGTAGGCCACCATGTGGTCGAGTTTTTCCTGGCTGAAGGCGCGGGAGCTGACGACGTGAATGTTGTATCCCTTGGCCGCGCAGACCAGGGCGAGAGAGGCCCCGGTGCTGCCTCCGGTGTATTCGACGACGGTGCTGCCGGAGCGCAGGTGGCCGTCCTGCTCGGCCTTGGTGATAACGCCGAGCGCCATGCGGTCTTTCATGCTGCCGGTGGGGTTCTGCCATTCGAGTTTGGCGAAGACCCGGGCAGAGCCTTGGGGAACGACACGGCGAAGCTGGACGAGGGAGGTGTTGCCGATGGCGCGGAGGATGGTGGTCATTGGTCTCTGGTTTGTCCGGTCTCGGGATTCAGTCGTTGGTCCTTGATCGTTAGTCGTTGGCAAAAACCTGATCGGGGCGGCACGATTTCTTGTGTGGCCATTTCATCAATACATTCACCATAGAGTCACGGAGAACTTCTGTTTCTGCTTCGCTTCGTGTCTCTGTGACTCCGTGGTAGATGCGGTCTTCGGTGTATCGATTCAGCGGCACTCACAATCCGAATCTCTGCCGGTACGTGCTAGGGGAGACATCGGTGTGGCGTTCGAAGAACTGGCGGAAGAAGGCGGCGTCCTGTTAGCCTACCGTGCCGTTGATTTCCTGCATGGTGCCTTCGAAGAAGGCGGAGGACGTCTCGTCTGCGTTGGCAGGTTGGCCATCTTGCTTCCGGAGATTGGAAGCATCTAGTCTGAAAAGATCATCGGGAGTGATACAAATTTTTCACTCGTCCTCGCCCTTGGCTCCGGACGGTTCGAAATGACAATTCAGGAAAGCGACACAGGAGGATGGAATGGCTGACCACTATCATGATCCGGCGGATCTGAAGCTTTTGAAAGAAATGAGCAAGCTGGCGACCGCCGAGTTCAACGCATGGCTGAACCTGGACAAGATTGTTGGACGCGACGATGGCAAGATTCCGCGCAAGTATCGCGAACTGATCGCTCTAGCGGTGGCCTGCACTACTCAGTGCCCGTATTGCATTGAGGTGCACAGCAAGGCGGCAAAGGCGCAGGGAGCGTCACGCGAGGAGATCGTCGAAGCTTCGTTCTTGGCGGCGGCGCTGCGGGCGGGTGCTGCGGCGACGCATGGAGCGATGGCGTTGAAGTTTTACGATCAGGGGTAGAAGCGGGTGTCAGGGCTTAGGGCTTGGGGGTGGGTACTTTGGGGCAGTATTTGGGAATGCTTCTCGAAAATCACGTGAGAATCCCCAGGTTAGCGTCCAGAGCGCGGACGCGAACCTGGGCCCCCCGGGAGAATGCTTCAGAATGCGTCGTCAATCAGCGCCCTGACCAGGAAAGCAGCCAGCCTGCGAATGCGGCTCCGGCCACAAGCCATGCGGAATTGATTCGATAATGCAGTAACAGAATCAAGCTCACAACAAGGATTGCTAGCGTTGGCCAGTCGATGATGGCGGCGCGTCCCAGTTGCCAGGCGACGGCGGCCATCAGGCCGAGCGAGCCCACCACAACCCCTTCGACGATGGCGGCCGCCAGCAGCCAGCGGCGCAGCCTGGGGAGCAGGGGTCCGCTGAGCGCGACGAAGAGAAATCCTGGAATAAAGATGCCGAGGGTTGCAACCGCCGCGCCCCGCACTCCTGCCACAAGGTAGCCAATGAAGGTCGCGGTTGTGAACACGGGGCCGGGGGTGAATTGCCCGACCGCAACGGCGTCGATCAGTTGTTTTTCGCTGAGCCAGTGCAGGTGGGCGATGAATTCGGTTTGGAGGAAGGCGAGAAGCACGTATCCGCTGCCGAATACCACCGAGCCGATCTTCAGGAACGAAAGAAACAGGCGCCACAGGGTAACAGGCGCAAACGCCGCCGCGGAAGTGAAAGCGGCGACGCCTGCGCCAAATGAACCGGAGAATGGGAGGAAGGAGGAAACTGCAGTTGTTGTCCAGTTCTTCGGCGACCACCCGATCGCGGAAGCCATCCCCGCGAGAATGAGCACAAGCAATGGCGCAGCGCCAAAAAGGCTAAGTACGAGGGCCAGTATTCCCAGCGCCACGAGGAACTTCGTTTTCGCGGCGGTGCGCGTGAGGCTCCAGACCGCCTGCAACACGATGCCGATCACGGCGGGCTTGATTCCGTACAGGATGCCGCTGACCTGCGGCATGGTTCCGAAGCGTACGTAAGCGGCGGCGATCAGCGCGACGAGAAATGCAGCGGGGAGGATGAAGCAGCAGCCGGCGACGATCAGGCCGAGCCATCCCCGCTTCGACTGCCCGATGAAAATGGCAACTTCGGTGGAGCTGGGGCCCGGGATGAGATTGGCCGCGGCGAGCCGGCCGAGGAAGTCGGCCTGCCTGATCCAGCGGCGCTTGCGGACGAATTCGTCCTGCATCATGGCCATGTGCACTGCGGGCCCTCCGAAGGCAATGGTGCCAAGTTTGAGGAAGACGAGCGCAAGGTCGGGCAGGGAGACTTGCTCCTGCAAGGCACCGGACTGGCTTGTTTCAGGTGCGCTCATCGGAGAACAGAGTAACGGAAGCACGCGGCGGCGGAAATCTCGGTCACCACGGCGGCGACGCGCGTAGCATCGAAACGAGGTCGGGGGGATGGAAGCGATGTCATTCGATGAAAAGCGCCGGGACCTAGTAAGCAAGAGTGCGTTGTTGATTACAGGTTCTGCTGCCGGACTGCTCAGCGCAGACCTCTGGGCGCAGCAGGCTGTTCCGGAGGAGAAAGAGGGCTCAGAGCCGGAGGTGACCGCGACCGAAGACTTGATGCGCGAGCATGGCGTGATCCGGCGGGCCCTGCTTGTGTATGCGGAGCTCGCGGACAAGGTCCGCAAGTCGTCCGCTTCGGTCGATGCGGCTTCGCTGCGCAAGGCCGCGCAACTGTTCCGCACTTTCGGCGAGGACTATCACGAGCGCATGCTGGAAGAGGAGCACATCTTTCCCGTCGTTCGCAAGATGAAAAGTGAAGCCGCAAAGTACCCCGATGTGCTGACGGCACAACACCAGCGTGGGCGCGAGATTACCGACTACATTCTGGCGGTGACGAACGGGCCACGCATCGCCTCCCAGCATGCCGAGCCTCTGGCGCGCGTTTTTGAAGGAATGGTGCGGATGTATGAAAACCATGCAGCGCGAGAGGACACGATCGTGTTCCCGGCGTGGAAGACGAACTTCTCGAACCAGCAGCTCGAAGAGATTTCGGATCAGTTCGAGGATATCGAGCACAAGATGTTCGGCAAGGATGGGTTTGAGGACGCAGAGAAGACGATCAGCGGGATCGAAGGGAATTTCGGATTCGCGGACCTGGCGCAGTTCACTGCGGCGGCACCGCCGAGGAGCTAGGTCCCAGGTGACGAGGCTCAGGTTGGGGAACTAGATTCCACGGATGGCGAGCGATTCAAAAGATGCGCTGGCGTGGTAGAGAGATCAGGTTGGGAGCGGGGAGATTCGAGGCCCTGATCGACTCAACGATCTTTGCTGGCCGAGTACAGGAAACGCAACAGGCGGCGCTCGGCGGTCAGGCGATGAGCGCAGGCAAGGTAAGCCTGCAATCCCTCGAAAGTTTCTTTCCCTTCGAGGGCAATTGCCTCTTTCTTCCGCTTTTCGCGTCCTTCCATCCGCAGCTTCGAGATGCGTGCGGCACTCTCGGTGGTGTCGGTTGCTCGCACATCCCGGAATCCAGCTTGCCCGATCAAGCGTTCATTCTCACCAAGCGGACTGAATAAGGAATAGCCAATCGAACTGCGGGTGGCGATTTCCTCGTGCGAGATAACTCCTCCAATCACCAGCGCATCGCTGAAGAGCACTCGCCCACCTGGTTTCAGAACGCGAAACATCTCGGCCAACACGCCGAGCCGTCCGGGAATGTGGCACAGGACGTCGTTCGAGAACACCGCGTCGAAGGTCTCAGGGGAGAATGGAAGCTGCTTCGAGGCGTCGCAGAGCTCAAAGCACGCTCGCGCGGCAAGGCCTCGATCGGACGCCAACCTTTTCGCACTGTTAATTCCATGTTCGTTGATGTCGAGGCCAACGATCTTGCAGCCAACCTTCTCTGCCAGATGCAGGGCGTAGCCGCCTGACCCGCAGCCCACCTCCAGTACTGAGGAATCCGGTCCCAGGCGAAGTATTTTCAGAATTTCGCGGGATTCTTGCGAGCTGATCCAGTTCGTTTGCCCCAGGTCCTGACCGTAGGCTTCCAAGCGGATCTGCGCATAGACGTCAGACTCAAAGTTCGAATATGCGTTGTTGTAGAGATCCACTCGGGCCGGCACTTGGGGTCCCCTCCGCGATGATTGTATTGCGGCTCGGCGCTGATGGTCGGGGAGCCGGAGTCCGTCGGTCGACTCGGGCGAAATAGCTCGGCAAGAGCTGGATTGTTAACCGCGAGTCTGCCTGCCGGGGTCGGAGCTTCGGCTCGACGCGGCGTTTCTACCTTGCAGGTCCAGGCGCATGATGGGCTGCGGCGGAAAGTGACGGGCGACGATCTTGAAGCCGGCACGCAAGAACGCGGAAACATACCCTGTTGACGAGGACGAAGGCGTCAACCTGGCATCGAGTGGATAGCCCTCGAGAGCGGGCGCTCGGTTTTGCTTCGCCATTCTGATCGCAGCCCGGATGAGCGCGCCTGATATGCCTTTTTTCCGATAGCCAATACGGATATAGAAGCAGGAAATTGACCAGACCGGCCGGTCGTCCACGGCTCTGCACTTCTTCACCTGGTCGAGGTGCGGCAAAACAGCGCGGGGAGTCAGTTGGCACCACCCCACCGCCTTGCTGTCTAGGAGGGCGATCAGGCCCGGAGGTGGCCCGTTGCGGACAATCAGCTTAAAGGCAGACTTGTTGGCGCGTGGCGTTCGCTTATGGTAGGCCGGGCCGATTCTCCAATACATGCACCAGCATCGGCTGCACGGTCCTCCCTGGCCGAGCAGGTCTTCAAACATCGGCCAAAGGTCGGGCGTGAGGGGAAGAATCCGCAGCTGGGAGCCCCGGTCTTCCATAGCGGACATTGTAGACCTGGTGCGAGGGCGATCTGAAGCTTTTCGCCATGCGCAACAGATTGTGTGCTACGTGGCGTGAGCGCAGCGGGAGCCCGCAGGCGAAATCCTGAGCGGAGCGAAGGATCGATTCGTCGCTGCGCTCCGCCCCTCGCAAGCTTTTTCTGGTGCGCTTCGCTTTGCTTCGCGCAACAACTTTGGGGTGCTTCGTGGGTTGGCCCCAAGCAGATCTGCTTTTGGTTGCAGGATGGTGCACTGCGGACGGGATTGGTCGGCCCTAGCAGACGATTTTCGAAGTTTTGTCGGGTCCCCTCTCGGCTAAGAAGGAGCGAGATCGCATCCCAGAGAGAATCGGAGAGCGGCACAAATTTCGCCCATTCGCAAGGAACTCAGATGGCCAACTCGCCGGCCCAACCGGCTCTGAGAAACTGTAACCACATTGTGGAGGTTTACTGCGCACGGGGCCTTCATGCCGTCCTCTTCGTGCAAGACCACTTCAGACGGCACGCCACGGATCGTGGATGTGATAGGTGCAACGGTGACCGTCGAGAGATAAGCGATAGCGCTGTCGCGAGTCAGCACAACCACAGGCCTCCCCTTGTCCGGGGGCGCAAACTGGTAAAGTCGGACGTCTCCCCGGGCTACCCTGCTGGCCACGCAGCCTCCGTCTCCCAAACACGCGATTCATCGGCCGTCTGGGGCCGCCTTGAATAGCCCTGACGGTCGCGCTCTTCTAGAGCGCGGACTTCCAATCTCCGGAGGTGTTCGCGCAGTGCATCACGCACCAAAGCGGAACGATTCCGCTTGGTCTGCCGCGCCGCCTGGTCGGTAGCCTGCAAGAGCTTCTTATCGAGGACAATCTGAATGGTTTCCATAGGGTCAAGTCTACTCCACATCATATTCCACATTATATTCCACAATCAAGGACGGGGCGGAATCGTCCGGACACGGCGTTCCATGCCGTGGGCGATGGTTAACCCTACCGCTAAGGACTCTGAGCATGTCGGAATCGTTCGACGTAAGGCTCGTGAGGCGGAAGTGTTGAACGCCATGACGGCGACGGCCTGGACTAATCGAGCTAATGGCGCCACTTTCAAGCTTGACAGTTCAAAATGAGATGAGGCTGCGGTTAAGCCTGTTGCGCAAGAAGGGAGGAATATTGGTCGGCCCTAGCAGACGATTTTCGAGCTCTTGTATTGGATGTGACCTAATCGCCAGCCCCACTCGGGCACCAATCCAAGGCGAATCCGTCAACTGGTGACTCATATATATAATTTCGGTAGAATGTATATACAATGGAACAGAACGGGAACCTATGGCAGTGGCCCTCACATCGATCCGACTCGACAAGCGACTGGCAGACGAAGCAGCCGAAGTATTAGGCGTTAAATCGCGAACCGAGGCGGTACACACGGCGCTACGAGAAATTGTCGCCCTGAAGCGTTTCCAGAAGCTGATGTCGAAATGCGGCGGAAAGCTAGAATTCTCGGGACACGATGAGTAATTTTGTCGTCTTCGACACTTCCATCTTCATCGACCATCTCCGTACAGGCCGTCACCAGCAGCGGATCGCAGCAACTACGGGTCTGGTGCGGAACTCAGCCGTGGTCCTCGCGGAACTCGGCCGGGGAGCCACCAAGCCTTCCGAGCAAGAGTTTGTCGAACGACTTGCTCGCAACCATCCAATCCTGACACCAACCGAAAACAATTGGCTCGAATCGGAACGCCTGCTTAGCAAAATCCGTGTCGATAAAGGCTTTCATGCAGAAAAGCTTCGCGATTTGCACTTTGACCTATTAATCGCACTGAGCGTCAGATCTACAGGAGCGCGTCTGGTGACCTCAGATCGAGCAGATTTTGAATTGATCGCCAGCTATCGCAGAGTGCGACTAGAGATCTGGTGAGCTACGCATGGCGCTAACCGAACTTCGACAGGTGACGAAGTAAGTCCTTGGCCTGCAACGCCAGGAGAACGGCGCTACGGTTGCGTGATGTTCGTAGCGGCGGCAGAGGACGTCGAGTTCAAAAGCGCAGTATGGGTTGGTTCCTAGGCCGTGGAATCTGAAACTCAGAAATATTGGTCGGCCCTCGCAGACGATTTTCGAACTCTGCTCGCCGGTACGGTTCTACCTTCCATTCAAGTCCCCCGGTTGCCAATTGCTGCTTAATTTCGACCCTGCAAGTACTCTCCCGGCAGCGTGATTAAAACGCCTTCAAAGGTTTGGCCGAAATAAGACCCGAAATGGCGAACGTCCCCGGTCAGCAGGTGAGTTGCCCGAACTTCGATAGCGGCAAGCAGGATCGGAGCATCTTTCTCGGGCAAGGAAATGCCGCGTGGAAGCTCTCGTTCGGATGCATCGCAAAACTGCACCGTTAATAAAAGCTCGGCGAGGCAGCGTCTTTGAACATCCTCGCCCAGGTTGAACCTTGCTTCCTCGGCTGCATAATGCGAGGTGCACAGCACAACGTCTCTAAGCTTCCAGAGCCTGAGAAGCCCGGCCTCAGATCGATAAGCTGCTGAAAACAATACGTTGGCATCAAGAAACAACCGGTCCATGTTATGCGGGCCGTCGGTGGGGAATCGAATCTGGGTCGATCCCTAACTTTTGGACTTCTTTGCGTGCTTGACGATAGTCTGCAGCAGTCGTCGCGTTTGAGAGGATAAACTCTGCTTTCCGTTCGGGAGTATATCTTTCTACCGGAACGACCACGGCGGGGCGGATCAGGATGCCGTCTTCTCGTTCTTCGGCGGTGACCAGACTGCCCTCTTCGATGCCAAATCGCTTTCGCAATTTTGCTGGTACGATGATCGCGCCACGCTTCCCTACCCTTGCCGATTCCATGACTCGCCCCCCAGCGATTTTGCCTGTAATTCAGGCATTTGTCAATTCAGGCAATATGACAATACAGGCGCTGTCCCATGCCCGGAGATGAGGCAGTCTCTATCACAAGTTTCTAGAGGCGAAGTTCAAACTGAGGGACAGGTCCGCCGTAAGCACCTGAATAACCAATGGCTCAGAAAATGGTCGGCCCTAGCAGACGATTTTAGAACTTTGCTTTCTTCCCCTTTCCTGGACGGCT
>Ga0306923_10006184_pt1 | contig 11772 bp, 17 predicted proteins | sample sta12Can44000108_FD_203841 | JGI IMG/M metagenome (GOLD analysis project Ga0306923, IMG submission 203841) | Lab enrichment of tropical soil microbial communities from Luquillo Experimental Forest, Puerto Rico - statanox.12C.anox.44.000.108 (v2)... | ecosystem: Environmental > Terrestrial >...
GCATTCACTGTGCAAGGACACGAATCAGCTTTAACTATCGAGCTGAAAGCTAGGGCAAGTACCAAAGCCGCAGTCACCCGAATGGATCGCATGTGCACACCTCGAAATTGCAGAATCCGAAGTACTGACTGGAATAACGTCCTTCTGTATACCCTTTGGCGGCGTAGTATGCAAGATACTATTCTAAGGCGGGCCATATGAGGAAATCTGAACTGATTACAGCGATTCAGAAAGAATCCTACTCTACGACTTTGGGACTTTTGTCGATGATCTGCCGAGCGGCTCCACGCCCACGACTCATAGACCACCGCTAATCGACGCCGTCTGTGCCAGAAATTCTCGAATTTTTGTTGTCCCGTCCGTCGTGAATCATACGGCGTGAATCGTGCTTGCCGAAGACGGAACCTTTTACATGCTGGCCGTCGCGCACCCGAGGAAACCGCAGGATGAATCGGAGCAGCCCCCTGATTGGAATGGCCTGAAAGGGAAGGCAGTCTCACCGGAAAGCGGTTAGCATGGGCCATGAGGGCGTGTCTGCCCTGAGGGGAGTCGTCATGGACGACGAATTGTGACCCTTTGACGGACTTGGTAGCAATGGTCGCCGCCGAAGTCGGGTTGCACCATCATGCATGGATGCGTTGCGAAAAGGGCAAGGAAATCGGCCATCCATGCGGCTGTCGGTGCGGATGTGGATTCGTTTGCGAGCGTCGCGCAGGTCTGGAGCGGATGTACCGAGAGCATGAGGAAGTTTTTCCTATCCGATAGCTAGGCTGACAGGGCGCGGGGAGGCTGGTCATGGATGACAAACAGGACCAAGAGCTAAAAGCTGCGATGCGTAAGGCTTTCTGGCCCCCAAGGAAATTAAAGGAAACAGAGGAATGGGCGGAACTGGTGAAAAAGACGCCCGAGGAACTAATTAACAGAGCCATCGACAATTACATTGAAGGCGGTTGGGGCGACGTTTTCCAAATCTTTCACGCCAATCATGGTCACTACCCTGAACACGCAGAGTTAGCCCAAGCTGCGGAGGAGTACAGAGAGGTCGGGAGAAGGGGGGAGCGTTCGGTTGACCTAGGCAGCATGAATCCCGACCTGTACGGGAAGAAGCTGTCGCGCGAGCAAAGCAACGCCAAGCTGGATTTTTACTTAGAAGAACTAGAGAAAGAGTTGAATGTGCTGCTAAAGGTCGTCGGGGACGGGGACGATGCAATCTCCGAAGGCGTGAAACGAATCGCGTTCATCTTTCATCGGGTTAAAGAGTCACGCGAGGAAGTCGATGGTGGCCCGATCCTTGGGAAGCTCTCGGACATGCATTGACAGGCAGGTGGGCATGGACTTTAGCTGGCCCGTGTTTTGGGCCGTTCTTGCAGCTTTCGCAGTGCGAGGCGTCTATCGGTCAGCGCGCCCCTTGCTCGCTCCACGCGCTCTGCGGCGTTCAATAATGGACTTTGCTGATTCGCCGCGTGTTTCACCATCGAAATGATGTCCGCCAGAGGCTTTTTGTGCCGCTGTTCGTGTGCTCGCTGGAGATTTTCTACAGTGAATCGTTGCGGAGTTGCAGCCAGTTTGTCACGCAATGCCTTGAGCACCTCGGGATTCCAATCCTGGGGATGTTTCAGAAGTACGCCGATTGCCTGGACATCGGACTCATGTGATTTTACATATTCGGAGAAGGCGACGAGATAATCCTCCGGTTTATATTCCTTGCCATCTAATCCCCTGATGAGCCATTCGGATGACACTTCATCTTCGGTCGTATGTGACACGAGAAAGACTTTGGATTTCCGTTTGTATTCCAGCAGCAACCGCTGGAAATCGGGATTGCGAAGGAGCGCCATCGTGCCGGTGAAGTCGTTTTTCAGGGTGCCGTAGAGACTCTTTGCAAACGCTCCGACGTCGCCTTCGGGTAAGAAGGCAGCAAAGTCTTTTCTTGAATCGCCGTGCATTTCCTTGTCGACTCGAAGCAAGCGCTTTGTGAGGCACCGAATGTTGTAGTCGCGGTCCCGATTCGCCCAAAAGTCTTGAAGCAATCGAACACAGTAAAGTGCGATTTGTCGGGAAACTTCTCTCCTTTTCGAGTACCGCGTCCGAGCATTTGTTCGAAAAGGATACGCGATTTGACGGGTCGTAAGAAAACGATGAATTCGAGGTCGGGAATGTCCACGCCCGTGCTCATCATGTCCACGGAAACAACGATGCCCGGACTCGGTCGGTTGCGGAATTCGCGGATTCGCTGCAATGGCCGGTCGACCGTCGGACTTCCCGTAATTTTCTGCACGAATGCGTCGCCGCGACCGAAGGCATCTCGAGCCAAATCGACGAGCTGGTCCGCGTGCGATGTGTGTGGCAGGTCGTTGACTGCAAAGATGAGAGTCTTAGGGAAACGGCCGTAACGCTCTTCATGTTCGGCCGCATATCTTTTGATTTCTTCGAGGATCTTCCGGTTGGAATCCGGAGACGTGATTTCACGCTCTACGGATGTGCTGTCGAATGCTCGCTCATCCCCAACGAGCTCGTGGTGCTGTGAGATTTACCGGCAGCCGGAGGACGAACTGGACTTGATCTGCTTTTGATGACGAGCAGAAACTAATTTTGACGCTAGGCGACGTAGCGGGAACGGGCGCGGCTCAGATCGGGTCGTCTTCTTCGCGACGTATCCCGAACGCTGCACCGTGTCGATTTCGGCTCCGACGAGTCGATGCCACGCCAATCTGGGCAGACATTCAAGGAAATGCGATGCAAAGTGCACATGGCAAGGTTTACGCAATCTCGGCAACGATTACCGCCGTTGAGCCGAAGACCCGCAAACGAACACCGCCATCCCGAAGTTAGGTTCCGGTGTCCGAACATTCCCTTAGCCCAATCCGGCGAAGTATTTAGTCCTAAAGACAGGCAGAGGTCAGTAATGGCATTGCCTTTAGGGCCGAGCGCGCCCAAAGGCCCTTCTGGGGCGCTCCTGCTTGGCCGATGTCCGGTTCCGAAGTTAAAAAGTAGACCGACTTACCTCCGAATAAGCCCGCGGACGTAAGTGAAATTGGGCTGAGCGGAGAACACGCGCTCCGTGAAACTCGCAGGCCGAAAGCACGAGTTGTTGACGAAAAGCTGCCGCGGCATCCGTGAAGCGATGCGTCAGCACTTGGCCATTCTGAAGTTGTGTAACGCCGATCAACCCCTCTCAATCGCCCGTCAAAGCTTCGCCGCATCGCTGTCGAGTCCAGCCTTTTGGAGCGCGTCCACCGCGTCCCAACGCCGCAGAATCTTCCCCGGTCGGATGTTAAGTCGATTTCAAAGACTCGGGAAATGACTTTTGGACGGTATCCGGTGTTCCCGAACATATATCGGGATGCCACCCTACGGTCGCGATCACTGCAATTTCGCGTACTCCGCTTTAGCTTGCTTTAGGATGGGGATGTCGGGGTCGGCGTCTTTCTTCTCATGGTAGATGCAAATCGAACGCATAAATCTCCTGCGTGCTGATGTCCCGCGGGAACAGCGGCACATCGCCCGGTCCCAGCCCGGTCCACGGCGAGCCGCCGAACTGCCCTGGGAAGAGTCGGATCTTCCTGAAATCAACCAGCTTGTCCAGCTTCATGTCGCTGACCCGCAACCGATAGTAGCCGGGCTCTTTATTGAGGCTAGTGTCGAGATTGACCGAAGCGCTGTCGTGTGACCACGCCAAATAGCCGATCGCACCTAGATCCTGATTCACGGGCAGCCATTTCTGATGCTTCACGTCGTACAAGATCAGTTTGTTGTTTCCAAGCGCGATAGCCGCAATGTAGCGCCCATTGGGCGACCAACGCGGAGCAAAAATGTTGTCTGACCCGGCAAGCTGCGAAAGCTTGTGCGTTTCTGGCTCGTAGATTTTTATCATCGACGTGTCGCCGGGAAAGATTCCAAACGCCAGTTGTTTGCCGTCAGGTGACCAGGTCGGATCGCGCTCCGGTATTTCGTCTCCGGTTATCGCTTGCGCGGTGCCGCCATCTTTCCCGACCAAGAATGTCTTCCACGGCTTGCCGGGACTCATAGCCGAAAACGCGATTTGCTTGGCGTCAGGGGACCAATGCACGAGAGCCGCCACCATTGGCGCATAGGTCAGCTGCAGCCGTTCGCTCCCGTCCAGCTTGCTGCGCCACAATATTTCTTCCGTACAACTGACATAGGCAACCCACTGACCATCTCGCGAAATGTCCACGTAATCAGGAACAGGCAGGAGAACAGGAGGATGCCGCGCCCAAGATCTCCTGGTTGGATGTTCAGGGCCCGCTCAATCCACCGTTTCATCCGTTAAAACTTCCTTCCTAACTCCTAACCTTTCCGTCCTAATGCGATCACATTTGAGGCAGCGGTTGGCGATCAAAGACATCGAAAGACACAAATCGCTTCTAAGTGAACCTCGATATTTACAAGAGGCCCGTTGGTTTCAACTTGTCTTCAACTGATCTCGTCTACTGCGAGTGGGAGAGCCGCTTGGAGATCGTGGTCGCGTGAAGTTTGCCGTCCTTGCCGAAGGTGCCGGTGCAAATCACGTAGTCGCCGTCTTTAACTTGGCTGGGGTCGATGTCGTTGACCTTCTTATCGGCGTGATATTGACTGACCCATTTTGTCGAACTGTCATATACAACGGTCCTCTCCAATGTCCCACCCTCCTTACGAACAGTCAGACTGGAATCGTCTTTACTGCTTCTTGCAATTCGACCTTCCCAGCGGTCCTCCTTCGCCTTGGCAGGAGCAGCCTCTTGCGCGAGCACTGCCTGCGCCAGCGGGAAGATAAGTGCCAACGCGAACAGCAGACCGAGTTGTTTCTTCAGCATGTTTTTCTCCTTATCCGGAATCACCAGAAAAGATGTGAGGTGTTGCACAAACTCTAAATCAATTCAGTACAGCACTTCGTTTTCGCCTTTTTCAGCGATCATCTTCTGGAACTGCGCCACAATTTTGTCCCGTCGCGTCATCACCGCTTTCACTTCATCCTTTGTGAGATATTGTTTGGTTTTTTCTGTCAGCGCGTTCGCGTCCAGGGCCTTCAGTTTCTCCAACAGGTGCCGGTCGCAGCGTACCAATCCTTTAGGGTCTTTTAGTTCGTTGTTGGGGCGAAATGCGCGGGTAAAGTCAATCCTCCAAATTTTCCAGTTTTCACCGATTAGCACGTTGGTTAGGTTGGGGTCGGAATCGTAGACCAAATTATCGAAGACCCGAATCTTATACATCTGATTGTTCCAGGCGTCTGCATCCGGCGGCGTTAATTTCTGTTTGTGGCGCTCCGCTTCATCCATCTTCACTGGCAACCACCAGCTCAGCGAGCCCACCTTGCCTGCCCATTTGCGTTCGACATACACCGGCAGCATGTCTTCCATGCTAAGCAACTCAGCCAGCGCGTAAGCAGCGATATTGTACTTGTAGGAGTCCACGAAGTTTATTTCAGTGTACGTGGCAAACTTCTGTAAGCTTTTGTGTTCATCAATTGGTTGGAAAGAGGCATCATGCGTAACCGTGCCGTCGGAAAGTGTAAGGCGCGATGTGTGGGTGATGCCTTTCTTTGCCTCGCGACTGTTCACCACCTTGGCGGTTAGAAGGAATTGCTTGATCTGCTCCGTGGTCAGGGTTGGCTCGTCCGCACCAACGGCGAAGAGCGTGCAAGTCAGCCACAGCAGAGCGGCAAGAATCACCGCGCTCCGGCGCAAGCGAACGGGATTCATAGGGGTACTCCTCAAAATTGCGGAGACTCTACATCTTCCGGGTGCAACATACAACCTAAAAATAGCTGCAAATGGAGCAGCCTCCCGACTCTGGAGGGCGCCTAGACGTCCTATTCATGAGCGAGACGGGAAGGGCTATCTGGCTCAGCCCATCGGTCAAGTGGTCATCAGCCAGCGCTACCGGGTGATTTGCCGCGAAGAGCATCCGAGGTTAGAAGAGTGAAATTTGTTCGTGGCGCTCACTGCAACTTCGCGTACTCGGCTTTGGCTTGCTTCAGGATGGGGATGTCGGGGTCGGCGTCGTTCCGTAAGCCAGAAAATCTTGGTACGAACTGCGTGACTTTGCCGGCCGCCTTAGAGCACATAAGCGCAGCCTAGGCCGAGATGATTGCCAGGCACCACCGGCGCGAAAAAATAACAACTTGCTTCGTCTTCAGTGTTCATCTTATGGGTCCAAGATAGCGGTCCAGCCATTCGAGGATTTCCTTCACCATAAGATCGTTCGGAGGCACGTGTCCTGATTCGTACACAATGTACCGTTTGTCTTTTTCCGGGGCACCGAAAAGCCGGAACAGCGGCTTCTGCGAGAGGTCGGGTGGAAAGATGTAATCGTAGCGGCCGTTGACCATCAGCACCGGCTTGCGGAATCGCGGGGCGAAGTTTATCGGCTCGGCTTCCGGCAACGTATCGGCGAATTCGAGTCCGCCGGCCACCAAGACATCCACTTTGATCCGATCTTCCACGGCCGTGAGCACCGGTGCTACAACAGCTCCCCAGCTCAGACCGTAAAAGGCGATCTTGGTCCGATCGAGATCGGAGCGTGTTTCCACGTAGTCAATCGTTCTCCCGAGGTCTTTGGACCAATAAATGATGTGGTCTCGGTAGAGTGTGGAGGCGTTTTGATAGTCCGACTTTAGAGCATCGCCCCGCTCGTACGTGCCCTTATAAATGGGGTAAATCACAGCTCGTCCACTTTTGATGAGCAGGTTCAACGAGAACATTTGGAGCGCCTTGCTCGACCGCTCCTGCACAGCGTAGGCGCCAGGGAAGTATATGACCGTCTGGTAAGGAGGGCGATAGTTCTTGGGAATGAAGACGTATGCTACGACGTGCTCGTTACCATAAGCTGCGTCAAACTCAACTTTCTCCTTCCTCCAGTACGGTGAAGAATCGTCCACGGATTCGGTCGAGCCATTAAGGGGCATCTTGTCATAGGCGTAAAGTCCTTTATAGATCTTGAAGATTTCGTCGGACGCGGGCTTCAGCTTGTTGAAGTCCCGATGAGGCAGGTCGATCGGGTCGGCCAGATTTTTTCCAGGGATCGAGACGTACTTCACAAGACGAAATCCGTAGTTTAACGCGCGCTGGAAAGGTGCTTGGGCGTCGGCTTGCGCAAACATGTAGTCCGGCTCGTTCCACGCCCCGCCCAAAATGTAACGCCTGTCGCCGGATGCGTTCCAACACCACTCTTTAGCGTTCCCTGCCATGTCGTAGGCCCCGGAAAGATTCATCCCGGAGTATTGTCCGATCGGGGCTAACCCGCGGCCCGAGAAGTTGCTGAGAGGAGTCATATATGCACCGTTAGTGCGGTTCTCGGCGGCCTTATTCCAGTGGTACACGGTCGGCAAGCTCTTGCCCGCAAATACTGCATAGGCCGCCGCTTCGTACCAGCTCACGCCCGTTACGGGGAAGTCGGCTTGCCCCTCCGGATAATCACCGGATTCCCAGCCTGCGGGTCCTGGCCTGCCGGTTCGGTCACGAAACTCCTTCATAGCTTCGGCCCAGGAAAGCCTGCGACCGTCTCGTACAAACAGCTCCTTCCAGTACTCGGGCTTGGAATACCCGTCCGCGTCCAGGAACCTCTTGTAATCCCGGTTGGGGACCTCATAGCGGTCGATCCAGTAATCACCAACATCACGTTCCGGCAAGAATTCGAAGCCCGGAAAGCTCAACTTGACCAGCCCCGCCGACACAATCAACATGCCGTAGGGCGTATCGGCTTTCGTAAATAATTTGAAATTCAGTTCGGCGATCGTTTGCGAGATAAGAGCCCTTTGTAGCTGGCTGGGGTTCCCGAGCTCGACTGTGTCATATCCGTCTTTGTGAATTTTCCAGCGGTAAAAGCCTTGCGGAACGCGGGTCTGGGGCAGGGGTGTGCGCCCTAAATACTCCCACGCACCGTCTTTTGATTCGTATGGTCTGAAATAGACGTCCGCACCCTCGGGCTCGGAGTGAATAGAGGCCACTTGGGACATCTCCGGCCACAATTTCTCAAGCGTCGGGTCATTCGGAATGTATCGTGCGGCTTCTTGGGCCAGACGAAATGCCTCCGCATATCTCGACCTGTCAGCAAGCTGCACAATCTGAGGAATCCCATGCTCTCTAGCCCAGCGTATCTTGGCATTGCGCTTAACGGACCAGTTTGCAAGAAATCCAACGACGAGAATTGCAAGACCCACCGGAACAGCGAGGCGCGGATTACGGATCGATCGACTGATGGACAACATGACTGATGGGCGGGGAGTAAGCTCGCGCTTCAGAGCCTCAAGCTCTGCCCTCAGTTCACCCGCGGACTGGTAACGCTTCTCGGGGTCTTTCTCCAGGGTCCGATTCACGATCCGTTCGAGCTCGGTAGGCAACTTAGGATTCAAGCGTGTAGGCAACATGGGACGCTTGTGTAGGATGGCGTCGCAAATAGCTGTCGGGGTGGTTCCCTCGAACGGGTAACAGCAGGTTGCCATTTCGTAAAGAACGATACCTAAAGAGAAAAGATCAGTGCGGGCATCCAGTTCCTTTCCGAGCGCCTGCTCGGGCGACATGTACGCGACTGTTCCCAGCGTGCTGCCGGGCCTTGTCAGGTGGTTTGAGTCTGCTTCGAGCGTGACCGTGGTGCTTAGATTGTCAGACGCGCCCTTGGCTGAAATGACCTTTGCAAGACCGAAGTCAAGAATCTTGGCGCGACCGCGCTCAGTGACAAAAATGTTGGCAGGCTTGAGGTCCCGATGAATGACTCGTTTGCTGTGTGCTGCGTCGAGCGCATCGGCAATCTCGATTCCCAAATCCAGCACGTGATCAAGAGGAAGAGACTTACCCGCGATGCGATGCTTTAGGGTCTGACCTTCTAGAAGCTCCATAGCGATGAACGCCTGGCCATCCTGCTCGTCGATCTCGTGGATAGTGCAAATGTTAGGGTGGTTCAAGGAAGAAGCAGCCTGTGCCTCTCGCTGGAAACGAGCCAGAGCATTGGGGTCATTGGCTACATGGTCAGGCAGGAATTTCAGGGCTACGAACCGGTGAAGCTTGATGTCCTCGGCCTTATAAACCACACCCATTCCACCGCCGCCAAGCTTTTCAAGGATGCGGTAATGCGAAATGGTCTGGCCGATGAGTGACTGGGACTCTGGCATTGGCGAGAATGTTAGGTTGCGGAGCTGGAGCAAGTCAACGAAGCTGCGACACGAACGTGCCGCAGTTTACGCAGGAAGTTCAAAAAGGCTTGCTTGCTCGAATCTCAGCGGAAGATGCTTGTCTGATGACCACGTCGACGTTCTCGCCCCTGGCTGCCGTGCGGACTGTTAGCACTCGTTTGGTCAATGCCTCCGCAATATCGCCCGAGGTGACCTTCACGATCCGTTGCTGGATGCGGTCGTCAAACTCTTTGCGGATCTCACGCACCTGATCTTCGAGGTTCTGGGCTAGCACGCGGAAGTTTTCGATGAACTGCTGGTGTGCTTCGCGCAAGTAAGCGATCTGCGCCTCGTGGGCAGCCGTGGCCCTGGCGGTGGCGCCGAACGGAGGACGTAAGAAATCGCTCCATACGATCTGGGCCCTCGAACACTCTACTTTTTTCCAGCCTGAGTAACGAATAGAAGAATCTCGGTCTGCCTCTTGAAGACTAGCCATTGGAGCATTTGGAGCAGCCTAAGCCGATCTCAAAACTGTAAGCGCAACCGAAGCAATGACTTAGCTTAGATTCCCCCTGCTTTGCAAGCAGGGGGTCGCCGGTTCGATCCCGGTCACGTTCACCAACTCATTATGCTCAGGCCGCTCATCCTGTGCTCTCCCTTCTTTAAGTTAGGCCGCAATTCCCGTGCAACGCCAAGAGATTGTTCGCGTTGACCTTCCAGCCCTGAGTAAGCTGACGACGAGTAGTTGGGAATCAGTGTAGATGTCGGTTTGAGGTCTGTGTAGATCAACACGCTCGCGAAGCAGTTTTCCGAGAAGAGCGTACAAAGTCCATCATTGATGCTGCTTCGCGCACTTCCGTGAGCTTCGTTGCCTAGGCCGCAGCCATCAACCCAAAACTTTGGTGCGTTCCAGTTCGGCGGCTCCTTCTGTCTAGTCTGATTTTTTCGTTCCGATTGCCAGTTCTTCCGTTGACGATTTTGGGCTTTGCGGACGCAGCCACTTCCAAATCGCTGAAAATCCAATGGCGAATACTTCGTACAGAGCGAAGACCCCGGCTGCTAAAACCGCTGCGGCGAACACTGTGAGAAACATTGGGCGAGGCGGAGCCATGTAAAGGTCGAAATCCTGCACGGCATGCGCTATGTAAGCCTGTCGACCAAGTCGACTCCAGCCTACGTAGCGGTAATGCTCATAGAATCCCAAGGTGACTCCGAACACCGCCGCTGCAAATATCCTAGCCGACCAATTTCGATTCATAACAAGCCAAACTCCGGCGATCGACGATCAAATTTCCAGCATTTGTATCACAGAACAAGGGAAATGCATGAGTTTGCGCCTGATGAGCGCAACGAGCGGAGAATTCTTATTTTCCTTGTAGGCGACAGCCGAGGCGCGCGGTAGGGTCTAAGATGTGAAGATCTCTATCCACAAGTTCAACGTTGTATCTGTCATCGGCTGGGGATTCCACAGGATCATCGGCATGTCGCCGATGATATAAGGGCGAAATTCTTTCTCGTATCGTTCGCGAAGGATGTGTGCATCTAGCTTTTGCGAGCGGAACAAGTACTCGGCGTCGGTGATGTCAACATCTCCGTTCCGCTCCAACTTGGATAGTATGCAGTCGTAGGGATCAGGTACGAGTAGCCTCAAGAGTTTGAATTGTCACTTGGCCATTTCGGTCAAACGCGATTCATAGTCTTCCGGCAAGTTCGTCACGGAGACCTTGTGGAGGCATATTCGATATTTCTGGTGAAGCCGAGAGCCTTCACCTGCCTTCTCAATCAAATTGAGGTTTGCCGGAACGGCGGTGTAGTAATCAATGTCACCTGTCGTGCGAACAAAACCGTAGAAGTAAACGACCACGAATCCACCAATGCAGGGAAGTTCGAGAGGCTCATGCAGTGCAGCGTCAATCTCAGTTAGGAACTCCTTCCAAGGGGAAGGTAGCAATGTTTCAGTCGACATACTGAAGATGCTCTGGTCGCATGCGTGTCAGAAGGTTCCAATGCGCGGCGTCCGTGGTCCGGTTGGCTCTCAGCCATTTTTTTTCGGCTTCGGTTCGAGGAGGACGTGGGAGAAAGTCTTCCTTCACAAGGCGACTTTCTTCAAGCTCTTGTTCAAGTTGGCTCAACTCAGAGAGTCGCGGGTGATTTTTGTTTTCCGCCACTCGTTTTGCGAGGGTGACAACAAACCCTAGCCTATTTTGAAGATTGAATTTTCGAGCATTCTCCACAAGCCACGAATTGGCCTTCGCGAACCTAAAGACAACCCACGGTAAAGCCGCTGCGACACGGGCATCGAGGCTCTGTTGAGACAATGCCGTGAGCAGGAATTCCGAAGGATTCTTTTTGCGCGTCCTCGTAGCTAGATACACAAATCCCGGATACTCCAGACGCGCAAGCATCTGGGTCAGTCGCTGATCGCCCGCAGGCTCCGGAGTGAAAGCTTCAGAGGTGGGTAGCACTTCTGGTGACAAGTCGTACACGACAGTGGCCCGGCGAACCAAGCCAGGCGTAAGCCGCCGCTTTGCCTGCTCTAAGCAATTCAGGTGAGCCTGAGATATACCCAACTTCGCCGCGGCCTGGGTTTGGTTCCAGCCTTTAGCGAGTCGTGCAGATTTAAATCCGTGCGGTGTCATAACAATAAATTATAGCACTCTTGCTAT
>Ga0306923_10006185_pt1 | contig 11771 bp, 20 predicted proteins | sample sta12Can44000108_FD_203841 | JGI IMG/M metagenome (GOLD analysis project Ga0306923, IMG submission 203841) | Lab enrichment of tropical soil microbial communities from Luquillo Experimental Forest, Puerto Rico - statanox.12C.anox.44.000.108 (v2)... | ecosystem: Environmental > Terrestrial >...
TAACCGGGGGGCGGATCCAGGACCAGGAAGACATTGCCACGGTTCTGAGCCAGGCCCACGATGGGGCCGACGATGGTGGGGTCGTACTGACCACACAGGTTGACCACGAAGGGCTGGTCCGGGAACTGGTCCAGCATGCCGAACGCCGTCTGATAGTCGGTGGGCTGTGGGACAGGAGGCACAGCCGGGGGCGAACCCGTACCGTCCAGGCCACCGCTCAATTGCGTAGCCGTAGCTGTCGGCTTGGGGTTGTTGGCCGGGGGCGTGCTGGTCGATGGGCCACCCGCAGGCTGCGACAACACGATCCAGTTGGAGCCGGTGTAGGGGTTGTTCACGATGGGCAGGGCGTAGTTGGACTGCCCCAGGTAGTTGGAGTTCTGGACCATGGACAGGTTCAACCACTGCTCCACCACATTGCCTGGACCCGGTGTGCCTACGCCTCCCGGCAGATAATGGACCACGATGTTGAAGGTCAACGCCGGAGTCGTCGGGGTGCTATTGGCCTGGGTTTGGGCACCCGGCGTGATGTCGATGTAGAGGTTGTTGCTCCATGAGCCTGGGTTGGCAGCCGTGATGGTCAGGGTGGGAAGCGGAGTGGCAGCCTGGTCGCTGATGGTGGTCTTGGCTGCCACTGGAAGCGACGCTGCGGTGTTGACACGAATGACCACCGCAGCGGTACCGCCCGCAGAAAAATAGCTGTAGACGGCCAGATGCAATGGGCTTACGGGGCTATTTAGCTCAAAGCCACCGTACGTCCCCACGAAGTCCTTCCAACTGGTCACGACAGTGGCCGTCATTGGCCCCCGAGGGGCCATCCCGATGAAGCAGGCAACCGCATCACCAGGCGTGGAACTGACGTAGGTGGGGAACGACGAGGTGTCGATGTAGACGCCTGGACGGGTCAAGGTAGTGGGCATATCACGCTCCTGCTGTCTCGGATCGGTACTGGCCGTGGATCTCGCCGGGAAGTACCTGGGGCGTGTCCCCGATAGCACTCACCGCACGCTTGCCCCACACCACCTGGCCGGAACGGGCCTCGACCAGATCGAGGATCACCTTGGCAACCCGAGTAGTGGCGATGGGGATCATCGACTCGACTTCGGTTGAGATACGGACTTGATAGATCTGCCGGAAGAGCCGCTTGTCGGCCTCCATGCTGTTGGTGCGAGTGGTACCGAGGATGGTGAGCCTTCGCACCGTGCCCCCTGGGCAAGTCACCTGGGCGAAGCGGGGGTGCAGTCGACCCAGGGCGAGAGCGCCACTGATCTGGCTGATGTGCTGGTTGATCCTGGCCGACACCGTCACCGTGTAGTCGAAGTCCATGGGGATCGGGTACTCCATCATCACCGCATCCGGCCAGGGGATGTTCTGGAGATAGCGATACCACACCGGCACCCAGCCTCGATGCTCCCGCTCATGGGCCACCCGCTCGCTGACAAAATTCAGGATGATCGACGGGTAGGTGATGCGCCTTTCCTCACGCTCTGGATTGTGAAACCACACCGGCACCGGACGAGGCGTATTAGGGCTGGTGTTGATGTCGGTGACGGTGACGCCCTGGAGCAATTGCTTTAACCCCATGTCCTCTTCGGTGTAGAGGCCCAGGAAGGGAGGATTGGGGTCAGTGTCGTACTGCGGATCGATGACGGTCATTTCAAGGACGCCGCCAGTTCAGAGAAGAACTCCTGCTCGACATCCCCGGCCTGCTTCTCCAGATCGAGGGCCACGTCAGCCACCTGGAAGATCTCATCCATCCGGTGGGCACGGGGCAGCAGGGGATCGTCAGGTGGGATGCCCACGTAGACGTTGGCGGTCTCCACCCACACCCGGAAGCCATCACCCACGTCCCGGTACTGGGAGATGGTGGGTTCGCCGTAGACCAGGGTCCGCATGTTCCGGCGCAGTATTTCTCCCGCCGACTTGGCAGCACCCACCACAGTCTTGGGCTGACCCATTTTCTCGTACTGGCGTGCAGCCTTGCCCAGCATGTCCACGTCGGATCGGTTGACGCAGTTGAATAAAGAGGAAGGCATTTTCCCTCTGTCGCTGGGCGTTTTTTGGCTGGTACTACCTGACCGGCGTTAGCGGGCCGGATAGCTCCAAGCGTAGGTCCGGGTGCAACGCCCCCCTTGACCACCCGAACATAGCCTTGAGGTGTGTCAGTAACTGGGCCGGTCTCCGGGCTTCCCAACCCCTACGACATCACGGCAGGCCAGCCGGGGCAGTACCCCGACACCGACCAGGGACTCCTGTACCCTCCGGTCGATCCCTCATCGACGCAGCGGATCGCTCAGATGGCACGGCTCCGGTTGCGGGATCTGCCCCGGCCCTTCCTCGCACGACAGACCACGTCAGGGGTGGCATGGCGTTTTGAGCTTCCGGTGGAGAACGTCCAGGCTGATGCTCTCCAGGTGGTCCTCACCGACACCACCTCCAACGGGACGGTGAGTCAGGTCCAGGGCCAGGACTACGTTCTCGATGCCCATGGTGGCATCGTCACCTTCCGGGCCGCTCCCGGCCAGGGGCTGCTCATGGTGGCCCAGGGCACCTACTACCGGGACTTCCTGCCCGCCGAGCTTGACCTCTATATCCGCACGGCCTACATCCAGCACACCTATGGGAGCGACCCGGCCTGGGAGGGCACGCTCGACATGGGGTACCCACCCCCACCTGGCCCTCCCCCGCTGAACTCCGCAGGCCAGCCCATCTACCCCGGCACCCCGGCCCCCATGATGCTCAACGAGGTGGAGGAGTACCCGGTCTCCATCCTGGTGACGATCATGGCCTTGTGGGACATGGCCGTGGGCCTGGCCCAGCAGCATGACGTGCATACGCCCGATGGCGTGACCATCCCCATCAGCCAGTCCTTCCAGCAGATCATGTCCATGATCAATGCGCTCCAGCAGCAGTACCTGAACCTGTCGAGCGCCCTGGGCGTGGGCCTGTACCGCATCACCCAGTCCAGGCTGCGCCGGGTCAGCCGTACTACGAAGAGGTTGGTGCCTATCTTCCGGTCCAAGGAGTACGACGACATCACCTGGCCCCAGCGGGAGATGCCACAGATCGATGTCACGCAGAAGATGTACACCTACCAGGGCACCTGGGATCCCGAGCGGCCTTACAACGTCCAGGATCTCATCGACTTTGAGAACCACCGCTACGTGGCCCTCCAGCCCAGCACCAACATCAACCCCACCTTGGATGTCGACCCCAAGACCGGATCCGGGTACTACTGGGCCTGGACCACGATAAATACCGGGTGGGTCGGCTGGTGGTGAACCCTCAGGACAGGAAGGAAGCCGAGGAACACCGGCTGAACCAGCAGCAGTTCGGCCCTCATTTGCCGGGGCGGGACGTGAATCCACACCAACTGGCTCTGCCTGGCATGGAGAAGATGGCCCACCCCTGGGCCGAACACCTGGCCCGTGGCTACACCCTCCAGTACGGCCAGTCCCGGAGTGAGCATCACCTCCAAGCCTGGGATCTCAGCCACCCCAAGTACCCCACCGAGGTCGCCCACCTGGACTGGAAGAAGAAGCGGGGGCCGATAGGGCCAGCCACCTATCCAGGCGAGATCTCCATGGTGCAGAACCTCGCCCGAGAGGAAGGCTCCCGCATGGAACCCAAGGCCAAGGGCCTGGCCGGGGCACTCATGCGCTCAGCCCACTACTTCAACTTCGGCCAGGACACCGTGCCCATCCATTCCCCCGTCCGATCCTTCGCCGGGGAGCATTTCGCCAGCACGGTGATGCCCGAACTCAAGCCCGACGTGTGGAACAACTACATCAGCGAGGAACACACCCGTGCCCCCGGCAAGCCTCCAAGCGAGTACCCGAAGTGGCCCCACACTGACATCAAGGCCGTCCATCCCTTCCAGAAGGCAGAGATCGAGGCCCGTAATACCAGGCTCACCAAAATCAGGGGCAAGACCCAGCAAGTCAAGTCAGGTCAGGGGACGCTCTTCTAATGCCGATCTACACCCCCAACTACATCGCCAAGGACCGGGTCATCCGCATGAACGAGGTCATGCGGAACTACCAGCGAGTGTGGGGCGAATCGGTCCTGTGGGCCGAGTACGACGCCATGGACGCCTCCAAGCATCAGGTCTACGACGAGGGGCCAAGCCGGGTGTGGTACCCACCCGTGGTACTACCCGTGATGTTCCTCGACTTCCGCCAGGACGATCCCATCGACACCGATGAGGGCTTCTACGTCCTGTCCACGGCCAGCGTGTGCTTCCAGGTGACCGAGGCCACCGACCGCTTCCGAATAAATCCCCTCTTCACGGCCTCGCACTTTCGTGACCGGTTTTCCTACGACAACATCGTCTATCGGGTGACCAAGTACGAGAAGCAGGGCTTCGTCCACGGCACCTACCTCACCATCAGCGCCCTGGGCGAGCAGGTAAAGGCCGAAGAGGTCGTTAACGACGCCCAGCAGCAGGACTTCTTCGTGCAGCAGTTGGTGTGGTGATGGACGCCCTGATGATCTGGAACGCACAGACCCAGGTAGTAGTGGTCAAGTACCCGAGAACCGTGCCCATGAACCCGCCTGACCCCTTCCAGGGCTGGACGGCCCAGGACCAGGAGATGCGGCCTGAAGTACCAGGAGTGACGGCCTGATGCCCCTCATCCAGTACGACTTCTACCTCAGCGCCGGGGCCGACTGGCAGAAGACCGTGCGCCTGCGTGACCCCACCTCACAGAAGCTGATCGCCCTGGAGGCGGCGGTCATGGAGATCCGCAACAGCAACTACGTCCTGGTGCTGCGGCTCGACTACGCCACCAGCCGGTGTGTGGTGCTACAGGACGGTGCCTCGATCTCGTTGCACATCCCTGCTGAAGACAGCCTGGCCTACCTGTCCCAGGGCAACTACCCAGGGGCGGTTCAAGCGGTCGGAGTGTGGGGCATCGGACGCTCTTACATCTACGACCTGTTCGTCCTCTATGGCACCGGGGTGCAGGACCGCATCATGCGGGGCTACTTCTACGTCGACCCCAACATCACCAGGGCACCCGACGTAGTGGCCCAGCCGCTCGCCATCGGATTGAAGGGCAGCTATGACTGACGCCATCGTCATCACCCCCGAGAATGATGTCATCGAGATCCTCACCCCTGGTCTGCCGGGGCCTCCCGGCCAGCCCGGTCCCCAAGGCCCAGGAGGGGTGCAGGGGCCAACTGGACCAGCAGGCCCAGTCGGTCCCAGTGGGCCACAGGGGCCTCCAGGGGGCTTTGTGGTCGCTGCGGTGGTGCCAGATGTCAGCCACCTCCCTGCGGCCCCCACGTCGGCTCAGGCGGGCCAGGTATGGCTGGTTGGTACTACCAGCTACGTCGTCTACTGGTGGAATGGGACGGCCTGGCAGACCCTCAACATGGCAGCCGGTCCTCAGGGGCCTCCAGGACCAGCGGGGCCGACTGGACCAGCCGGTCCCCAGGGAGCAGTAGGGCCGACTGGCGCACAAGGACCGGTCGGAGCCACTGGCGCAACTGGAGGCATGGATCAACTCCTCCCCGCAAGCTGGCAGGATGCGTCCTCACTCCTGGTCACGCCCTGGAAGGCCCTACCCGGCTCCCTAATTAGCTACTCGCTCGACGGGTTCGGTCGCTGCCAGTTACGGGGTGAGGTTTACTTCCAGGGCGGCAATCCTGGGGACGCCTCGATCATTATGACCTGCCCCCCAGGCACCACACCGACGCAGAACGCCACCCTGGCAGCCATCGAGGATGTCATCCCGACACGGGTGTACAGGGTCGACGTACGCACAGATGGCAACATTGTCCTGCGGTTCCCAGTGCCCCAGTCAACGGGCCAACTTTTCCTCGACAGTCTCATTTGGAGCAAGGAGTAACCATGACCGACACCGCCCCGCCTGAAGAGCCTGAGTCCCAGTCCCAGCCCGGTATCGAGACCGAGAAGTCTGCCGAGATCACCACCCAGCAAGGAGCCGAGATCTCTCACTCCGAGGAGACTGGTGTGGTGTGGCCCCCCGAAGCCGGGGATCCTGCCACGGGTGAAGGTGCCCATGGTGAGACCACGCCTGAAGAGGCCGAAGCAGAATAATGGCCCTAAAGCGAGTCGCCATCCCTTCCCCGAATTATTCCAGTCGAGGAGGGGCTGGCGTCAGATTGATCGTCATGCATACCGCTGAGGGATCGAGAACATACCAGTCGTTGGGTTCATATTTTCAGAACCCGTCATCAGGGGTTTCTTCCCATGTGGGCATTGACGACACCGCCAACACGGTTGGCGAATACGTACAACGGTCAGGGAAGGCGTGGACTGCCTCCAACGCTAACCCCGTGGCTGTACAGGCTGAACTCTGTGCCTTTGCCGCCTGGGACAACGCCGAGTGGCACAGGCACCCAAACATGCTCAGCAACGCTGCCGCCTGGATCCGGGAGGAGTCCCAAGCCTTCGGCATCCCCCTCGTCCGACTCAACGCCAGCCAGGCCCAGGGGTCAGGACGGGGCGTCTGCCAGCACGTTGATCTCGGAAGCTGGGGTGGAGGTCACACCGACTGTGGCCCCGCCTTCCCCATGGACGAGGTCATCGCCATGGCCGGGGGCCAGCCAGGCCCCGCCCCTGGTCCCACACCTCCTCCAGCCGGAAAGGCTCCACCATTCCCCCTGCCATCCGGCTACTACTACGGGCCTGCTTCAGGACCGACCCAGTCAGTGTCAGGTCAGTACCCACCCTACGGTGGGCCGAACGGAGCGGCAGGACTCAAGCAGTGGCAGGCACAGATGGCAGCCCGAGGCTGGACGATCAGTGCTGATGGGTTCTACGGTAATCAGACTGCTGGAGTAGCACGCCAGTTCCAGCAAGAGAAGGGCCTCTCAGTGGACGGTCTTATCGGCAGCCAGACATGGTCTACAGCCTGGACCGCCCCTGTGACCTGATGCCCTTCGGCAAGCCACCAGACCAAGCATGGTCTGCTTACATCCGACAGATGTTGTCCTTTGTACTGGGTGGTGCCGTGGTCATTCGGGGCATCATCCAGAAGGGGGCCAATGTTCCCGAGCTAGTGGTTGGGCTGCTTCTCATGGGCGTGGTACCAGTAGATGCTGTCCTGAATCGATTAGGTGTAGGCAAGAAGACAAACGGTGAGTTCAGTACCGGGAGCGGAACAGCCACCTCAGAAGCAACCCCTGTGGGATCGACTAGCCAGCAGCCAGGAGGTTGAGTCACCACGATGGCTAGTCAGATCCAGACAGGTCATCATCTTCGCATTAGGCGTATGGATGATCGTCTATTCGGTGAGGGCGTCGAGCAAGAACATCGCCTACGTCATCGCCGGGTTCATACTGGTAGGCATCATCCCTGTAGAGGAAGTGATCCGGCACGCCGCCCAGATCAACACCAGGCGACAGGAGCGTAAAAACGCACGTCAATCACCGACCTCATCGCCCTCCTCACCGGAGTCGCCGGGATCATCACTGCCATAGGCGGCATACTGCTGGCCGTGAGGGCAGTACGGAACAAGGAGCGTAAGTCAGCCAAGGAGGACTTGGACACTGTGAACGTCATGCTGTCTGAGGAGCGGCGGTTACGGATCGAGTCCGAACAGCGCAACTACGAGTTGATGATCCTGCTGGCAGAACATGGCATCAAGCCACCGTTGAGGCAGGTCACAGATGAGAATCCTTCGTAGGATCGGCAGACTCTTCGTATCCGCTTGGTTCTGGCTCATCATCGCCGGGTGCCTGCTTACGACCTCGTCGCTGTTCCTGGTCTACGGCAATCCTTCAAGTGCCTCAACGACACCAGGGCCACAGGGACCAGTCGGACCACCAGGATCAATCGGGCCAGCAGGGCCACAGGGACCAAAAGGGGACAAGGGTGCAACCGGAACCGCCGGAACCAACGGAAGCTCAAGCTCAGGCAGTGGAGGCGGAACTGGAGGCACAGGAGCTACGGGAGCGACGGGAGGGGTGGGAGCGACGGGAGGAACGGGAGCCACCGGAGCCACCGGGAGCCAGGGATCGGCGGGTCAGACAGGCGGCACGGGAGCGACGGGGGCTACAGGCGGCACGGGAGCGACGGGTGGGACGGGTGCAGTTGGCCCGCCTGGAAGTACCGGACCTCCTGGCCCTCCTGGCCCTGCCGGTCCAAGAGGCGAGACTGGATCCACCGGGGCTAGTGGTGCTACGGGTAAGACCGGTGCTGTAGGAGCTACTGGGCCACCGGGACCGCAGGGACCGGCAGGTATGACCTGCCCCACCGGGTACAGCACCCAAGCCTTCACCATCAAGGAGAAGAGTCAGACCTTGAACGTCTTCGCCTGCATCCAGGGTTAGCTACTCGGTGTCACTCGCCAATCGTGAGGTGAACACGTCGTCCAGGTAGCCGGTAGCGCCCAAGAAGCTGGGATCCTGACCGGCCACGGCGGCGATCTGCTCCTCCAGGGTGGGCATGGGAGGCGGGGGCTGTACGTCGCTCATTAGCTCAGGTTCTTGCTATAGCTCCCTGCTGAGATGGTGAAGGTATCTCCCAGGTTGCAGGTCTTGGGCGTGCTAAGAGGGCCGAACCAACGGCGGGTGGTGCCGTTCACATCCCACTCCTCGACTCCCACGACTTGACAGGCGGGCATCGACGCATACGTCAGGGTGTTACTCGACGCAATGGAGCCACCGGAGGGTGCGGCGAACTGGATCTGCTTACGGCTATAGCTTCCGCCGCCCGTATTGGTCACCTCTGTACCCGGTGTCGTAGGGCTACCCATGGCCGTCACCAGGGCCACCATCTGCGTGCCGACGCCACCAGAAGGAGCCGTGAAGGCAGCCTGACCACTGCTGGCAGCGAGGATGTTGTTCGCTTCGGTTGTCGTCAGGTTGGCCGTGGCTCCTCCTCAAACTCTGCTGAGGTGATCCCTTGTTCCTCAAAGAGTTCCTGGAGGTACTCCCGTGGCGGGTTGCCCATGAACTCGTTGAAGCGGTCGCCCAGGTAGATGTCACCTAGGGCCTCCTGGGCGTGCTTCACGCTTACCTGGCAAATCTCACAGCCGTCTTCGGCACAGCATTGGACGTGTTTGGAGACCGACAGATCAGTTCCCTGGCGTGTAACCGGGTGGTTGATAGCCACGTACTGGACGTGATGAGCGTGGCTGTCGGTCTCACCGCACTTGGCGCATGTGCGCTCTACCCGCTCGACATCAGTCATCAGTGGTAGACGACTCCCCGGCTTTCCAGCCAGTTATAGAGGTCTCTCGGAACCCGATAACGGCGACCACGCAGGAAGGTGTAACTGGTGCCTACGCCGTAGGTCATGTCTTCGATGTCGGAGTTGACCCGAATGACTCGCCACTCATCCTCCACCACCATGGGTTCCGGCCCCAGGTCTTGCACCTCCAGGGCGTTGGGGGTCTGCACCTTGGGTACCTGCTTGGTCTCCATGTCCTGAAGATCCTTCATGGGGTCGTAGCCAGGGATCACGTTGGTGGGATCCAGGATGGGATCGTCCTCCATCGTGATCGGTCGGTTAGAGAGGGCCTCGATGCGGGCCTGGGCCTCCGGTGACATCTCCACCACCGCACCGGAGGAGGGGTCGTAGACCCCTTCCTCCTCGATGACGGTGTCGACCTGATTCACCAGGCCAATTTCCTGCTGACGCTGGGCCAGCGTGTCCTGGTTCTCCTCAGCCAGCTTGATGCGCTGGGAGCCAGTGAAGTCGCCTCGTTGCGGTCTCGCCATTGTACCTTTTCGTACCTTTTCAGTTAGTCCATGCCTGAACGACCGATTGGTCCGTTATGAGACCGAATCCCCAGATAGCATACCAACAAAGGGCATGTTCTCTACCGAAATCCAATACACCACCATCACGTAGCTCGACAGGCAACGCAATGGCATGACCGAACGCATTGTCCCCGAGGTAGAGCGCACCGTGCGTCACGCCAGCGTTGCCCTGACCGGTGCCGCCCGCAGGGCCTGCACCAGGGGCGTACTGCCGCACCTGGGTTGTCTCGATGTATACCACGTCATTTAGACGACCTATCTCGCCTATCATGAAGTTTCCAGGAGCGGCGTACTTGGTCATTTCGATGAATTCCGGGTTATCTCGTATCCTACGAGACTGATGCGGGTCGATGAAGCAGACGTAGGTCTCACCGATCCTGGGCACGTTCTTGGTCGCCAGGGTCTCCACGGCGTCCTTGGTCACGTTGACGCTCATGTACTGGGTGCCAGCCAGGGCGGCATAGTTCGCCGCCACCGTGCCCTGGTCATACGGGCTGATCGGGGTGATGGCACCAGTCGGCAGGGCGTAGCCGAAGATCGTGCTGGAGGACTGGTACAGGGTGTCCCTGGCCGAGCCGTCCAGGTACTTCGCCATGTTGCGGCCCAGGAGCCGAGAGGACGACGCCATCACGTCATCGAAGGACGCATTGAGCAGTAGCTCACTGACCGCCACGGCATAGCCCTGCTCAGCCACCGTGATGGCGTACTGGCTGGCCGTGAGGGCGGCGGTCTGCATGCGGACGCCTTCAACCAACTGCGTGGCGTCGCCCAGGTTATTATAACGCATGAAGTTCACTTGAAGTCCAGGTTGTATACCCAACTCCGTCTTCTTTACAGCAAACTGCTCGAAGCGCAGTACGGGCATTGACTGAAAGAGTATCTCTTTCGACCAAATGACCTGAATGGCTGGGGAAAGCTGTGAGTTCGTCCCTGGGTAGCCCGTGGGGCTGGCACTCAGCAGCGGGGTTCCTGTGATGCTGGATGGCACTAGCCAACCTCCTTATTTCGGGTACTACCTCTTCATTGCCCTCTGCGGCTTAACGACGCCGCTCGCAGCAACTGGTCTCGCTCAGCAGCGTATTCCTCCGGGGTCATAGCCTTGAGTTCATCCGCTGTATACGTGCGTGTGGTCTGTGAAGTCTCCATGGGGCCGACTGGAGGTGCGGTGACGCCCACAGTCGGTCTTGTGGAATTCACCTGACGCAGACCGTTGACCACATTGCTCTTGATCATGTCGGTTTTTTGGATCAGCAGAGTGATGGAATGATCGATCTCCTCTGGAGTATTTCCAGCAACAAGATCTCGGAGTTCCTCTGCGATTTTGTCGCCGTCCTGGGCCATGCGCTGAGCCAGGTAGGTCTGGAGCGAGGCATGACGGCGCTCCTGGTCAAGGATGGCAAGGGCGTTTTCCCGCTCCTTGCGCTCCGAGGCCAGCTTCTCTTCCCACTCCTGGTCCCTGCGGGCCATAAGATCCCGCAGTTCCATGTCCTCTTCTTCTTTTTTCTTGGCCGCTTTTGCAGCTTCCCGCTGAGTCTTCTCGTCAGCCTTGAGGCGATCCTCTTCGGCCTTGCGGAACTGAGCCAGTTCATTTTCCAGGCTGTCAGCCCTGGTCTGCTCAGCGGCGTAGCGGGCACGCTCCTCCTGGCGGATGCGCTCTACGTCCTCAGCGGTGAACGCCTGGGGCGGCTCGCCCCCACTGCGTTGCTGACGGGGTGGCTGAGCCGGTGGCTCCTGAACCGGGACAGTGATGCTGTTGGGGTCAGGCGGCGGCTCGCCTTCGGGTGGTGTGGTCGGTGGGTCGGTGACAGCCATTACTTACCTTCGTCCTCCTCCGGTACTCGTCGCTGGGGCATCGTGGTCCCGTGGGCCAGGGCCACGATTCGCTCAAACATCTTCTGGATGTCCTGAGCATTGGTGAGATCTATGCCAGGCAGCGCACCGATCTTGGGCGCTGAGCCTGGGGCACTGCTGACGTTGGGACCACCCGCCGACTTCACACCTGGGGGCTGCACCTGACCGGCCTGACCAGCACCACCGTT
>Ga0306923_10006187_pt1 | contig 11770 bp, 10 predicted proteins | sample sta12Can44000108_FD_203841 | JGI IMG/M metagenome (GOLD analysis project Ga0306923, IMG submission 203841) | Lab enrichment of tropical soil microbial communities from Luquillo Experimental Forest, Puerto Rico - statanox.12C.anox.44.000.108 (v2)... | ecosystem: Environmental > Terrestrial >...
GCGCCGATCCCGCGGGCCAGGCGGCGTTTCGTACTGCTGATCATGCTGATTGTCCTTCCAGGAATCTGCGGCCGGTGCCTCGTGGCACGGCCCCGTGGAGTTGTACGCAGCGCAGCGGGCCGGCGCCCCAACCCGGAACTGCGGGAAAGCTCACAGCTATCTGGGTGAACCGAATCAGGGCCGCATACGTGGCGCGACGTGCCCATGATGGAGAGCGTGCGCGCCGGGAGCCGTGATCGTGCCCGCAGCACGCAGATCGGCATCGCATGCGAGCTGCGCTGGAAGCTCGACGGAGCGGTGCCGGAGCTCACGATGGACGGCGGCCCCGCATCCGGGCTGGGCTCGGCGACCCGGGCTTTTCCGAGCTGCACCATCCGGCGTTCTGCAACCCGCTGCCCGCCGCCCGCGACGGGCCCCTCACCGACGGCGCGGCCGCCTGCGAGTACACCATGCGCCTCGTGCGCGTCCCCGAACTGACCGCAGAACCAGCCCGGCAGCGGGACGAGCCGCCAGGGAACCCGATGGTGCGCTACCGCTCCAGCAGCTGCCAGGCGAACATCACCTTCGACGCGGACAGATTCGTCACCCCCTGCCAGGACCATCGCGAACGCGCCGGGCGAGGCAGCTGATCAAGGCCTGTCTCAACGGCGGAACGGCCCGGCAGCAGTACTGGCGCTGCCTATGCGGACCTGCTCGGGGTATCCGGTGACGGTGCCGGACAGGCTGCCCGACCCGGCCTGGAGCAGCACGGCCAGGTGGCCCGGGCCGGGTATACCTCGGGCCCGCTGTTCCGCGCGTCCATCAACGGCCGGGGCGGCCCGCTGTCCTACGACGCGGCGCACCACCGGTGGAAGAAGTTCATACCCGGCGAACACGAAGGGACCCTTAGCGGGAGTACATAATGCCCGGATAGGCGCACCCCAGCAAGCCAGCCAAGAAGTCGTCGGCCGCGTCTCAAGTAGGCGGATATCGCGTGTCAGGCGATGTGCAGCGCAAACTACAGCGCGTAACGAGGCGGTGGCTCCTCCCGCCTGCCGATTATGCACTGGCGGTTGATGCTGACTTCGTGGTGCCTGCGAGGGCGCACAATGCCGGTTCTGGGCGGCCTGGGGTTCGTTTCCCGGCCAGCAGGTGGTGGTACTCGACCTCGATGGCCCTCGCCGGGGCGGGGTCATCGCGGGTCTGGGTGGCGTGCCTGTGGCCGGGGCGTGGTGGTTTAGCCGGGCACGGTGGCTTCGTGCCACAGGCCGCCGTTGAGGGTGAGGTTGTTGCCGCGGGCCTGGCCCGGCGCGCTGTCACCGATGTAGGTGTAGAGGGGATGCCCGTTGTAGGTGGTCTGGAGTTGGCCACCGGAGCGGTGGATGGTGGTGAGCGTGCCGGTGACGCCTGGGACCGCGGCTGGGCTGCCGGTGACCGGCGGCCAGTAGGCGGCGCAATCCCCGTAACAGGCCGATCTGCCCGCAGTGTCGGGTGCGAACCAGTAGAGGGTCAGTCCCTGGGCGTTGGTCAGCACGGTCGCCCCGCCGATCGTGGCGGTCTTCAGCTCCGCAGCGCCCCTGCTGGCCGCCTGTGGCGCCGGGCTGCCTGCCTGCGTGGCGGCGGCCCCCAGCAAGGCCAGAGCCAGCACCGACACCCCCGCGGCCGCCGCAGCGACGGCGGGCACGCTTGGCTGCCGCTTGGCCAGTGCCGGCCGGGGCTGTGCGGGCCCGCCCACCTGGGGCCGGCTCGCCGGCGCGGCCGCGGCCACCGCCAGCGCTGCGAAGGCGGCCACCTCGATCACCCCCGCCGCCATCCCGGCGGTCGTGGGTACCTCAGTGAACCCGAACAGGCCGACCCGCATCGATAGCAGGTAGCCGCCCAAGGTCGCCACGGCGAATGCCGCCCCGGCGGCGGCCACGATCCTGCGGCCCGAGGCGAGCACTGCCACGGCCAGGCCGAAGGCCGCGATCGCCTGCAGCAGGAACAGCCACCCGATCGTGGGGATCGTCCGGTAGCCGGTCAGGTACAGGTCAAGGTGGATCGCCGCGGAGGCGGCCAGCAGCCCCGCCCCGGCTATCCGCAGGGCGAGCCGCCACGAACGGCTCAGCGCTGGAGAGGCACTGGTGGTGACTGCCCCCCGTGCCCAGTCACCGGGCGCTCCGCTCGTGTGCCGAGAGCTGCGTCCGGCCCGCCGGCCCGCGCCGGTGCCTGCGCTGTCAGTAGCCATAGCCGCCTCCGCTGGAGGCCGCGGCCGGAGCGGCTGTTCCGGCCGCGGTCACCTCGTGCCATACCCCGCCGGATGCGTTGAGTCCGTTGCCGTTGGCCTGGCCGGGCGCGGTGTCGCCGGTGTAGGTGTAGAGCGGATGCCCGTTGTAGGTGGCCTGGATCGCGCCGTCCGCACGGGCGATGGTGGCCAGCGTGCCGGCGACGCCCGGCCCGGCGGTGACCGGGCCGTGCACTGGCGGCCAGAACTGGGCGCAGGTCCCGTTGCAGTTAGAGGTGGTCATGGTGTCGGGGGCGAACGAGTACAGGGTGAAGCCCTGGGCGTTGGTCAGCACGGTCGCGCCCGTAATCGTCGCGGTCTTGACCGCGCTGGCGGACGCGGAAGACGCGGCCGGCCGGGGTGCGGCGTGGTGCCCGGCCGCGGCGGTGCCGCAGCCGGCGGCGAGCACCGCGAGCAGCGCGAGCCCGACGGCTGGCCGGGCGAGGGTGATCGACATGACATGTCCCTTGGGGTTGTGATTGCCGGAGTTCCGGCGGTCGTGTTTCTGGATCTGGTACGGGCGGCATGGCTGGGGCGGTTTGGCAGAATCGCCCCACGTTTGCTGCGAACTTTCTGGGTGTTTGCTGAAGGCTCGGCGGGCGGGGATCGCTTCACCGGCAGGGGGGCAGGCCAAGCTTGTCCTTCCGTTTTGCGAACGTTTGCAGCGAGCGGCCGGGAAGGCCCAGCTTGCCCGCCGCCAGCAGGCTGCCAAATGACCGGCAGGGGGTTCGTAAGGGGCACTAGGGGATGTAAGAGGGGGAGCAAGGCCCCTTGGTGGCCGCGCTGATGATGCCAAAGTCAGCTGCCGTTGCCCGTACCGGGACGCTGGTGTCGAGCGGGTGTCAGCACTGTGCCTGCCCAGCGCCGGGCCCGCTCAGGTGCCAGGCGTCGACGACGATGCGCCAGCCGCCGCCTTGCTGGCGCCTGACGACTGTCGCGCCTGCCCCGCTTAGCTGAACCGGTTCGCAGTCCGGGCCGGTGCCTATGATGTGTCGCTGGCTAAGCACCAGGGCAACGGCGCCGGCCAGCACGACCGCGCGCATCTGAACGGACACCGGAAGCCGCAGGTCCATCAGGGCGGTCAGGGCCTCCGCGACAGTGTCCCCGTCCCCTCCTGGGTCTTGTGCCCAGCGCTGCAGCACCGCCCCATCCTCGTACTGAGCCAGCGCGGCTTCCAGGTCCCCGCCGCTGACAGCCAGGCACACGAGTTCCACTACCTCGGCTGGTAGGCCGGCGACCGGCGGTGCGATGGGATCGGGCACCTGCGCACCTCCGTTGGTGTTCTGGCGGCTTCCGCCTGGCGTCCTCGCCGTTGGGTGCCAGGGTCGCAACCGGGTCAAGGTGGAACCCGTTGGTGCCAGGGGAAGCACCAGGGGCTAACGGTCAGGGGCCATCCACCAGCTGACGGTAGAGCGCGGTGGTCTCGGCTGCTGGGGGCACGCCGACCTGTGCTTGCAGCAGCTCAACGAGCTCCCGGTAGTGCCGGACGGCGCGTGCGGTCTCGCCCAGGCGTACCCAGCAGTTCATCAGCTCCCGGTGGGCGGTCTCGTTCAGCGGCTCGTGGGCGATGGCCCGGCGGAACGCCGCCGCGGCCGGCTGGTAGCGGCCGGCGGTGGTATGGAGCCGGCCGACCGCAAACAGCGCCGACTCGAAGCTACGGGCTAGCTCGTCGCGGCGCTCCTGGGCCCATTCGCCCGCAGTCATCCCGGCCAGGAAGTCACCGCGGTAGGCGGCGACCGCCCGCTGCAGGTCGGGCAGCGCGGCAGCCGCCGGGCGAGCGCTGCGGGCGGCGGCGAGGGCCTGCTCGAACGTCTCGATGTCACTCTCGTGGTCGCGGGCAGTGTTGAAGCGGTAGCGTCCGTCGAAGTAGACGACCCAGCCGGGATCGCCAAGTGCGCGGCGCAGCGCGCGCAGGGCGGTGTGCAGCGCGTGCCCCAGGCGCTGGCCGGACAGGTCCGGCCACAGCGCCGCTCCTAGCTGGTCTTTGGTCATGGGCGGCGACGCAGCGAGCAGGAACAGCAGTTCACGTGGCTTGGCGTAACCCCAGTCCGCCGCCGTCACGGCGGTATCCCCGTGGTGGACGGTCGCCGCACCGAGCGTCCTGATACGAAGCATGCCACTGCTGGCAGCGCTGGCTCCGGTGCCCTGCGTCCCCCCCTCTGCCCCGGGTTCCCGGCGGGATCCCCTGCCTGCGGGGGGCGGACCTGGCCGGGCAGCCCCCTGCCCTGCCAGATCCGCCTGCAGGTCATCGATTGGCGCCTGCAGGCCCTGCTGCCATGCCACAGCGAAACTCTCGTCGCCAAGCGCTACCCGGGCAGCGGCCAAGGTCGCCTCATGCTGGGCCCTTTCGCAGGGAGCGATCACGGTGCCGATCGTGCCGCGCATCGCCTCAGCCGCGGCCAGCAGGCGGGTCGCCTGCTTCGCATTCCGGTCGGCGAGCGCGATCGCCGCCAGGTCTTCCAGGACGCTGCAGGCACGCCACCGGTCGCGCAGGTCGTGGTGGATCTCCAAGCTGGTGCGGAGCAGCGCCGCAGCGGATGGGTCGCCGCGGTCGGCTGCCAGCAGGCCCAGCTGCTCAAGGGACCACGCCATGCCCTCGCGGAAGCCGATTCGCTCTGCCAGGGAACGGCTCTCCTGCAAGAGCGCGGCCGCCTGCTCACGGTCTCCCTGGTGACGAGCGATGGTGCCCAGGCTGAGCAGCGACCATGCGATGCCCTCCACGTCATCGACTTCACGGAACATGTGCAGGGCCATCGTGCATTCCTCGGTCGCCCGTTCGAACCTAGCCTGCAGCCAGCAGGCGAAGCCCAGGTAGCCGTGGGCGCTTGCGGCGGCCCACCGGTCGCCGACAGCCTCGGCGATGGACAGGCTTTCCCCATGCAGCTCCATGGCGCGGGCGTACCTGCCCTGCTCGCGGGCCACGCTGCCGAGCACCTGGAGCGCGCTGGCCGCACCCTGGGCATCGTCTAGTTCCCGGTATAGCCGCAGCGCAGCTTCCAGCCGGCGCACGGCTGGCAGATAGTCACACTGCAATAGGGCAAGGCGGCCGCTGCCCAGCAGCGCCTTGGCCCGCAGCGCGGCGGGGGCACCCGCGCCTGCCATGACCGCGGCGTCCATCCATTCGCGGATCTCGTGGTAGCGGCCGCGAAGGTAGGCAAAGCGCCCCAGCGGGCCGGCGATCCGCAGTGCGGCGACCGGGTCACCGCGACCGTGGGCGAACTCCAGCGCCACGCGGAGGTTCGGCGTCTCAGCGTCCAGCCGGTCCAGCTGGCGTTCCAGACCCAGGGGGCCCCCGTGGCCACTGTCGACCCGCGGCGCGACCTGTTCCACCAGGCCGACAGCCCACCGCAGGTGGGCGCGACACGTGGCTTCCTCCTCGGACGCCTCAGCCAGGCGCTCCAGCGCGTACTCGCGGACGGTGGCAAGCAGGGAGTAGCGGGCGCCGCTATCCCCGTGATCCACGCGCAGAAGTGACTTGTCCGCGAGCCGGGTCAGCATCCCGAGCACGCGCTCTGGACCGATGCCATGCCCGGCGGCGACCTGCTCGGCCGCTGCTAGCGTGAAGCCGCCGCAGAACACCGCCAGCCGACGGAAAACCGCCCGCTCATCGTCGTCCAGCAGATTGTGGCTCCAGTCCAGGGTCGCCCGCAGGGCCTGGTGGCGGTGCGGGGCCGTGCGCGGGCCACCGGCCAGCACCGTGAAGATGTCATCCAAGCGCTCGGCCAGCTGGCCGACGGACAGCATCCGCATCTGGGCCGCGGCCAGCTCGATCGCCAGCGGCAGGCCGTCCAGCCGCCTGCATATCTGCACAACCGCCCGGGCGTTGCTGTCGTCGATCTGGAACGAGGGAAACACCAGCTGCGCGCGATGCCCGAAGAACCTGACCGCATCGGACTCCGCCACGATGGCCGCCGAGGGTGTGCCCGCTTCCGGTAGCGACAGCGGCGGTACCGGCCAGCTGCGCTCCCCGTCTACCCCGAGCAGCTCACGGCTGGTCGCCAGAATCGACAGGGCATCACAAGCGCCAAGCAGCTGCCCGGCAAGAACGGCAACAGCCGAAGCCAGGTGCTCGCAATTATCCAGCACGATCAGTAGCGAGCGGTCGCCCACATACTCCACGATCGCCGTAGCAGGATCCTCGCCGGGGCTGTCCGGCACGCTCAGCTGGCGCGCGATCACCTGGGCGACGATGCCGGGATCATCGACCGGCGCGAGCTCCACCCAGCACACACCCCCGGGATAGCACGCATCCACAGCACCCGTGGCAGCAAGCGCCAAACGGGTCTTCCCGACTCCCCCCGGACCGGTCAAGGTGAGCAGCCGACTGCGCGACAAGCTGTCAACCACGTCCTGCAGCTCCCGCTCGCGGCCCACCAGCGGGGTCAACCGGACCGGAAGCCGATCGGCAATCAGGGACGACATCTATCCCGCTCCCCGGCTGCCACGACAATCCCCGCGCCGCGAGGCAAGGCGGGCAGCGGGACGGACCGAAGCGACGCTTCACCCGGCAACGCCGACATGCCCAGTCCCTCCCCCAGCCAAAGGCGGATCTGGTGATCCACAGCCAGGATCGTCGATCGGGCCCGGCCTCACAAGACAGAACTCTCCCGTTTGCTCGCCGTGCAGATGTACCGGATCTGCGCGTGCGCACTCTGCGGCATCAAGCAGCCGACAGCTGTCCATATCGGCGGCTATTTGCGCTTGCGGTGGCTAGAAGATCAGGCTTGATGGTTACGGTCGGTTCCGGTATGGCGGGCGGCGGTGCGGAGGGGTGGGTAACCAGCCGAGCTGGGAGATGGTGTCATAGTCGGCGCAGGAGTAGCCGGCCAGGCCGTCGGACAGCGCGAAGATCCACTCGGCCACGCCCAGGGACAGGGCCAGGCGGCTGCAGCGCGGGCAGAAGTGCGGCTTTTCCAGCCGCACGGAGTCATCGGCCTGCAGGCGCACGTAGATCAGCGTGGACCCGGGCAGCATCGGCCAGCCGTCGCCGTCGCGCGCCAGCGTGATCGCCCGCTGCTCGGCGTGGGTCCGGCACGTGTCATGGTGGCCGCACTCGCCGGACTTGCAGTAGCAGTGGTCTTCCCCGGGGAACGGCACCCCGTTGGTCCCCCAGCCCAGCAGGCTGTCGTCTTTGATCAGCACCGCGGCGTGCCGGGTCCGGGCACGGGAATCGCGGGCTAGTCCGGCCGCCCGCTGCACCATCTGCTCCGCCACATGGCTGTCGTGCCGCTTCAGCGGACGCCACCGGGGCCACCGGCCTGGTTCCATGACTACCACCCCTGGCAGCACAGGCTATTACCGGCGGTACCAGCCGCCGGGCGCCCGGTGTGCGAGCCGCCATCTCGGGCCGCCATGCCGGCAATCCGCCAAGACCGGATCTGATCGGCAAGAGCCCGGTGAAGATGACGGATGTGAACGTTGGCCCCTCGACGCGAACGAGGCTGCCACCGCGGCCGTGGAAAGCGAGGCCCGGCCGTCTGCACGTGACATGGCATGTGATGCTGAGCGTTTGCGCAGGTGTGTGTCACGAACGCTGAAAGGAGCTCGATGTAGGTAGAGCCTCTTGAGGCGGTGCTGCGTGGAAGATGAAGGTAGGCCCTTCGGAGTCGCCCTGCGGGGGGAGGCTTCAAACCGCCCACTGCTGCGTTAGCTGACGACTGTCGTGGTGAGCGATGTGGGAAAAGGCGCACTTGATGTGTCAGGTGGGGATCAGGAAGGCGAGCGCAAGCGAATCGCTGATGACGTGTCGAAACAAACACGGGTGACATCGAAACCGGGATGTACCTGCTATCCCGGGATAAGCCTGGCGGGTGCCCGCCTACTGGCCAGGCGGTGTCCGGCATGGAAGCGACGCGAGCCTGATCAGGCTGCTTTCGCGTGGAACGTGAGAAGGCGTGTCCCGATACCGCTGTCCCGGCCGGGGACGGCGACAGGAAGAGTCCCGGGCGGCTGAAACCGTGAGGGATTGAGTACCGTCGCGGGGCGCGCTGGCGGACTGGCTCGTAGTAGCGGCGATGTCCCTGTAATGGGGGCGGAGCGAAGGGGCCAGGTCATTCGTGGTTTGTTCGCTCGATCAACCGGGATTTCTCCGGGAGGAGCTGCGTGGATGAGCTGAAGTCATCAGGCAAGCCGTTCGATATCTCGAAGTGGGAAGTATGGGAGGCGTGGGAGAGAGTCAAGGCGAATAAAGGGGCGCCGGGCGTAGACGGCTGCTCGGTCGAGGGCTTCGAGAAGGACCTGAAGAACAATCTCTACAAGGTCTGGAACCGGATGTCCTCGGGGAGCTACTTTCCGCCTCCGGTGCGCGCGGTGGAAATACCGAAATCGCATGGCGCGGGCACCAGGATCCTGGGGGTGCCGACAGAGGCGGCATAGTGCCGCGTCGTCCAGTGATCCTTCGGGTTTCGTGATCGTCACCCATCCGTTCCACCCGCTGAACGGGCAGCGGCTCGAGGTCTTGTATGTGAAGCGCCGCGGGGCGGACACGGTGTTCGTCTGCGCGGGCGGTGTCAGCGGTCAGATCACGCTGCCGCAGGCGTGGACCGACCGGGGCGAGCCGCCGCTGGCCCGCAGGCTGTCGGCCGAAAGCCTGGCCGAGCTCGACACGCTGGCTCGTTCGCTTCGCGGTCGTTGACAGGGGTTTCTGTTCACGGCACTCTCTTGTGTGATGAGTGCACACAAGAATGATCTCCGGGACCTGTCCACCCGCCAGCTGCTGGCTCGCCGCCGCGCGGCGGCGGCCCGGCTCGGCGACGTGGAGCAGGTGCTGGCGGGGACGCTGACCGAGCAGGCGCGCCGGTGCGGCAGGCCCGGCTGCCGGTGCGAGCACGGCGAGCCGCACGGCCCGTATGCCTACTTCACCCCCCGCCCGGCCGGCCGCGGCCGGGCACGGTATGTGCCGTCTGCCCTGGCCGGAGTAGTGCGCCGCTACCTGCACCGAGGCGAGCAGGCCGAGGCGGTGCTGGCGGAGATCTCGGCGATCAACGCCGAGCTGCTGGCCAGACGGGAGCTGAGGTAACGGATGAGCGCCGCCGTGCTGGCCGGGCCCGCGCGGGCCGAGGCGGTGGCGGCGCTGGCCAACATGACCATCTGCACGCTGGGAGGCCGCGGTGAACGGCGAGCACAAGATCACGAGCAGCCACCGGGAACGGACGGCGCTTATATACCTCCGCCAGTCCTCGATGGCGCAGGTCCGCGAGCACACAGAGTCGACCAGGAGCCAGTACGGCCTGGCGGACAAGGCGGCCGCGCTGGGCTGGCCGCGCAGCGACATCGAGGTGATCGACACCGACCTGGGGATCTCCGGCAAATGGGGGGTGGCCCGGGAAGGCTTCACCGAGCTGGTGACCAGGGTCTGCAGCGGCGAGGTGGGGGCGATCTTCGGGATCGAGATCACCCGGCTGGCCCGGTCCAATGCCGACGTGGCCCGGCTGGCGGAGTTCGCCCGGATCACCGGCACGCTGCTGATCGACCCGGACGGCATCTACGACCCCGCCGACGTGAACGACCGCGTCATCTTGGGCTTCAAGGGCACCATGGGAGAAATGGAGCTCCACGTGATGGCCCAGCGGCTGCACGCGAACAAGCGGGCCGCAGCCGAGCGCGGTGAGCTGCGCACCCCGCTGCCGGTCGGGCTGGTCCACGACGAGGCCGGCGATATCGTGATCGACCCCGACGCAGAGGTCCAGGCCGCGATCCGGGACGTGTTCGCCGCGTTCACCGCACGCGGGTCCGCCTACGGGGTCGTCGCGGCGTTCGCCGGCCGCCGGTTTCCGCTGCGCGCCTACGGCGGCGCGTGGGCCGGGCAGCTGCGCTGGGGCAGGCTCACCCACGCCCGCGTCCTGGGCGTGCTGAAGAACCCGTGCTACGCGGGCGCCTACGTGCACGGCCGCTACACCTCCAGGCGCACCGTCAAGCCGGACGGCACGGTGCACACCGGGCTGGCCGAACGGCCCCGGGCCGAGTGGCCGGTGCTGATCAAAGACCACCACGAGGGATACATCACCTGGGCGGACTACCTGGCCAACGAGGCAAGGCTGGCGGCCAACCGCACCAACGCCGGCGCCCGCCCGCCGCGGGAAGGTTCCGCGCTGTGCCAGGGCATCATCTATTGCGGGTCGTGCGGCAAGCCGATGCGCACCAACTACCACACCGACCAGCGGCCTGCCTACGAGTGCTCCTCCCGCGCCGACCGGCTGACCACGCCCACCTGCCGGTCGGTGGCCGCCGCCACCGTCGATGACGCGGTCGCCGGGGTGCTGCTGGACGCGCTGACTCCCGAGCAGGTCGCGCTGGCGCTCGCCGCAGCTGACGAGGTGGCCGGCCGGCACCAGCGGGTCAGCCGCGCGGCTGAGCTGGCCGTCGAACGTGCGCGTTACGACGCAGACCGGGCCGAGCGTGCTTTTTGCGCCTGCGAGCCGGAGAACCGGCTGGTCGCCCGCAGCCTGGAAGCCCGCTGGGAGGCCAGGCTCGCCGCCCTCGCCGAGGCCGAGCAGGCGCTGGAGGCTGCCACCGAATCGCTGCCGCCGCTGCCTGACCGGGCCGAGCTGGAGAAACTCGCCGCCGACCTGCCCGCACTCTGGCGCACCCCGGCCACCAGCAGCAAGGACCGCAAGCGGCTGCTGCGCACCCTGATCGCCGACGTCACGGTGCTGCCCGAACCCGACCAGGCCAAAGTTCGGATCGGGATCCGCTGGCACACCGGCGCCACCGACGAGCTGGGCGTGGCCCGCGCCGTTCATCCCGGCACTGCCAGGCGCAGCCTGTCACCGGCAGTGGACTTGATCCGCCATCTCGGCCCCGTCACCCCCGCCGCTGAACTGGCCGAGCAGCTGAACGCCGCCGGGCTGACCACCGGGAACGGCCGTCCGTTCGACGTTAAGGCCGTCCAGTGGATCCGCCACGCCTACAACATCCCCGCCCCGGCTGCCTACGCCGACGGCGAGATCAGCACCGCCGAGGCCGCCCGTCGGCTGGGCTGCAGCACCGGCGTCATCTACCACTGGATCCACACCGGACAGCTGACCGCCCGCCGCAGCTCAGGCAACCGGCTATGCGTCATCTGGAACGATCAGGTCCGCGTCAGATGCCAGGAACTGATCACCCAGTCCGCGCACCTGGGCCGCACCGCCCGCCCGCGCACACTGCCCGCCCCGCCCTCTCCCGCCGCCGACGGCGAGGTCAGCGTCACTGAAGCCGCCTACCAGCTCGGCTGCAGCACCTATGTCATCTACGACTGGATAGAAACCGGCAAGCTCGCCGCCCGCCGCGGCACGGGCAACCGGCTGCACATCCCCTGGAACGACCAGATCCAGGCCGAATGCCGCGCCCGGATCGAGCAATCCGGCCACCTCAACCCGGCGGCCCGCAAGACCAGGCCCCGTCGGCGGCACTGAACAGCCGGGGAATGTCAGTGCCAGCAGGCATCGTGACATCAACAGCACGAACACTCGCGACCAGCGCAGAATGCGAAACACCAAATCCGGCCCAGCCGTGACTGCAGGAGGGGCAGTATGAAATCACCGTCCC
>Ga0306923_10006191_pt1 | contig 11764 bp, 7 predicted proteins | sample sta12Can44000108_FD_203841 | JGI IMG/M metagenome (GOLD analysis project Ga0306923, IMG submission 203841) | Lab enrichment of tropical soil microbial communities from Luquillo Experimental Forest, Puerto Rico - statanox.12C.anox.44.000.108 (v2)... | ecosystem: Environmental > Terrestrial > Soil...
CAACCGTTACGGGATTGCGTTCAACAAGACGGCGTCGGTGGTTGTGCTGCCGCGCATCAGTAATAGTCGCCGACCATCTGAAGACCACTTGAAATCGAAGATTTGACCCGCGCTGAATTGGATCAGCTGCTTTGTCTCTCCGCCCGTCAAAGGCTGCTCCCAGAGGCTCGTGGTGCGGTTCTGTGTGATTAGGAACTGTAGGCTCTTACCGTCGGGAGACCAGCGCAGATTGTGCGGCAGGTCTCCGGAAACCGCGAACTCTTTCAATGGGGAGCTTCCGTCGAGGGTTATTACGACTCTCCCCCCTCTCGGAACCGGGCCATACTCTGTGTATTCATAAGCAAGGTATCTGCCGTCGGGAGACACATCCAACACAGAGCTGAGTTGGTCTCCCAGCACATCGCCAACGCGTCGCGGCGTGCCACCCATGATAGGCACTTCCCAGATCTTGTTTGGCCATGTGAGATAGAAAACTGAGGTAGCGTTCGCTGAACACGCCGGGGGGGTCACATTATCCCGTGCGAGTGTGACAGGATGCGAACCGTCATCGCCGACCCGGATCAGTTCAGGGCCGTGCGCGAGGATTACGAAACGCCCGCACACGGTCAGCACCTCAGCTCGAACATCCGTAAAGCGAATGCGTCGACTGCCGTCGGTATTCATCATCCATACGGTGCCGTCTCGTCCTATTATGAGCAGCTTTCCGTCAAGAGTCTCCGCAATGTCGGTCACCATCGGCAATGCATCTGAGGTTACCTGTTTGGCCGCGGACGGATCCGAGGCGGGAACGATCCAAGCCTCGGAGATGGTCGAACCGGCGCTTGTCACAAATCTGTGACCGTCAGCTGAAGCGTCCAGACTAGCACCGTAATCGGAAAGATCATGCGTAAAAGGCTGGGCACGCCCTTTGGGAAAAGACACAGTCCAGAGTTGGAACCCGTGGGCAGCCTTTTCAAAATGAGGGAAAAGCAACGCACTTCCGCGGGTCAGCCAGACCGGACGACCAATTTCTTCAGGACTTGAGTACAACTCCCGGAGACTTCCATTCGCCACGGAAATCACACCAAGAACCCAGCGAAGGTGCGGTTTGACCATCAGTGCCGGAACGGCGATCGTCCGGCCGTCTGGCGACCAGTTCGGACCCGGCTGAACTACCCCAAAGCTGGCGTCACGAATCACCGTCAGAAGATGGTCATCGCTTCCGTCTGTGTTGGCGACTCTCAACTCAATATCGCCGCGACGTGGGACGCAACGTTCGTATACGAATCGTGTGCCGTCGGGAGAGAAAGCGACGGGGGAATCGATGTCCGTAATCAACTTTCTGGCGGGCCCTCCGAGCGCCGGCATTGAGTAGAGATATTTGAACATGGGCTCATGTGCGTCAGCGCGGACGAAGTAGATGGCGGTGCTGTCGTGAGAGAAAGTTAAACCCTGGAAACCGCTTGCAGTTGGGAGAAGCTCCACGTCGTGCCCCCCAGCCAACTCATGCAACCAGAGACTCTGCGCCCAGCCTCGCTCAGCCGCCTTGCTGTACTCGTTACCAATCGCATACGCCACATATCGCCCATTGGGAGAGATCGCGACGTCCCCGACTTGTCCGCTGTCCGTAAGCTTTGTCATCTGTACGCTGCTCGGCCCAGTCTGGCGAGCGCTCCACTTCGAAAACCACGCCACGCCTGCTCCGACCAGCATCATGACGATCAGGCTGGCAGCCGCCAGCACCCACCAGCGGTGTGCGTTTGATCCCTCGGTCTCTTGTTTGGCGGCTGCCAGCTCCGCGCGCAACTCGGCGGCAGTGGCGTAGCGGGCAACACGGTCCTTTTCGAGTGCCTTACCGATGATTGACTCGAGCCTTGCGGGCAGCGCGGGATTTAGCTGCCCCGCGGGCACGGGGTTCTGTCCGAAGACGGCGTCGTGGAGTATCGGCTCAGTCGCTCCCTGGAACGCGCGATGACCCGTAGCCATCTCATAGAGCACCAGGCCGAAGGAAAAGATGTCGGTGCGCGCATCGAGTTTCTCGCCACGCGCCTGTTCGGGAGACATGTAGGCGGAGGTTCCAATAGCGAACCCCGCGCGGCTGAGAAAAGCCTGTGGGGTCGACAGCGGCGGTGTGAACCCATCGTCTCTCAGATTGGCACGCTCACCCGCCGAATCGCGCGATTCGTCCTCGGCGGTCTCCCGGTGCGCGGGCTTCGCCAGACCGAAGTCCAGAATTTTCGCCTCACCCTGGGTGGTGACGAAAATGTTCGCCGGCTTGATGTCGCGGTGGATGATGCCCTGCCGATGTGCGGCATCCAGCGCTGCGACAATCTGCAGCGACAGGGCGAAAAGCTCAGGAACTTCAAGCGGCGAGGGCGTGCGCCGAGCGAGCAACTCCCGCAGCGTCTCACCCTGCAGCAGCGGCATAACCAAAAAGGGTTGCCCAGCGTGCTCGCCGAACTCGTAAACAGGACAAACGTTCGGATGTTCGAGCGCGGAAGCCCAGCGCGCTTCGCGCTCAAAGCGGCCAAGTGCTGCCGAGTCCCTGGAAAACTCCTCGGCGAGAAATTTCAGGGCGACCTGACGCCCGAGTCTGAGGTCCTCGGCACAGTAGACCGAGCCCATTCCGCCCGTTCCAATGCCCGCGAGAATCCGATAATGCGAGATTGTCTCGCCCACCAGCGGGAATGCCACCGCGTCGAGACCGCCGGAGACAGTGGCTTGCAGGTCGTCAGCGGCGCTTCCCTCGTTCGCCAGCAGCTCTTCGAGTGTCCGCCGCAGCTCGGGGTCATCGTTGCCGCTCTCTTCAAGGAGGCGGGCGCGTTGCGCGGGATCACATTCGCAGGCGCGATGAAATAGCTCCTCGATTTGCAGCCAACGCTGCGTGTCCAAAGTTGCACCTATGCGCTTCGCATGGCGTCGTACCCGCAAACCTCAAGCAATCGCATGTCGCGGCGCACGGTCTGTACCGATACGTTCATCGTCTGCGCAAATTCATCCATGGCGAAGTTGGGAGGCACGAATGCACGCATTGCTTCGAGAATGCGCGGATCACGAATCAGTGTCGAGAGCTGTTGCAGGAACGTAGAGCTGCTTTGCCAGTATTCGCTGCGGTGCAGCAAGCGGACGCTCACTACTGGGATTACATAAGCGGGGGCGCGTATGAGCGTCGCAACTCATTCTTAGGTAGCAAAGGTTGGAGTCGTAACGTTGGCGCTGTTCGCATCGGCACTCCCGGTGCGAGCAAGCGCGCAAGCGCTATTGATCACGGGTGGCTTTAGCCGGTCGGATGATCGCGGCTCTCCGGCCGACATCCTCAGCCGCTGCTGGCAGCTCTTGAACTGAGTGTGGGTGCATCAGAACGTGTAAGTGCCGCCGATGTTGAGGAAGCGGCCGACCGCGCCCGCCTGGTGCATGGCCGGGTTGTAGGCCGCGGCGCCGCCGTACGTCTGGATGTCGAGCGGCGGGGGCTCGCCGAAGAGGTTCAGCACCGCTCCGTGCACCGTGAAGCGCTTCGTCAAGGCGTACTGCGCGTAGAGGTCCACGCTGGTGAAGTGGCTAACGTTGCACCAGTTGCCGAGCCCCACAGGTGAGCTGCCGACGGGGAAGTGGTAGCCGCCGGAGTTGAGCGCTGCGGCACAGGTGGTCGTTCCGCTACTCGGATCGGTGATGTTAAAGGACCCCACGTAGTTCGCCGACAGCGTGACCGTCGTTCTGCCGCGATCCCAGGTGAGGGACGCCGTGGCCCGGTTCTTCGGGTTGCCGGTGTCGCCGGAGACGATCGTGGGACCGTGAGTGCCGGCGAGGTCGACCAGATTCGGTGCGAAACCGAACAGGTAATGGATGATGCGCGTGTAGTTCAGCGAGCCGCTGAGGCGTCCGGCACCATGCAGGTCGGCGTGTGCCGTGAGATCCACGTCCACGCCGTTCACGTGCGTCTCCGAGAAGTTGACATACGGGAACAGCTGATAAGCGTAGGGGCCTACCGGCGTCGGCCTCGGGGTGAGCACGGGCCCGCCCGGCCCGATGGCAGTGACCTGGGGCAGCACCTGCACCGCACCGCGTCCTACGGGGAAAAGCGAGGCGTCATCTCCGAGGAAGAGCGCACTGACTCCGGACTCAATGTCCTCGTTTATCCGGATGTCCCAATAGTCCAGCGATAGCGTCACTGCGTCCGCGGGTTTCGCGATGAAACCGAAGGTGTAACTGGTCGACTTCTCCGGCCGCAGGTTCTTGCCAGCGACCACAATCCCCGCCGGGAAGATCACGCACTGACTGGGGAAATCCCCCACCTGGGTCCCGGTTCCGCTCGGACAGAGGACGGAATCGCTCGCCGGATACCCGCTGAACCCTAGGGTACCTGTGACGCCGGACTCGGCCGGATTCGGTGCACGGAAGCCCTTGCCGTAGGTGCCGCGCACGCTGAGGAAGCGGAAAGGGGAATAGGCAAGTCCGAACTTCGGGTTGATGGAGCTTCCGATACCGGAGAAGTGGTCCCAGCGCGCAGCGGCATCGAGATCGAGTCCGCGCACGAGCGGGGCGGCGATCTCCAAATACGCGCTGGCGTTGGTCTCGGTGCCGATTGAAAAGGTGTTGAGACTGGACGGGGGGCCCCAAAGGGCCGCTGCGGCCGCCGGCGTGTTCTTGGCCAAGTGGTAGAAACCGGTGCCGAGGGCGAGCGACAGCCGTCCGCCCTGCAACTGCGTCAGGGCACGCAGGGCGCGCAGGTCGACTACTTGGAGGGCGTTCGTGTCCCTCGCCTCAATCGGCGGGGCGAACAGCGATGCGCCGTTCGCGCTGCCGAATACGTAACCGTTGTTCAGGGCCTTCTGCAGGGCATCGATGTTGAGGTTGCCTGTGCTGTGCTGGTTGAGCGTCGCGTACATGAGACCGCCCGTGAGATCGAGGTCCCAGCCCGCCGCACTGCCCCTGACGTCCGCGAACAGCCGCCACGTGTTGGTCACGAACTGCGTCTGTTGCGGGCCGATCTCGGTCAGCGGCACGTCGATCTGCGTCGGCTGGCCGAAGGAATTCCCGGGGTACGTCTTCGGCACCGTCACCACGACCCCCTGGGGGGGGAGGAGCATCGGTGCCGTCATTCCCGGCGCGAAGACTACTCGCTGATATGGCAGGTTGGTCAGCACCCAGTACCCGCTGACCTGCTCTGCCTCGCTGCGAAACAAGCTAGGGGTGACCACTACGTGCCAATCGCCGGCGAGATTCCAGGTGTACCGTCCGATCACGTTGAGGTTCCCCGTCTGCGGCTGGAACACCGACCGCGACGGGTAGTAGATGCATCGATTGGCAAGGAAAGCATTGTAGTTGCAGTGGCCGAGGAATACGGCGCTCGGGTCGAGCCCGCCGGCGGCGGGGTTGACAAGGTAGCCACCAAGCGGTCCGGAAAACGGCCCCACGCCCGGATTGGTGGTTCCGGCACCCCAGGAGTTGTTGTATCCACCGTAAGGAGTCCAATCCAGGGTGTTCCACACACCGTGGCGGCTGATGGAAAGAATGTTGTCCTGGTGGCGGTATTCGAGCGCGAGATAGGCATTGTAGCCGTCGGCGGCGAGATCTCCCGTGCCGCCGATCAGGGACAGATGCCAGGTGGTGCCATCGTGATGGCTGGTCGTCCCGCCCTCGACACTCGCCTCGAGGCCGCTGAAGGACTTCTTGAGAATTACGTTGATGACGCCCGCGATCGCATCGGAGCCATATTCTGCGCTGGCGCTATCCTTCAGGACGTCGATCCGATCGACGGCTATGAAGGGAATGGCGCTGACGTCGACGAAGTTGCGCTGCCCATCGTCCGCCAAGGGGTAGGGCACCATGCGCTCCCCGTCGATCAGCGTCAGGGTTGCGCCGACCGTGAGTCCGCGCAGCGCGACGCCCGCGCCGCCACCCGCGAACCCGTAGGGGAAAGATTGCGAGAGCGTCCCCTGGCCATTGGCCGCGAGGTTGCGCAACACCTCCGAGACGCTCGTGTAACCGGAGTGCTGGAGGTCCTCCGCCGTAATGACCTGCATCGGGCTCGGGGTTTCGAAGTCGGTGCGCTTTATGAGCGTGCCGGTAACGACCACAGTTTCGAGCTGGGTGGCCGTCTCAGGCGTGGACGTCCGCTCCTGCGCCGGTGCAACCGGAGGGTCGGCGGCGGTGGCAATCGCCGACAGCGCGAGTACGCCGGCGCCCCATCCCGTGCGCCTGCAACGGAGCGCGCGCTCCGTCTCTTGGCCTGAGCGGAGCCCACTCGCCAATACCGCCACTGTGGCCCCCCAAAGGGGCTTCGCCCCGCCCCTCTAATTTAGCGTAAGTCGGCAGACGACATAGGCCAACCGGAGCAAAGCTAGCAAAAGCTCGCCGACAACATCAACAACCGCCGCGACATCATCTTTTCCGCGGGAAAAATGGTCTGGAAGGCCTACTTTCTTCAGCTTTCCCGAGTTAGTTGTTGCTGCGGGATTGGGCGCATTCCAGGGAGTTTAGCGTTTGCCGGGGGGAGAGATGATTGTCACTTCTCCCTATGGGCCATGCTGGGAGAGCCCCTGGCCGCCTCGCCCGACCGCCGCACCCACACGGAGGAATCGCGGGTGAGTGCGTGGCCGACTCACAGTCAGTTGCCGATCATCGCCGTTGCAGCCGGGGAGCTGCGACCAGTGTGCAAAGCAGTGAGCCGAGGGTTGTTTACCTTCGCAACGGCAGCGTCGACCGTGGGGCGGACGCAGTACCGCCAGATGATCCGCGCTTCAACGAATTTAGCTTCGTAGCCGCAGACGCGCTGCGCTGCGCCCTGGATGCGGCGGTAGAGCTTGGCCGCGCCGGATTGGGTGTTCAAATCCAGGTCGCGGAAGCTGACTTCGACGCTACCTGTCCCGGTTGGATCTGCCCACGCCGTGGTGACGCCAAGCAGACAGATGGCGACAAGCGCGAAGGAAGGGACGTGATCCTTCACCTTCGACGTCAAAGTGTTCATTGCGGTTCTCCCAAGTATGTCGCCAAGGGCCGTGCACAGGGTTGGTACACCAGGAGATTGCCCCGAGATATGCGCAGATAGAAAAGCATGCGCCGCGAGTCGATCATCGCTTTCACGTGCGTTCTCCACGTTGTGCGTTCTCCACGTTGCTATGGGGTGATGTTTAGTGGGACAGAAATCACTTCGCCGCGACTTGTGCCGGGACGTCGATTCCGTGCGCTGCAGCCTCCTGAAGCGTATGGGTGGCCAGATAGATCCGCGTCACCAGTGGCTTGTTGCTGGCGTGGACAGCCTCTCCGAGCGCCCTCTGATAGCACTTAAATTTGTTCTCGACGGGCACCAGGCCCACCCGGTCGGCACGCGTGCAAACCGTCCACGCCGCATTGTCCAGGCGTGTATAGAAGGTCTGCGCATCCGCCGGTTGACTCAGATCGAGTCCCTGCGGGCTGACCTGGATAGAAACGGTGACTAATTTGTCCTTAGCGGTGACGCTGCTGGCGAGCAGCGTGGAGACAACGGTGGTGGCCCCAAGGAGTAAGTGGGCGCTTGTAACGGCAGCCTTGGCGTACATGTGAATCTCCTCATGGATGCGTGTTGACTTGGAATGCCCCGTGCGATCGTTGGCGCGCAAGCGACTTCTGGGTTCCTTACGCGTTACGATGCAACTGTTGGATAAGACGTAGCGCTGGGAGATTCGGGTAATGTGCCAGACGGTTTTGACGGGTGCGGCAGTGCGCTGACCCCGGGAGCAAATTTCAGGTACCCGAATTCCGGGGAGATGCGTCCCCGCTATTGATAGGGATCCGCAATCCGGAGATCTCAGGTCCCAATGGCTGAGACCAAGAAGGCACTGGTGGTGCGGCTATTCGCCGAACACGGGGGTGCCCTGCAGGCATTCCTCTATCGGCGCGTCGCCGTCGGCCTGTCTGCGGCGTCGGAAAGCAGCCGGCCGAGCCCGGGGCAGCCCGCGCCTTTCGTACAGCTTGGTGCGGACCAGCAGGTTACCGTCGCTGAAGGGGCATGGCCGGCTACGCCGGTCGTGGTCGACACGCAGCGAACCACAGCGTGGTTGCGTCGACAAGTCATGTTTGAGAACGAACCGCTGGATCGTGTCGTGAGCGATTTCAATCGCTACGCGCGGAAGCCGATTGAGATAACCACCCCGACATCAGGAAACCTCGAGGTCAGTGGGGTGTTCGCCACCGACAATAGCGACGCCCTGATAGCCTTCCTGCGCAGCCTCAAGGGGGTACACGTCGAGGAGACCGCGACGCGGATTCGCGTGTCGCAGGACCAAGGGCAGCTTCCGCGGGAGTAGACTCTCAGGAGAAAAGCGCAGCGCACGGGGGGCGTCGCTTGCGTCACCGATCGGCGGAGATCGCGAGAGTGGTGTCCGGAGTGCTACGCGCGCTCTCCATGTGCGTACCGGTTGCGCTTGTTGACGCCCCCGCGGCTCCAGCTCAGGCCGTTGCCCCCGCGACGCTCCCCGCTGATATTCCCGCGCAACCTCTTGCGCAAGCGCTGGGAGAGTTCACCCGACACACCGGTCTACAACTCGTGTATGTCTCGAGCGTCGTGCGTGACAGGAAATCCCACGCGGTTCCCGCGGGAGTCAGCGTAAATGAAGCGCTCACTCGCCTGCTAAAGGGTACGGGCCTGCGGTTCGAGTACCTGACACCGGATACCATCGATATCCTCTCCGCGGCACCGCCTGAGAAGGGGACACAGATCACGCCGGAAGGCGAGCCATTTCAGGTCTTCATCACCGCCAGCCGCCGCGAGGAGAAGCTACAGGACGTGCCGATCGCGGTGACCGCGTTCACCAACGAGACTCTCGTCAGCCGCAACATGACGGACATTCACTCGCTGACCAACCTCACCCCGAGCGTCAATCTCGATGCCGGAGCGCCGTTCTCCGGAGACCGCTCGGTGCTCTCCGCTTCCATCCGCGGCATCGGCCAGGATGACTTCGCCTTCAACCTGAACCCCGGTGTTGGTGTGTACCTCGACGGAGTGTTTCTCGCGCGCACGATCGGAGCCAATCTCAACCTGCTCGACATCGACCGCATCGAGATTCTGAGGGGCCCGCAGGGTACGCTGTTCGGCGCCAACACCATCGGTGGTGCCATCAGTGTGACGACCCACAACCCCGGCAGTACACCGAGCTTCGTCGGCACCATCACCGGGGGGCAATACAACCGCCGGGACATCGGCTTCACCGCGGACATCCCGATTACCGACAATCTGCTGAGCTCGATCACAGTCGCCACGCAGAACCAGACGGGCTGGATGAGGGTCATTCCCTATCCGACCAGCTCGCCCTGGGGGGCGACGCCGTATGTCGTCGACCCGCAGACGGCCTACCCGAAGGCGGGTTACACGACCGGCGACAACTACGGCGGAACGGGTGTAACGAGCATGCGCGGGAAGATGGTGTGGAAGGCTTCCGACAAATTCGACGTGACCTTCACTGCGGACTGGCGCCACCAGGACCAGACGGCGCTGGGTTACACGGTGCTCGGCACCTACTTCGGGAACTTGAACGCATCGATACTCTCCACCCTGTACAACCTGTGCATCAGCAACAATGCGCAGACGCTACCCACGGCCATCTTTCAGAACGGCGGGCCGCCGCCTCCCCCGATCGTTCCCCCCGACAGCCCGCCGGCGATGGTCAATGCCCTATTGGCCGGCGTGTGCGGCCAGCCTCGCGCGCACGTTCCCGGGTTGTCGATCGGCGGTGCCCCGCTGCTCGCTGCCGGCTATGTTGGCGGACCTCCGGGGCCTTTCAACGCGGCGAACATTGGCAAGCCCGGCTACCTCGGCTCGCTTCAGCCGCGCATCTGGTTCGATCTCGCGGCCACGCAGACCGGCAACATCAACACCACCTACGCAACCGGTCCGGATTTCGCACGCAATGACGTATTCGGCGGCTCGATCACCGGCAACTATCATCTCCGCAACGACGTGGACCTCAAGTCCATCACCGGCTACCGGCAGATCAAGTGGAACATCGGCACGGATCTCGATGGCACGCCGGAGACGCTGCTTGAAGTCACCGATGCGCAGCATCAGTGGCAGGTTTCGCAGGAGTTCCAGCTGCTCGGCAAGGCGCTCGGCGACAACCTCAACTACGTCGGCGGCCTCTACTACTTCAAGGAAGCGGGCTACGTGCACGACTACGTCCCGTTCGAGGGCCTTCTGTACGTGTATGACGTGTCGAACGACGTCCAGAACGAAGACTACGCGGCATTCATCAACCTCGACTACCGGCTGGGCAACTGGGGCTTCAGCGCCGGCGGCCGGTACACCAAGGTCAAGACCAACCTCCTCGGGGGCCAGAGCGATCTCAACTCCTTCATATTGGGGTCTACGCTCTTCCCAATCGTGACCGGCCAGCCGTTCCTGCGGTACTTCCCGGACATTCCGGACAGCCAGAGCTGGGGCATCTTCGATCCCAAGCTCGGCATTCAGTACCACTTCAGCCCCGACGTGATGGCCTATGCGAGCTGGGCCAAGGGCTTCAAGCAGGGCGGCTGGACGACGCGCCTTCAGGCCACGATTGAGAGTCCGGAGGCCGCGCGATTTTCCCCGGAGTACTCGAGCACCTATGAGCTCGGACTCAAGTCCGAGTGGTTTACTCATCGGCTGCTGACCAACGCCGCGGTCTACTACACCGATTACACCGGCATCCAGCTCAATATCCCGCAGGGCGGCACTGGCGTCTACACCAATGCGGGCAACGCCAAGATTAAGGGTGCGGAGCTCGAGCTGCAGTGGCTCGTCGGCGGCGGCCTGCAGATCAACCTGTCTGGCAACTACTTCGATGACTACTACACCTACGTGAACCCGAACGCCAACATTCCGCAGTCGCTCCTGCCGGATGGGACGAACGTCTGCCCGTCTACGGCGATCCTCCCCGACGGCCAGCCGGTGTGCGCGATAAACCCTCCCGGCGTCAGCCAGCTGGACGCGAAGCTGCCGAAGACGCCAAAGTACAAGGGGTCGATCTGGCCGAGTTATGACTACCGGTTGCCGAGCCAGGCTACGCTACGCCTCCTCGCGGCGTTCACCTACACCTCGGAGATCTGGAACGACGCGCTGAATACCCCGGAGCTGCGGCGCCCCGCGTCCCGACAGCTGGACGTTTCGATCCATTACGTTTCGCGCAACGGGAACTATGACCTCGCGTTCGGCGGCACGAACCTAACCAACGACCGCTACTGCACCGCCGGCGCACCCAACGCCGCCGCCGGCCAGGTCGGTTGTTACTACAATGCCCCGTTGATGTGGTACGTCTCGCTCCGGGCCGCGTTCGGGCGCTGACGGAGGTTCCCGGGAGCCTGAGCGATGCAGGAGCAGGCTCTGGCGCTGACCCGTGCAGAGCAAGTTAGGAGGAATGAACATGAGTACGTCTACTGCGCAGAAGTCTGCGTCTACAGCCCGCGCGGAAAAATGGGCGAAGAGCCGGGAGGTCGAGTTCGAGGATCCTTCGAGCGCGCTTCGCCAGAATAACAAACCCAGAACGCTCGCGAGCCTGATCGGCTGGTACATCGACACGTTCCAGAAGATCTCGAGGTGGCAGCGGGGGCGAGCTGTCAGCCATTGAAGGCGTGCAGACCGCGTACGACGGATGGCAGCCGCATTACCCGCTCGTACCACAACCGCAGTTTCGGGGACTGCTCCCACGCGACGGTCTGGAACATCGATTGTGCGATCGTCACCGCCGCAATGTCCGCGAGCGTAAAGCGCTCGCCCGCCATGAACGCGTCCTCGGCCACGAATCGTTCAGCCGCCACGAGGTTTGCTACCGCGTGC
>Ga0306923_10006192_pt1 | contig 11763 bp, 12 predicted proteins | sample sta12Can44000108_FD_203841 | JGI IMG/M metagenome (GOLD analysis project Ga0306923, IMG submission 203841) | Lab enrichment of tropical soil microbial communities from Luquillo Experimental Forest, Puerto Rico - statanox.12C.anox.44.000.108 (v2)... | ecosystem: Environmental > Terrestrial >...
CTGGCTGTCGGCGTCCTTGTGGGTCCCACGGGCTCGGCCGCTTCGCCTTTCATCGTTGACGATGCGATCGTCGGCCTCGCGCAGCCGCTGACTGAGGCGCTGAATCAACTCGCGCGCGGCCCGCGGCGAGCGTGCGATCTGATCGAGGAACTCGGTCGGCGTGAGGATTTCTACCTCGACATCGCTGGCGGCTCGGGCCGTCGCATTGCGGGGGCGGTTTTCCACAACGCCCATCTCCCCTATAAACTGTCCTGCGCCAACGGTGCCGAGAAGGATGGGATCGCCATCTAGTTCCCGGAGTATGTCGACGGAACCGCTGACGAGGCGAAAAACACTGTCCGCCGTGTCTCCCTCTCTGAAGAGGACTTGCCCTGCGGCGAGGTGCGTGCAAGTCATTGCGGCTCTCAATTGCCAATAGCTGGCTGACCCGAAGAGGGCAAACTAGCCTGCCCACGTCAGCTAGCGCGGACGCCAGCGCCCACACGGGCAATATTGAGGGGGATTTACCACCTTCGCAATCCGAATTGGGTTCTGGGGTTATAATTTAAAGCCCCCATGCCGATCCAGTCTGTGGCCTTCTCGGCTGGTGGCGACGGCGGCAGAAGACCGGGGCTAGGTAGGATGGCAAAAGCGAAAAGTATCGGCTGGGCGATTTACGCGGCCGGGTTTGTGATTTGGCTTTTTGGCTACTTGAGCACAGGCCACGCCGCAGCATTTGATTGGGACGTGGCCGCGCCGTCGTGGATTTCTAGTTTCGTTCCCAACCTCGAAGCAGAAGTCGGACTTGCGCTCATGTTCGCGAGCATGATCCCGATTTATTGGCGCGCAGGATGGAAGCGCGCGTAATGCGGGGTACATTGCAGGGAGCGGGCTGATCAAATATCCGAAGCTACCTTGGGCTCGCTTATTCGCCTTCGCGGCCCTTCTAGTCTTCGGGGCCGTGACCCTCGCGTGGTGGGGGTTTTTGGCGTGGTTGTTCTGGCATGTGATTTAGGGACAGACGCGTGCGCTTAGCGCGGGAGCCGTTCCCAACTTCGAGCCCTTCGATCCGTCTGACTGTAATGAAGTCGCCGTCTCGCTCGCCTTCGCAAGCTTCGATGGCTCTGCCGAGCATGTTAGCCGTGATCGGCAGACCGAGTTCCTTCGCGCGGGTCCGAAGCATTCGCAATTCAGCGATAAACTTTTGTGGCGTTATCACAGGTGCACCTTCGATATTTTCTGCAGCGCCAGCAGACGCATGTCGCCGATAAGCACTCTTCACTTACAGGATGATTACAACGATACGTCGCTCAACGATTTGCAACGAGTGTTGCAAAAATGATACTTGATCGACATGAGATTGCGTCGGTGCACAATGCGCCGCGCCTGCCGGAGGGTAGCTTTGTCGGTTTTGGTTGGGAGACATGGCGCGCGAGTAAGGGTACGCTGCAACCATGTGTGTGGAGACAAATAGAATTGGGCAGGGGTGATTGCACGATTTGGACCTAGCGCGGTAGCGGGATATTTCGAGCAAAATAATTCAGCGGCTAGGCCGTGGGCGGCTTCGGGCTTCGAGTATCATGGTCGCACCCTCTGATTACATCGCCTACTTTGACGAAACCGGCGACCACGGACTCGACAACATTGATCCGGCATTCCCTGTTTTCGTTCTTTGTGGCTGGGTTTTCAAGATCAAGGATTACTTACAGAAAGAATGCCCAGCATTTTGCGCAATAAAGTTCGACCACTTTGGTCACGACGCCGTGGTGTTCCATTCGCGTGATATACGAAAGCGACAAGGGCCATTTCAGATTCTGACTAACAACCGGAGACGCAGAGATTTCATTGCCGATATCTCGGACTACTTCGAAAGCTCAACCGGAACCCTTATTGCGGCAGGTATCAACAAGACTCTCCTCACCCAACAATATGCGTTTCCAAACAATCCTTATTCAATGTCTTTGTTGTTTTGCCTTGAACGGATTTATGCGCATCTTAGAGATCTGAATCAAACAGATAGAACCCTTACTTGCATATTCGAAGAGCGGGGCAAAGCCGAAGACAAGCTTCTCGCCAAGGAATTTGCGCGCATCTGTGCCGGAGATAACCAATGGGGTTCATTGCCATTCCGGATGATATTTGCCAACAAGCTCGCGAATATGCCTGGTCTTCAAGCTGCTGACCTAGCCGCGTACCCGATTGCGCGACATATTATTAACCCCAAGAAATCGAACCCGCCCTACGACAGTTTGAGCAAAAAGTTTCGCCGCTCGCCGGGCGGCAAGATTCTGGGCTGGGGCTTGAAGGTTTTTCCATAAAAGCTGAAGGGCCCCGACTTGCATCGAGACCCAGCGCCGACCGGGATAGCCCCAATCCATTTGAACTCTAAGTTATGTTGCGCTTTATCCGACCGTCAAGCGCTTTTATTTCTAGGAATCAATTCAAGCGCTTGTCTACCAAAGACGTCTCACGCAAGGAAATCCTCGAGCGAATCGCCCAGCGGCCCTAGTGCTGGCTTGTTGTGCTTGCGGTAGACGGTGATGCTGCCGGTGTCTGGATTTCGGATTGAGGCACTGTCGGCGGTCAGCGCCACGACCGGGCAACCCTGCAGCAGCCAAACCAAGCCGGTCGCGTCATAGCGGGAGAGCCGAGAGTAAGACGGGTGTGGCTTGTCCGGCGGGGTGTGAAGGCCAAACAAGTCCGGTGACGTCCAGCCGAGCGCTTGGGCTTGATTGCCCCATACCGCAAGAAACTTGCTGCCGTCTTCGACGCATTGCCGCCAGCGCATAACTGGAACATGGTCGGGACAGCGCTGCTCAAGCGCTGTGTAAGTACGACCAAAACGACCAAAACGACCAAAGGTGTCCTGAGAGGGTACTTCGGTCGTTTCCGTCGTATCGGTCGTACTTGCTCGTGGCTTTCTGACGAGATCCAGGTACTTGCCCATGGCCGCCTCAGCTATGCGTGGGCCGCAATCCAGACTTCAGCCGGATGGCCACCAGTTTTGCGGGTTTCCATCCTGGCCCGCCCCCTCGTTGCTAGCAGCGCCAGCGCCGCTCCGATCCGGTCGCCCGATCGGTTGCGTCCGAACAAGTCGCGGATTGCCGTGCGAGTCATGCCCTCAGGTCCGGCGTGTTGCAGAGCGCGTGCAATCTCGTCGGCAACGGGATCGCCCAGGAGGTTGCCAAAGACGAATGCGGCGGATGACTCGCAGTATTCCCAAACGGCGAGTGCCGCCTCGAGGTGCGGCACGTCGATGTGCTTTGCTTCGTCGAGCAGCGCGTAGATCAAGGCCAAGCGCACTACTTGCGCCTCGCCCCTGGCAACCACCGCCCCTAGCAGTCCAGACTGGGCCGCCGAGAGGCTGCTGTAGACCGCCTTCCATTTCTCCCGCGCATCGTTCGTCATCCCGACGCGGCCGATGCTTTGGGCGCTCGCAATCTTCTCGCGCAGCCGTTCGCCTAGCTTGACCGTCACCTCGTCATCGAGTGAGCCGCCGAAAGGTAATTCCTTTGACCGCCTGACGAGTGGATATAAGAACCTGTTAGCAAAGCCATTGGCAGCATCGGTGCGGGTCAGCCGCGCTCTCAACTCATCAATCGTGATATGGCCGATGATTGATATGTGCGCTCCAGTCGCACACAGCGGCGAGTGCTTCGTCATCGTGCTCAGCTTGTCGCCGTCCCAAGCACGCCGCATCTGTTCCGATACCGTATTGCCAGGGCGCTCCATTGCCGCCAGCACGCTGGCAAACTCAGGCTCGATGACCGTTAGGCGTTTGTCAGCAACGCCGGGATCGACGATGTCCTCACGGCCGTCCTTCTTGTTCCACTCGCGCCGCTCGTCGCGAACCTCATTGATGAATCCCTCGCCGGACGATAATCCGCCCTTTAGTCTGTTATCGCTCCATGTTTGGTCTGCAACCTTCATGACTGCTCGCACGCGCCCCAGCGATGTGCCCTTGCGGGACTTCGAGCTTTCCCCAACAAGCACGTCAAACAGATTTGCGTGGTGCCATGTGTCTTCAATGCGGTAATAGGCAGTGCGCCCCATCGCATTCCCGGCGAGCGCTAGAAACTGAATGAGGATTGCAATTGGGTCGCTCTCGCTGTGTGGCTCGATTGCCTTAACCATCTCGCCCGCAAGTCCTTGATAGGCGGCTTTGTCAATCTGCGGCCATGCAGGTACGACCGAAACGTCCGAAACGACCGAAGCCTTACTCGGAGGGTCGCGCCGTGGTGGTGCCCAGCCATGCCGCTGTGCGTGGTAGAACAGCGTCCCGATACCGATGCCATTGCGTCGAAATGAACGCCATGTCCGCTCCTGGTCGCGGTCCTTGTATTTTTCTTGACATGTTGCGGACCAATTATCCCAAAGCGAACGGCCGCTATTGCCGAGTTCATCATTCAAGGCCATGCCGATCTGCAGCCAGACGTCCCGGTCATCTGCTGGAACGGCACGCAAAGCATCGGCAATGCGCTCTTTGTCGCTATCTGCAGCGCGCCACTCGTTACGTCGTGTCTGCTCGCGCTCGACTGGTGGGAAGGCTTGTAATACCTGCTCGCGCGTATAGCGGCGGCCGCTATCCTCGACGATCCGCACCATGTGGGGCTGGGTGGGATCCTTGCGGTGCAGGAAACCGGGAACACGCAGGACGCGGGAAAGATCCTTGGCGTTATTATCGCATCCATAGCTCTTAACCATCCGCTCCATGACATTGGCAAAGTCGGCACGGCCCTGCTCGTCTGCGGCCCAGTCATCAGTAAACCAATAGCGGTGGAATTTTCCCGGTGAGGATTCGACGACAAGCGACGGGGCGAGTGGAAGCTCTCCATCGTAGCCGTCATCGTCTTCCTGCCAGACCGCGCGGATGCGCTTGATGTTCTCGTTCTTGCGGCCTGTCAGATCGGTTTCGTTCACGGTCACGTAAACACCCGCGCCCGATTCGTAGAGTTGCAAGACTTCGACGCGATTAGAGGTGCTGCGGGCTAGCTTACTATCAATCTCGAGCCCTTTTTGGCGGTCATGAAAAGTTTGGAACGTGAAGGCACGCGCTGCCGGATCAAGTAAACGTAGGAATCGGCGCGCTGCTTCACGATCCCTGGTCGGAGTGCTGGTAAAGACAATCTGACCGACAGTCGGAAAAGGAATAACCGCTGAACTGCTTTCGGTGAGGCTCATGACGTGAATCTCCCCGCCGAGCTGATAACAGCAACGCCATAACCGCGTGCAATCTCGCGAGCATCATCAAGCGCAGCGGACCACGTCGCATGCGTCCAGCCACAGCGGCCATCGGGCGTGAGAACGAGCCAACCCAGATCGTTTCTTTCGGCCTCAACGCGGACGTCGAAACGACGATGCAGCGGAAATTTGATGATGGTGGCCGACATGGTTTGCCTTACGAGCCGCTTGACGCAGCGGCCTCGCGCGGGCAATGTCAGCAGTGCCTATTATCTAGCCAACACAGCCCGAATGAAAGCGAACGCCAGCGCCTAACCGCGCTGGTGCTCGCTCTGGGTTGTGTTGCCAGACTCGTTGTAGTGACGTTTAAGGCGCGACTTCGTGCTAACCCAGAATTTCCCCTCCTTCCAGGCGGGCAGAAGTTTGCGCTGCAGGATGTAGAATGTCTGGCGTTCAGGGAGGCCGATATATTCGGCAATGGCCGGGCAGCCCCTCAAGATGTCGGAAGCGAGATCGTCGGATTGGTTGTTCATGGGCGCTACCTCACAGGATTGCGCCGCCAATCTGTGGCGGCTTTCCTAGTGTGTGCGCCCACTGACGCTAAGCTAAAAAACTTGCGTCGCTTTGATGGGTCGGCAACTCCAAAGCCGCTTCGATCCCGACTAATGGCCTGTCGTGATGCGCGACAGTAGCAGGATTTGCAGTATCCTGCAAAGACCGGGATTATCTCGTAGCAAAAAATCACAGGTCCGTATGTCGCAACCATGTTGCATGTAGCCAGCGGCAGCAACTGTCAGTCATTGAAAATATTGGGGAAAATCATGCAACATACGCGACATAAAAACGGCCCCAAACGGGGCCGGTGAACTGGCAAATTATCCTTTATTATCAAGCTGGTGGGGGAGGTAGGACTCGAACCTACGAAGGCGTCAGCCAGCGGATTTACAGTCCGCCCCCTTTGCCGCTCGGGACACTCCCCCGAACCTCGCATCCCCGCGGATGCGTGGGTCTGGCCGGGTTATGGGGAGCGCGTTGGGCGGTGTCAACCGCGCCACATCCGCCTGCGCCAGCGCTGAAAAAACGCCTGATATCTTGATCTTGGCGCGCCCGCACGGGACGCTCTCGCGGTAAGGATATTCCATGCGCCAACGCCGTCCGCAGCCGCCCGACACGCACCACTCGCACCGGACCGCGTGGAAGCGCAAGGTCGCGGGCCGCCGCCCGCCGCGCGGCGGTGAGGCGCGTGCCTCCGGCGACGGCGCGGTGATCCTCTACGGCTGGCATACGGTGAAGGCGGCGCTCGAAAATCCGGCGCGGCGCATCCGGCGCCTCTACGCCACCGCCAACGCGGCGCGGCGGCTCGCCGAGGACGGTGTCGCGCTCACGCTCGAACCCGAGCTCGTGCGTCCAGACGCGATCGCGCACCGGCTCGGTCCCGACGCCGTGCACAACGGGCTGTTGGCCGAGGCCGACCCCCTGCCCTCGCCCGAACTCGAGGAGCTCGAGCCCGCCGGCATCGTGCTGGTGCTCGACCAGATCACCGACCCGCACAATGTGGGGGCGATCCTGCGCACCGCGGCGGGGTTTGCGGTCAACGCGGTCATCACCACCGCCCGCCACAGCCCTGAAGCGACCGGCGTGCTGGCGAAGTCCGCCTCCGGCGCGCTCGAATACGTGCCGATCGTGACGGTGCAGAATCTGGCCCGCGCGCTCACGACGCTGCGCGAGCGGGGATTTCTCCTGGTCGGCCTCGACAGCACCGGGGACGCCGACCTCGGCGATGCTGCGCTGCTCGCGCCGCTCGCGCTGGTGCTGGGCGCGGAGGGCAAGGGACTGCGGCAATTGACGCGCACGACCTGCGACCAGGTGGCGCGGCTCGATCTTCCGGGCCGCATCAAGAGCCTCAACGTCTCCAACGCCGCGGCGCTGGCGCTCTACCTCGTGACAAAACGGACGGGCTGAGGCGGGCGAGCCGAATCATGGGCGCGCCCGGAGGGAGTGAAGGCAACGGCTCAGGCAGGGCCGGCGGGTCGATGAAGTCGACGAGTGCACGCGCTGATAGTCGACGTGCGGCGTTTTGCTCTACGTCCTGCTGCCTTTTCTGAGGATGAAACACCCTGCCTACGCCGAAAGTCTAATTAGGTCGCGTGCCCCGCAATGATACCTTTTTCGTCGTTTCCGACCCATACGCGGACGGGGTGCAGGGACGGCCGTTGCAACACGGTCAACTTGAGTTCGAGAAACAGTTGCGAAGGGTGAGGAAGCGTTTCGCTGCGGCGCGTCCGGCGCATCCGCGCGCCGCGAAGCGATAACGCAATACGGAGGAAACGAATATGGCTATTGAAATCCCGAAAAATTTCCGGACCGTGATCGTCGCCGCGTCGGTAGGAAACGTCATCGAATGGTATGACTTCTACATCTTCGGCAGCTTGGCCACCGTGCTCGCGGTCAAATTCTTCGAGAAGACGCACCCGGTCGCGGCCCTGCTGAGCACGATCGCGCTCTTCACCGCCGGATTCCTGATCCGCCCGCTGGGAGCGTTCCTGTTCGGATGGCTGGGCGACAGGGTCGGACGCAAGTACACGTTCCTCATCACGCTGAGCGGCATGGGTATCGGCACCGGCGTGATCGGGCTGATCCCGACCTTCGACCAGATCGGCATTGCCGCCGCGTTCCTTTTGTTCGCGCTGCGGATGATTCAAGGCCTGTGCCTGGGCGGCGAATATGGCGGCGCCATCACCTACGTCGCCGAGCACGTCTCCGACGAACGCCGCGGCTACTACACCGGCTGGCTGCAGACCTCTCCGACGCTGGGAATCGTGGTGGCGCTGGCGGTGGTGCTGGGCACCCGCGGCTACTTCGGCGAGGCGGTGTTCAACGCATGGGCGTGGCGCGTGCCGTTCCTGGTGTCCTTCCTCTTGGTGGCGATTGCCATCTACATCCGCCTGCAACTGGGTGAGACGCCGATCTTCCAGGAGATCAAGGCCAAGGGGCTGACGACCAGAAACCCGTGGAAGGAGGCCTTCCTCAGCAACAACATCCAGTACGTCGTGGTCGCCAGCATCATCGTGATCGGCGAAGGGGTGGTCTGGTACAGCGGCCAGTTCTGGGCGCTCTACTTCCTGCAGCAGGTCGTGAAAATGGACCTGTTCACCTCGAGCTACATCGTGATGATCGCGCTGATATTCGGCTCTCTCACCTTAATCCTCTGGGGTTGGGTGTCCGACCACATCGGCCGCAAGCCGGTGATCTTGGGCGGCTTCCTGCTGGCGGCGGTCACCTACTATCCGCTGTATGTGTGGCTGGGAGCGGTCACGCAGCCCGGCAACATCAACTATCCGGTCGCGATCTTCATCATCTTTATCCTCGTCAACTATGTCGGCATGGTCTACGGGCCGATCGGCGCGTTCCTGGCGGAATACTTCCCCGGGCGCATCCGCTATACGTCGGTGTCCGTCCCCTACCACATCGGCAACGGCTGGGGCGGCGGTTTGGTGCCGTTCATCACCTCGGCGGCGTTCCTGGCGACCGGCAGCGTTTTTGCCGCGTTGATCTATCCGATCGTCGTTCCGATCGTGTGCCTGTTGCTGGGCGTCCTATTGATGCCGGAGACCCGCCGCAACAGCATCTGGCAGCCGGCCGAAGCCGCGTTTCCCCCGATGAGCGAATGGGCCAGCGTCATTGGAAATACGGTCACGTTCGTCATTCTGTTTGTGATCCTGATGGCGTTGACATACGCGCCTCTGTACCCATTCGACGCAAGTTCAAAGGTCGTGGGTTACGTTGTAATTGCGGTTCAGCTGGCAGCATGGGCTTTGCTGATCGGCATAACGTTCGCGCACGGAATCATGATCAATCGGGGCTGGTTGCTGGTCCTTCCACTCCTTGGAATGGTCTTCAATCTGCTCGTTCCGCTCCTGACAACGTACCTGGGTCTGGTGCCAGAAACCCACACGATGTCTTGGTGGCTCATCGCGACGGTCCTAAACCTCGCGTGCCTCTACCTGGTTGTGACCAGTGATCAGCGGCGAGCCGTCACAGCAACATGACGAACGCAGCTCGTGCGCGGGGCCGGTCGGCCCCGCGCATGGGGCGCTCCATCGCCTCTCGGTTTTGAGAAACCGAGAGGCTCTTTTTTTTACGCCACAATCCGCGTTCCGCGTGCGAGCTCGGTGCCGACGGGATTCGAGTGCCTTGCGATTGCGCCCTTTGGAGACGCGCCACATCAGCATCTGGAAGCCGTTGGAGGCGAAACCCGCGCCCTAGCAGGTCTCGCAACCACCGTAGAAAAATCGAAGCCCCGGCGGATACGCTGCCGGGGCTTCTTCATGTCGCGTATCGCAGGGGGGCTGGGAGGGACGCGACACTACCCGATATCTATGAAAGGACTCGCGCCGCACAAGCGGGGCCGCAGGCCGAAACCGGTGCATTTCGTGATCCGACACCCTGTCGGTCCCCGCGTCGGGCGGGTATGAATGGCCGCGGGGGTCCCGGCCTTGTCAGGCGGGCCGGGCATCGGCAGAGGTCACGGGGGTCAAGGGCGAAGGCTATGGGTCAAACCGTTCGCGAGAAGGCCCTCATACGTCAAGCCCGCGAGGACGGCCGGCCGAGCGAGGACGACGTGGCGCAGGAGCGTCTCGGCTGGCGCGGTCAAAAGGGCCGGCCGGGCAGCGCCACGATGACGCAAGACGGCAAGTTGCAAACTCCATCCCACCTCGACCCCGGCCACACGGCTTGATCCCGGCGGAGCCTGGGTGCGGTATCCGGCTCCCGACCCACAACAAGGCTGCGGTTGCGCGACCGGTCGCGAGCGTCCAACCCGAAAGAAAAAACCCCGCCGAGGGCGGGGCTCAAGTACTGGGACGAACGAACTCAGAGGGTCGTAGAGCTCGTTCCACCAGCACAATGCCCAACCACATGGGAGGTTCCGCCTCTCCATAAAAAAATTCGGCGGCCGCCCTCCTGGTCGCGACGGCATGAAATGAGCCGGCAAGGCAGTAGTCTCAAGACATTCTCTTTTCCGTCAGACCCTCCGACCGCGCAGCGAACTCCGCTCATTCCCGCAAAGGCGGGAATCCAGGGCCAAGCTGGGCCCCGCGACGCGAGCGGCGCGGGAGATCCCGCGGAGACGAGCGGAAAGGTGAGACACTCTCCGGATACCGGAGATGTGGCTACGGTGGCGTTGTTCTGCTATTTCGTGAGACTGGCGACGAGTTAAGGCTCAGCTTCAGCTTCAGCTCCAGTCCTGTAAGTCGTTGATTTGCCGGGTTAGCTCAGTGGTAGAGCAGCGGTTTTGTAAACCGCAGGTCGTTGGTTCGAATCCGACACCCGGCACCAATAAAATCAGAGACTTAACGCCAATTTTCGATCGCCAATCTTCCCAGAAATCGATGTTGGGAAGAGCGTGGGAAGATAGCGTGAGGCCCTAGCAGGGCCGCCCAGCAGCTTTCCTATCTGCTCGCTTATCGGGGGAATCCATCGAGCGCGATCGAAATGCGCCGGCGCCCTCGCCAATGGCAGAGCGGGCCTATTGCCGCCGCCAGCTCTTGGCGAACGCCGCCATGGCAGCCTCGCGCGTCGCCTCGTAGCCGTGAGTTGGCGTGCGGTCTTCGTGGTAGCCGTAGAGGTCAGCGTCTACAGCCATGGCTGGCCACGGGCGCGGCTGCGGCTTTCATGATGCGGCCGACAATTGCGGTGCAATGCGGCCGGTCCTTCGAGGTGAAGAACCGGCCGCGCGCGAACCCGGTCGGGGGGCTGGGGGAGGTGACCGGGACGCGATGGCGATGTTGGATGCCCGATACTGGCCGAGACGCGCTTGTATTGCGCTACCAAATGTTGACAGTGTAAAGATTTGGCTACTGGCAAAAATAATGCCTGTCAAGTTAATATTGACATCGTCAATATATGGTATTGCGCAGCGATGACCAGGACAAAACGAGCCACTAGCCACAAAACCCCTCAGGCAGGCAAAAAGCGGCGCCCGGCCAAGCGCGGAGCGCCCTATCATCATGGCTCGTTGCGAGAGGCGATGCTTCGGGCCGCCGAAAGTATCCTGGAGCAGGACGGTATTCGGGGCTTGACGTTACGCGCGGCTGCCCGTGAGGCGGGCGTATCGCACGCCGCTCCGAAAAATCACTTCGGAGACGTCAAGGGCTTGCTGAGCGATCTCGCCGCGGTTGGCTTCGCGCGGTTTCGGGCCGTGATGGAGGCACATATTCGCGAGAGTGATCCGGCCCCAACACGGTTGGAAGCAATCGGACGCGGCTATGTCACCTTCGCGCGGACACATCCCGATCTTTTTCTGCTGATGTTTCGCAGCGAGCGTCTCGATTTCACCCGCCCAGCGTTGCAATCGGCTGCAGACGCCGCGCTCGATGTACTCGCAGGCACGGTGAGAGCGGTTCGCGATGAACCGATGCAGGCGACGCTGACGCTGCCTCAGGCCGCTCAAATGGTAGTCGCATGGTCGCTGGTGCACGGTTTTACGATGCTGTTATTGGACAATCGCTTGAAACAACTCATCGCCAGGTTGCCGGCTGGCGTCGACGAGATGGCGTTCCTTCCCGCGATTTTGAGCGCCGCACTCCCAAAAACCTAGACTAC
>Ga0306923_10006195_pt1 | contig 11762 bp, 14 predicted proteins | sample sta12Can44000108_FD_203841 | JGI IMG/M metagenome (GOLD analysis project Ga0306923, IMG submission 203841) | Lab enrichment of tropical soil microbial communities from Luquillo Experimental Forest, Puerto Rico - statanox.12C.anox.44.000.108 (v2)... | ecosystem: Environmental > Terrestrial >...
GACGTACATTGTCCGGCCGCGCATGCACCCCTTGAAGAGGCCGGTCAGGGTTTTCTTCATCTCCTTCGGAGCAACCCAGTTGTTGGTCGGCCCCGCATCCTGCTTGGTAAGGCTGCAGATAAAGGTCCGGTCTTCAACACGTGCCACGTCGCTCGGGTCCGACCAGGACAGGTAACTGTTGGGCCGCTTTTCCGGATTCAGTTTTCTGAAGGTGCCGCTCTGCACCAGAAGGCTGCAAAGTTCGTCGTATTCCGCCTGCGAACCGTCGCACCAGTGAATCTTGTCGGGTTCACACAAAGCAGAGACATCCTCTACCCATTTCAGCAGTTGCTCGTTTTTCGGAAGCTCGTAACTCATCCCACATGTCCCTCCCCTCGGGCTAATTTTAATTTCGCTAAAATAACACATCATCTTGTAAAATCAAGATAAAAATTGCGCCGACGCACACGGCAACTGTTCTGTTTGACAGGGAAAATTCTGTTGCTAGAATTGCAAGGGATGTGGCAAGGGTGGGGGGACGCCAGAGTGGAAATGCGGGGGGTGTCCGAAGGAATGCACGGTGAGCACCGGCATCGACAGCTGCCGTGAACAGACAGGAGGAAACAGATGCAAAAATGGCGCTGCACGATCTGCCAGTATATCTATGACCCGGCGGAAGGTGACATGGGCAACGGCATAAAACCGGGCACACCCTTCGAAGAATTGCCGGACGACTGGGTCTGCCCCCTCTGTGGCGTTACAAAGGACCAGTTCGAGCCTGCCTAGGAGACTCCGGGCTACCGCATCACGATGAGGTGGAAAGGCATGCTCGTCGGGCAGCGGTGTAGCTTAGGATTTCGCGTTTTTGGCAGGCTTAATGATATCGATTTGCCTCTGGTCGCCTACCGTCTTGATCCGCCAGACAAGTCCGCACGCACCGCATTCCTTTATGGGGGACTCATCAGCGCTGAAGCCGCTGGAATGCATGTCGACCTCGATGGCCGTTCTTTCTCCGCAATGAGGGCATTTCATGGCAAACCTCCTTCGTCCGACTACGGTTGAAAAAGGGTGTCGGGCATCTCTGTGTTAATCCGGATTTCGGAAGTCACGGTTTCTGCTATCTTGTTGATACCGCTGTAATTGGTCACCCTAAAGGGGAACTTGACCCCTTCCACGTCGCGAAAATCGGAAAATTCAGCTGCAAGTTCGGCGCCTGCGGCCCCGTTGCCAAAGAAGCCGACCACCCTCACGATAAGATGAGTCCCGACATCGACGTACACTCGCATGAGAGTCCCTTCATTGTCCTCCAGCTGGAGAATGTCGACCGGCGTTGCATGGAGGGCGTCTCTCCCGAGGTAGCTGGTCTTGTATCCCTTTTCGAGAAAACCGAAAGGAAGGTCCAGGTACTTGTACTGGTAGGCCATGGCCAGGTAGGATGGGCCGTGCACCTCGCGGGGAGGCTCACTGCTGCCCCGCCATCCCCGGAATCCGTTGAGGATCCGCGTCTCAGAAGATTTCAGATAGACGAGCTCGACCCTCAACTTTCGGGGACGTTTGAAATAGCGGGTGGAAACCCCACGGTCCCCCCTCATAAAAGCTTCAATCGCCCCGACGGTATATACCGAGGTAATCCGGGCAAGGGCAGCTTTGCCTCCGTAAGCTGCGATAACGTCGTTTATCAGGGTAGTTGCCTGCTGACCGGTGGTTTCTCCTGCCGCATGGACAGGCGACGCCGACAGCCCGGAGCAACAGATGAAAAGTGCGGCAAGCCATGTGACGGCACGGGTAGAGCGATTATGATGCGATGCCAGAGTTGTTATCGCCACTTTTAAATGCATACCCCATAATTCGGCGTTGTCAACGGGCTATACGAGAGCCCGGCGGCTAATTCGGTTTCCTGCCGACCGCGTATCTGAGGGCTGCGGCACCCGCCACGGCGATCCACTGGTAGACCGGAATCAGGACGTACAGGATCCAGCTGCGCGGGTCATAGTGTACGAAGAAACCCTCGAAAAGTATGCTGATGCCGAAGAGGACAATCCCCAGCGAACCGAACAGAAGGACGATTTCCTGGCGCAGGGTATGTTTCAACTTGACGATCAGAGCGCTCATCCCCGCATAGGGGGCCATCAACCACACGCCGATGCCGAGAAACTTCGTGCACCACCAGGTAAGCCCCTCCTTCCATCCCTTGTCCGCATAGACAACCACCTCCAGGCTGAAGGCGGTCGCTCCGCTCAGAAGATAGAGGGAAAGCCCCCGGACTATTTTACCGGCTTTTTCGTGTTCAAGTTCTTCCATAGGCCCTGCAAGAGAAACCGATAAATGGGTGCGGATGGTCAGAGCACTGGTGCCAGCTTGTCGATAACACCCAGAAAATCTGTGAGATCGGCCAGTTGCATATCTCCCATGTGGGGAATCCGGAAAGTCTTTCCTTTTATTTTGCCATAGCCGTCGTCAAAGGCGTAGCCATGCTCGCCCAGCTGCCTTTTCAGTGCTGTCAGGTCGGTGTTCCTGGTATTGACGGCACAGGTGAGGGTGATGGAACGATAAGGGCCGCTGGCAAAAAATTCATATCCGCGAGCCGCTACCCATGTCCGGACAAAATCGGCCATTTCCCTGTGCCGGGTCCAGCGCCGCTCGAGTCCCTCGGCGAGGATGCGGTCAAGTTGCTTGTCCATGGCGTAGATCTGCGAGAGGCATGGTGTTGAAGGGGTGTTGTCTTTCTCGTCGGCAGCGGCAAACTCAAGAAAGTCGAAGTAGTAGCCCCGCCCGTCGATCCCTTTACACTTTTCCAATGCCTTTGTGCTGGCGGTGAAGACAGCCAGCCCCGGTGGGAGGGCAAAGGCCTTCTGCACGCCGAAGATGCAACAGTCGATGCCGAGTTCGTCCACGGGTATTTTCAGGGCGCTCATGGAGGAAACGGTGTCGATGATGGAAACGACATCAGGATATTTCCTCAGTACATCCGCTATTTCCGGGAGGGGGGACATGACTCCGGTTGACGTTTCATTGTGGATGAGGGTCATGGCGTCATACTTCCCGGATGCCAAGGCCCGGTCTACAAGTTCAGGGGTTATCGGTTGGCCCCAGTCGACCTTGAAGGGGTCCGCTTCCTTGCCGCAGCGTTTTGTGACGTCGTGCCACTTGTCGGAAAAGGCCCCGTTGCAGAAATTTGCGCACCGTTTGCCCACAAGATTCCGGACCGCTCCTTCCATCACGCCGAAAGCGCTTGAGGTGGCAAGAAAAACCCTTTCTTCGGTAAAAAGGACGTGTTTCAATTTTTCCTTAACCCTTTTGTGGAGAAGGGCGTATTCGGGCATACGGTGGCCAATCATCGGCGTCGCCATGGCCTGGAGGATCTCGGGGGCGACTTCGACCGGCCCGGGGATAAAGAGTTTTTTCGCCATATGGCGCTCCTTGCGAAAATGGTTGGTGCATCAGGATGTTGCAGGTCATTCCGTTGCAAATGGCACGTCGTTTGGGAGGCTAGCAGAAGCGGCGGGAATTGTCAAGGAGAGGCGTTTGCCGTGGGCTGGTATGCAACTTGCCGGTGGTTGGCGGTATACAGCGGGGGGCTGGATGAAACATCAGCCCCCCGGAATGAGGGATCTAGTGTTGTGATGCCGCTATGCGACCTTAGTCCGTAAAACAGGGTACTTTAGGCGGTCGGCGCAACTTCGCGGGTTTTTGTCAGGGAGCTGTACACGAGCGAGCCAACTGCCGGCAGAAGGATGACCAGCAAGGTCCACAATGCACGCTCAGACCCCTTGATCTTTTTTACCGAGATATCCACGAGCGCCCACCAGATCGTGATAAAAAGGAAAATAGTGATAAAGGGGATAACCGTGAGCATCAAGCCGAACTTAATCGTTTCCATATAGGACTCCTTGGTTGATTCTTCAATTAGTGTTGTGTTGCGAGAGACGCGCTGCATTTTGCGATGTCGCGTTGCCGTACCGCGAAATTATAGAGCAGCACGCCGACCACAGGGAGAAAAACTACCGCCAAGCTCCAGAACGCTTTTTTGACGCCGGTCACCTTGCGCACGGACATGTCGACCATTGCCCACCAGATGGTGATGAACATGAAGACGATGGAGAAAGGAATGATGGTGAGCATCAGTCCGAATTTGAGAGTTTCCATGGCTAGCTCCTTTCATTTTGTTAAAAAGTTTATTCTCCGTGCCCCTGTGCTACTACTCCCTTGACGCCACTGTGACAGCTAGCGCACCTGCTGTTTGAAGCAAAAGCCATGGTGCCGTTGTGGCACGCCCCGCAGTATTTGCCCTGGTAGAGGGACTCCATGTTGAAATCCTGATTTTCCTGGGCCTTCAGGGCCTGCATTTCGAAGGTCCCCGCGTGGCACATGTCGCAGGTCAGACCCTTCTGCTCCACATGGATTTTATGGGAGAACTGGACCGACTTGACCGGTTTGGTATAGGTGATGTCCCCGCCATGCTTGGGATTCCCGCTGGCGCCGCCAGTGCCGGCGAGGGCGAGGGACAGTAAAACGGCTGTTAGGGAGGCAGGTATGTACTTTTTCATGATTTGACCTCGGTATGTTAGTGAATGTTTGTATGGTTAACCCTTGGTATAGAACACGTTCGGCTTGGTTCCCGCTTCGGGGCGGAGTACCCAGACGGACTTTTCGATCTGGTGCACGGTTTTGTACACGTCGCTCCCCTGGTCCGAGAGGTCGCCGAAGACGCGGCACTTGGCCGGGCAGGCGGCAGCGCAGCCGGTCAGCTTTTCGCCTTTGGAGAGGCGGGTGTCGAAGCAGAAGTTGCACTTGTCGACCGCCTTTTTCTGTTCGTTGAAGTAGCGGGCGTTGTACGGGCACGCCTCCTGGCAGGTGAGGCAGCCGATGCATTTGGTGATGTCCATCATCACGATGCCGTTTTGCTGGTTCTTGTAGGTTGCCTTGGTCGGGCAGACCCGGGTGCACTGGGGGAGATTGCACTGGTTGCAGAGCACCGGGATGAATTCCCGCTTCTGCCCGATGGCGTCGGGCACGTCTCTTTCCAGAATCCTGGTGCGGTAGCCCTCGTGGGGGACACTATTGGTGGCGGCGCACGCCTCGACGCAACGTTCGCAGTCGATGCAGCGGTCCTGGTGGATGACCATGCTGTAGTGCGGCTTGTACGGGTATTTGCTGGCGAACTCCTCGGTGGAGGCGAATACCTTGTCGATCCTCGACACCGCGGAGAAGATGGTCCCGCCGGCGAAGATGCCGGTGAGGACGAACCCCATCTTCAGGAAGTCGCGCCGTTCCTTCATCGGGACGTTCTCAACCCCTTCGTTTTTCAGGTTATCAAGCTTTGTCTTGTCAAACATGTCGTATATCCCCTGTGTTAAGTTAAGTAGTAAGAATGGTTGCTGTCCCAGCTGTTAGTGGTGCCCGTCGTGCTCTTCCACCTTGTGGCCGGCAAAGAGCTTTTCCCCCAGGAGGAAGAGGAACATCGTCATCCCGAAACCGGCGGCGGTGATCAACCCTTCGTAGAGAGAGGGGGTGTAGCTCATCAGGTGCTTGTACTCGTTGACGCCGAGCTCGAAGTAGACCGGTACGGACTGTCCGACGGTGACCAGGTCGAAGCGCATGACGAAGATGCCGATGATCATGGAAACCGCGCCGAGGAACATCATCGAGAGGTTTTTCCCCTTGGAGAGGTAGAACATGGCGAGCGGGAAGATCATCCCCATCCCCACCTCGAACAGCCAGAAGTTGACGGCGAACTGACCGTTGACCAGGGCCATGACCGCTTCGTACTTGCCACCCGGTTCGCCGGCTATGCCGGAGACCATCTTCCAGATGGTGAAAAAGGCGATGACGCAGATCAGGAGAATGCCGAGCTTGGCGGTCACTTCGAGGGAGCGCTTCATCTTGTCGTCCATCTCCTCCTTGTTCACCTTGAAGGCGAGGTAGTGGAACAGGATGATCACGGAGCAGCCGGTCATCATGGCGGAGGTGATGAAGTAGATCGGCATGTAGGGACCGTGCCAGAATTCGCGCCCCATCAGGAGTCCGAACACCGCGCCCAGGTTGCTGTGAGCGGCGATGCCGGCGATCGAGCCGCTGAAGCCGCAGATGACGGCGGGTTTGTGGATATTGAGGTTGAGGAATACGAACTCGGCGAACATGAACATCAGGTACACCCCGTAGAGGGTTCCCATCCACCAGATGTTGGAGGTGATGTTGGGAGAGATCACGTTGTAGATCGCCATCCGCCAGGGAATCTTGATCTCGAAGGCGATCACGAAGAACCCGGAGAGGATCGTCGCGATAGAAAGGAACACCGACCGTTTGGCGATCGGCATGAAATCCTGGACGCCAAACACGTGGCCGATCGATGAAACAAGGCAGAGTCCCGTGGAGGTAACCACGAAGAAGACGTAGGTAGAAATGAGGATTCCCCACGGCATCTCCCTGGTTACGTTGTAAAAATTCTCGTGCCCTTTGATCATTGCGTGTACCCCGGCTCCCGCCCCGACAGCGACGAGTAAGCCGGCGAGGAGCAGGAGCGCATAAAAACCCTTGCTTCCTGATTTAAGCCTTCCAATGACCATACTTTCTATGGCGTTCAAAGAAATGCTTGCGGTGTTGATACTGTTTGCCATGATTTCCTTTTTCCTTTCCTTCAGAATTTTTTGACTTCTTTGGTAAATGGTGCAGTGTCGAAATTATGAGGCGCGACCGGTACGCGCACCATCTTATGCGAGCACTGCCGATTAAACCTTAATTCAACTGCCACACCGGTTTCAGGGCGCATGGTACATTTGAAACGGCGGGATTTTCGTCGATGCGGGTCTTGTTCCACTTCGGTTTACTCTTGATCCAGCGCTCGATGACCTCGTGTACTTCTCCTTCCTGCTTCCATTGGATCCATATTCCCTCTGCATTGAGCGCCGTTTCGTATTGCGAGGGGTTGTCGCTGCAGATTACCCCATCTGTCTCGAGCTGTCGCAGCCAGGACGAGAGGTTCGGCTCGGTTTTCGGGTTCCATACCTGGAGGCTGATATTGTCTGCCGACTGGCTTTCCAGGTTGACCTCCACCAGAAAAAACACGCGCGACAACCCGGAGGGAGGCAGTGAGAGCGCTCCGTAATAGGGAACGGCAATTCGGGTCAAATGGTTTTGTCGATTTGTTTTCATGCCAGTCACTATTCCAATTAGCATGCCGGACTGTTGAAGTGCGAAAATAAAATGAAAAAATAGAATTAACTCAGTGTGTTACGAGCGTGGGGGTAGATGCTGGAGGGGGAGTGAGGGTGTTGCATTGCAACAGTTTAAGGAGAGAATGATTATTATGTTGTATATAGAAAACAGAATTAATTGATGCGCTGCAGTGAGTAAAGGCCTGAATTATTGAGGGTAAGGGGCGGATGCAACACCTGTTGCGCCGAGGGATGGACGTTGCAACGGCTGCAACGGTTGCAGATTAGTCGTCAAGGCAGAGACGTTTCATCCATCGCCACAGAGTGGTCCGGTCCACTCCGAGCTCACGTGCGACCTGTGATCGGTTCCCATTGTGTTGCATCATGAGGGCTGCCAAGGTTTCCTTGGTAAGGGAACTGTTAGAAGCCAGGGTGGGAGCAGCAGTTTCCTCCGGGCGGGGTTGTATTGAGAATGCCTCGGGAAGCTGGTCGACGCCGATTTCGCCGCCACGGCAGAGAATGACGGTCTGTTCCACGATATTAAGGAGTTCCCTGACGTTGCCCGGGTAGGAGTGGTTAAGCAGGAGTTGGAGTGCTTCTGAAGAGAAACCGCGGATTTTCTTGCCGTAGCGCTGATTGAACCGGTCAAGGGCAATGTCGATGAGGAGGGGGATGTCTTCGGTGCGTTCACGCAGGGGGGGAACCTTCAGGGTGACAACATTGATGCGGAACAGGAGGTCGCGACGAAACAAGCCTTCTTCAACCATGGCCTCCAGGTCCCGGTGGGTAGCGGTAACAAAACGAACATCGGCCTTGAGCTGATGTCTTCCTCCCAAAGGCTGGTACTCTTTGTTTTCCAGTACCCGAAGCAGTTTGACCTGTAGCGAAAGGGGGAGGTCCCCGATTTCATCAAGGAAAAGGGTTCCCCCCTGGGCGAGTTCCAGGCGACCGGGGCGATTTTCAACGGCACCGGTGTACGCTCCCCTTTTTACGCCGAATATTTCGGATTCGAGCAGCTGTTCGGGAAGGGCGCCACAGTTTACCACCACCAACGGCCCTTCCCGGCGCGGGCTGAGGTCGTGAATGGCGCGGGTGAAGAGCTCTTTGCCTGTGCCGCTATCCCCATTCAGAAGGACGGTTGCCTCACTGGCGGCGATGTCGGGAAGAATGTCGAAAAGGCGGCGCATTGCGGGATTGCGGCTCACGAGGTCGCGGAACGAATATTTTTCCTTGATTTCACGTTTCAGGATGTAAATCAATGAAAGATCCCTAAATGTTTCAACCCCGCCGATGGCCTGCCCATGCGCATTACGCAGCACTGAGGCGCTTATCGAGATGGGGACCTTTCTGTTATGCTTGTCGATAATGTCCACTTCCCGGTTGACCACTGCTTCTCCCGATTCGAGTGCTTCACGTATGGGGCATGTGGAAAAGCAGATACCGGTTCTGAACACTTCATGGCACTTGCGGCCAAGCGCCTCTTCAGCGGTGAAGCCGGTGATTTCCTGGGCTGCCCGATTGAACGAGGCTATCCGCATCTCCTCGTCAACGGTAAATACGCCGTCTGCAACACTGTCCAGACTAGTTGCAAGGTACTCGTAATAATTTGTCGATTTTTCCTTTCGCTCTTTCATAAAACCCCGTCCTTGCGTGGCAGCTACGAATGCGGACCGGCGCTGCTTCTCGGCTGTTCGGCACAAAAGCGCATCAATTCGGCGTGTTTCATTCAATGAGGTGTGTGGTGTGTGGCGGACCGTCTGCAAGGCATCCATTTTCCCAGGCAGCCGATGCAACGTCTTCCCGATGAATGATTCGACTCAATGAATTGCCGAATAGTCCATGCAACGTCTTCGAGTTATCTAATATATTACAATCGTTACAATCAAGCACTAATTATTTTCGGTAGTCATTCTGTATACTTTTGGTTTGACAAGATTGCCGTCAACGTTGTAAATTGTTGCAATTATTTTGCAACATAACAACAATAAATTGATATAAATTAATAAAATATTTTAAGGATGCAAAGGAGAACTGTATGGCCAAAACTAAAAACGTGGGGTACGTTTACAACCTTATCAGCCTCTCCGGGATTATTCTGGCCGTGGTTGCAGCAGGGGTCATTGCTGCGATAGTAGCATTGGAAGCCATCACAGGCTTTGAAAACCCTTACATTGGTATCCTTACCTATTTCATCCTGCCGACAATGCTGATCTTCGGGCTTCTTCTGGTCCCCCTTGGCATGTTACGGGTCAGGATGCAGCGGCAAGCGGCGGGCGAAGAGGATATTCCTCCGTATCCGCGCATTGACCTGAATGACTCGCACAAGCGTCACCTGTTTGTCTTTTTCATTGTTTCTTCCGTCGTGTTTGTACTGATCATCATGATTGCCACGATCAAGGGTTACGAGTTCACGGAGTCTACCACCTTCTGTGGCGAGCTTTGCCATGTTCCCATGCAACCCGAGCATACCGCCTGGAGCAATTCACCGCATGCCCACGTCCGCTGTGTGGAATGCCACGTAGGCCCCGGTGCAGCCTGGTACGTGAAGGCGAAAATTTCGGGGATGAGGCAGCTCTATGCTGTGGCGGCGCACGTCTACCCGACCCCGATCGAAACACCGATCGTGAATCTGCGTCCGGCGCGGGATACCTGTGAGCACTGCCACTGGCCACAGAAGTTTTACCCTGGCCGGCAAATTGTGTTTTTTCACTACGCCCCCAACGAGCAGAACACGCCACGTGAGATCAACATGATCCTCAAGATCGGCGTGACTCCCAAGGCCCCTGAGGATCGGGGAATCCATGGACATATCGATAAAGAAGTCTACTATGTGGCTCGTGATGAGAAACGACAAGATCTCCCTTACATCATGGTAAAGGAAAAAGACGGCAAGGTTATAGAGTATCTCGACACCGAGAAACCCATTACCAAGGCGGAGATTGCCAAGGGTGAGAAACGGCTTATGGATTGCATCGATTGTCACAACCGTCCTTCTCACATTTACCGGTCTCCAGGGCAGGAAATGGACGAAAGCTTTGCCTCCGGCCGGATTGATGCTTCCCTTCCTTTCATAAAGAAAGTGGCCGTTAATCTGCTCACCACGACCTACAAAAACCAGGAGGAAGCAAAAGCGGCGATCGCACGGGGTATAACCGACTATTATGCCGCCAACTACCCCAAACTGGCTCCCGTGAAAACGGCAGCCATAAAACAGGCGGTCGAGGACGTGCAGAAGATTTACGTCAGGAATTTTTTCCCGAAAATGAAGGTTGCCTGGAACACCTATCCGAACAATATCGGACACCTCTATTTCCCTGGTTGCTTCCGCTGCCACGACGGGAAGCACAAGTCAGCAGACGGTAAGGTGATCCCCAAAGACTGCAATCTTTGCCACTCTGTAATCGGTCAGAAGCAGGAGAATGTTGCTCCCGGCTCACTCGTCACAAAATTCACCCATCCGGTAGATATCGGCAATGAACTCTTCAAGACGAACTGTACCGAGTGCCACGGCGTTATGACTAAGGAAGAGCAGGGTAAAGGACATTAACACCAGCTACTAGACGGATCGAGTAAAAATCCCCCGGAAAAGTTTTTCTCCGGGGGATTTTTTTGCAGTGTTCCGAAATCAATAGTACTGTCGTGGCGAAGCTAAAGCTCTTCAATTACCTCATTGTCCTCCACCTCTTCTTCCGGTTCAAAATCCTCATCCATAACCCGTGAGAGGAATTTCAGGTTATCGGAAATCATTTTCATGATTTCCTTGCTCAATGCGTCAAACTCGTCCTTTTCTGCGACCATCTGTCAACCCCTTTTTGTTTTGATTCCGCGATGATAGAGATCATCGTATTTCTGTGCCGAATGATGCCATGAGAAATCGAGCCTCATGTCCCGCCTAACCATTGTTTCCCACTGCTCCTTGGCTCGCCAGACGCGGACGGCCCGGGTAAGGGCCTCCCAGAGCGCTGAGGAGGAGTAGGGACCGAAAGCAAACCCGGTCGGCTCCGAGCTGTCCCGCGGGTCATGGACCGTATCAGCCAGCCCTCCAGTCTTTCTGACCACAGGCACGGTGCCGTAGTGGAGAGCGATGAGCTGTCCCAGGCCGCATGGTTCAAAATGGGACGGCATGAGGAAGATGTCGCACCCGGCGTATATTTTGTGTGCGAGCGAGGCTTCGAAACCGAAATTGAACGAGATATTGTTTCCCTTTGAGCCAGAGGCCTGCTGCAAGAGTCGGACGTATTTTTCTTCGCCTGATCCAAGAATGACCAATTGCATCTCTTCAGCAGCAAGCCGGGGAAGCAGCTTCGCCACAAGATCGAGTCCCTTCTGTGCTGTCAGCCGCGAAACGATTCCCAGCAAAGGAGATGTTTCTGATTGTTTCATGCCGAGAATGCGTTGGAGTTCTTTCTTGTTGTCCTGTTTCCCCTCCGGAGTGCTAGCGGTATAAGGGGTTAACAGGTTCGTATCGGTTGCCGGGTCCCATTCGGTGTAATCCAGCCCGTTGAGGATTCCAGAGAGGTCGCTGCGGCGGGCTTTCAGGACACCGTCCAAGCCGCATCCCTGAACCGGTGTCTGGATTTCTGCACAGTACGTTTCGGAGACAGTGTTGACTAGGTCGGCGGATAGGAT
>Ga0306923_10006197_pt1 | contig 11761 bp, 10 predicted proteins | sample sta12Can44000108_FD_203841 | JGI IMG/M metagenome (GOLD analysis project Ga0306923, IMG submission 203841) | Lab enrichment of tropical soil microbial communities from Luquillo Experimental Forest, Puerto Rico - statanox.12C.anox.44.000.108 (v2)... | ecosystem: Environmental > Terrestrial >...
CAGGTAGTCGAGCGCGGTCGCGGCCACGGCGACCCAGACGGCCGTCCTCGGCAGCTCGTCGATCGCGCGCTCGAGATCCCGCACGTGGAAGCCGCGCAGCGCGTCGTGCAGCACCCATCCGGCGACCGCCAACAGGATGGGAGGCAGCGCCAGCACCGCGATCCGGCTCGCCTTCACGATCGGGGACTTCATCCCGCCTTTGGCCGAACGTCGACGCCCGGCGCGGGTACCGTCCCCGGATGCCGCTGCAGACACGGAGCGTGCGAGCCATCGCCGGCCGGGGCCACGAGGCTTCCGCCGGCCGCGACTTCACCTGGTTCGTCCAGGCTCCGGGCTCCGGATCCCCTTCGACGTCCTCTCGCGCGTTGCGCGGCGGGGCGCGGTGGAGGTAGGAGATCTCCATGAGCGAGCCTTGCGTGCAGGAGCGGTACGCGCCGCGAAACGCCTGCTTCGGCTGCGGCCCGGCGAACGAGAAGGGGCTCCGGATCCGGAGCTTCGCCCGCGGAGACGAGCTCGTCGCCGAATGGCGCGCCGAGAAGCACCACGAGGCCTTCGACGGGATGCTCTCGGGGGGGATCACCGGGACGCTGCTCGACTGCCACTCGAACTGGGCGGCGACGATGCACCTCATGCGCCGGGCCGGCGCCGACTCGCCCCCGTGCACGGTCACGTCGGAGTTCGCGGTGAAGCTCCTCCGCCCGACGCCGACCGACGGACCGATCCAGCTCTCGGCGCGCGTGGTCGAGTCGAGCGACGATCGCGCGGTGGTCGAGGCGACGCTCACCGCCGCGGGGAAGCTGCGCGCGACGTGCCGCGGGACGTTCGTGGCGGTGAGGGAGGGGCATCCGGCGTATCACCGGTGGTGATTCGCCGAGCCCGACCGCGACCGCGGCCTCGAGCCCGACCCTGCGATTCGGTCGGCTGCCGCCAGGGAGGCGTAGCGCGTGGCCGGTCCCGGTGGCTTCGGGCTCGACCCCGACCAACCCCTGCGCCCCGCAGCGCCCGCGGCTAGGTCGACGGCATGGGAACTCGCTCCGTTCGCGTGGAGAAGACGGGCCCCGTCACCACGGTCGTCCTCTCCCGCCCCGAGGTCCGCAACGCCGTCGACCGGGAAACCGCCGCCGCCCTGGTCGCCGCGTTCGACGCCTTCGAGCGAGATGACGAGGCGCGCGTCGCCGTGCTGTTCGGCGACGGCGGCACGTTCTGCTCGGGGTTCGACCTCAAGGCCCTCGCCGCGGGCAGGCCGAACGCGCTCGACGAGGCGGGGGACGGCCCGATGGGCCCGACCCGGCGGCTCCTGTCGAAGCCGGTGATCGCCGCGATCGCCGGCCACGCCGTCGCGGGCGGGCTCGAGCTCGCGCTCTGGTGCGATCTGCGCGTGGTGGAGGAGGACGCCGTGCTCGGCGTGTTCTGCCGCCGCTTCGGCGTGCCGCTCATCGACGGCGGTACGGTGCGTCTCCCGCGCCTGGTCGGACTAGGGCGCGCACTCGACCTCATCCTCACCGGCCGCCCCGTCCACGCCGACGAGGCCCTCCGCATCGGCCTCGCCGACCGCGTCGTGCCGCGCGGCTCCGCCCGCGACGAGGCAGAGCGGCTGGCGCGCGAGATCGCGGCGTTCCCCCAGGCCTGCCTCCGCGCGGACCGCGCCTCCGCCTACGCGGGCCTGGACCTCCCCCTCGACGAGGCGCTCCGGAGCGAGCACCGCCGCGGCGTCGCCGTGCTCGCAACGGAATCGCTCGTGGGGGCGCGGGCGTTCACTGCCGGCAAGGGGCGGCACGGGCAGTTCGAGGGCGGGTAGAGACGCCCGTGCGACCGACACCTGTGGTCACTCGTACTCGATGTCGCCCACGCGCACGTCGCCGGTCGCGCCAGGCAGCTCGTGGCACTTCGTCGATGCCGATGAGCCCGCGCAGGCGCCATCCGACCGCCGAGCGGCGCGCAACCGCGTTGAGGTTCTTCGCGATGCGGATCGCGAGCGCCTGCATCTCGCGAGACATCGAGGCCGCGTCCGCGGCCTCAATCAGCAGATGCAGGTGGTTCGTCTGGATCGAGTAATGGACGACGCGGAACCCCGTGCGTCCGAGCACGCCGCAGAGGGCTCGTTCGATGATCTCGTGCCGCCCGCGACCGCGCAGGCTCGGGAGGCCGTCGTCGCGGACCCGCAGCGTCACGTGCGCGGCATGGTGGCGCGTGATGCGGGGGCGCTTCTCGTGCGGGACTCCCGCGTCGGGCTTCTTTGGACGGCCCGCGCCGGGTCGGGCGCCGCCGTGGGTGAGCCGTTTCCGGAGCGGGAGGTCCTGCGCTGAGGTCGCGCATCTTGAATTCGGCGGGAGTCTACCCGAGCACCCTGATACGCCGACCTCGACCTCTGGCGAGGACGCGCCCCGCGCGGCATGGGATCCCCGTGCCCGTCTCCCTCCGCGATCTCCTCGGCCGCCCCGCCCCGCCCGGAACCCGGCCCGAGTCGACGCTGCCCTCGGAATCCCTGCCAAGCTCCGCGACCGAGGCCTTCGAGCGCGGAGTCTGTCGCTTCGACGCGGCCCGCTTCTTCGAGGCCCATGAGCTCTTCGAGCAGGTCTGGAGATCGCCAGAAACCGCTCCCGCCGATCGCCCGTTCTGGAAGGGCGTGACGCAGGTCGCGGTCGGCTTCTGCCACGTCCAGCGCGGCAACGCGCGCGGCGCGCTCGCGCTGCTGGAGCGCGCCGTCCGCCACCTCGACCCCTTCCCCTCGCCGCACCTCGGCGTCGACACGCGCGCGCTCGCAGACGCAGCGCGAAAGGTCGCCGAGGGGACCCGAGTCCGCGGCGTCGGCGCAGCGCGCGCTTTCCCGCCGTTCCCCCGCGCCCCGTAGGTGGCGCGAGCCCTCTTGCCCTCGCAACGCGCCGGAACGCGCTTAGGCGCCAGCCCGTCAACGCCCGGCGGACTTCCTCCGCGCGGCCTGCGCAGCCGTGCGGAGCCAGCCGCGGACGGCCTCGCGGGGCAGCTCGTCGACCGCGCGGAGCTTCAGGTGCTGCCCGGTCTTCCCCTCCCCTTCGAGGAGGCCCTCCGGATCCGCGAACGTGCCGGGAGCTCCCGGGAGGATGAGGTTCACGTGCGCCTTGAACCCCGCCAGCGCGCACACGGTCTCGCCTTCGATGGCGTAGAACGGCATCCCCCACTTGGTCGACGCGGTCGCGTCCGGGGCGGCCTCCTCGACCAGCGCCCGGAGCGCGTCGAGGACGGCCCTGAGCTGGGGCTGCTGCCTCGCGAAGAACGCGTCCACGGGAGCGCCGAAGTCGGCGCGGCGCGGGGCTGTGCGGCGCGGGACGGGCTCCCTGCCCGGCGCACGCTTCCGCGTCGGACGCTTTGTCCGGGGCGCGGACGGTTTCGACGGCGCAGCCTTCTTCTTCGGGCGGGAGGTCTTCATCGCTGGGCGATGATGTCACGATCTGAGCGCGCGACGTACGACCGCATCACCGTGCGACCCGTTACTGAGTGTCTCGACGTGACATGATGCTGCCGAGATGCTCGTACGGACCGGCATGTCGTCCACCGCCCGCCTCGCCGCGCTGATCACTGTCGCACTCACCGCTCAGGCCTGCCTCCCGACGTCGTGGACCGCGCCCGCCCTCCTTCACCCGCAGCGCCGCAGCATTGCGGCCGAGCCGGCCCTCGCACACCGAGACGTGACGTTCGAGAGCGAGGGCATCACGCTGAGCGGGTGGCTCTTCCCGGCCGCAGCCGCTCGGCGCGGCGTGACGGTCGTCTATCTCCACGGCATCGCGGACAACCGCGCGTCCGGCACGTGGATCGCCGAGCAGCTCGTCGTGCGCGGCTTCGACGTGCTCGCTTATGACAGCCGCGCGCACGGGGCGTCGGGCGGCGACGCCTGCACCTACGGGGTTCACGAGAAGCGTGATCTCGCCCGAGCCCTCGGCGCACTCGGCGTCGAGCGCGCTATCCTCGTCGGCGTCTCGCTCGGAGCGGCCGTCGCGATCCAGGAGGCAGCGGACGACCCCCGGGTGGCGGGGATCGTTTCCGTCGCGACGTTCTCGGATCTGCAGTCCATCGCGAGCGACCGCGCGCCTTGGTTCGCGACGCGCTGGGACGTCCGTGCCGCGTGCACGCGGGCAGGCGAGCTGGGCGGGTTCCGCCCCGAGGAGGCGAGCCCGGTCCGCTCCGCTGCGCACGTGCACGTCCCCGTCCTCATGGTGCACGGCGCCGCGGACCGCGAGACGCGGCCGGCGCATTCCGAACGGGTCTACGCCGCGCTCACCGGGCCGAAGCGCCTCCTGCTCGTCCCGGACGCCTCGCACTCCGACGCGCTCGGCAAGGCATGGCCCGAGGTCGCGGCGTGGATCGACGAGGTCGCGGCGTCACCTCGACGTCGTTAGCGCCCGACCGCCCTCGCCCCCCGCCGGAACGCCTCCTCGTTCACGGTGACCAGGTGCCGCTTCCCGTGAAGCGCGTGCTCCAATGCGGCGAGGAACGTCGCCTCCGGGAAGATCCCGGTCGCGGCCTGGAGCGCGCCGAGCGCGACCGTGTTCTTCACCCTGGGCTGCCCGAGCGCGAGCGCGATCTCCGCGCACGGTACGCCGACCGCGCGAACGCCGCGCGGCAGCGCCGGCGGCTCGCGCACGACCGCCGAGTCGTACACGACCACGCCGCCCGCCACGACGGCCGGCCCGAACTTCGCGAGGCTCGGCGCGTTGAAGGCGACGAGGACGTGGGGCGCGGGCACGTCGGGCGAGAGCACCTCGCCGTCGGCGAGCCGGACGTCGGCGTACGACGTCCCGCCGCGCGACTCGGGGCCGTAGCTCGGGATGTGCGTCGCGTCGAAGCCCTCGTTCACCGCGGCGCGCGCGAGGAGGAGCGCGGCGGTCTGCGCGCCGTCGCCGCCCGCCCCTGCGAGCTTCACGCCGATCTCGGGGCCGAAGAGCGCGCGCGGGAACCCGCTCGCGTGGCGGCGCGGCGGCTCCTCGGTCGCGCCGATCGCCGTGAGCACCGCGCCCGGCTCGAACGACGGCGTCGGGAAGCGTCCCCACCCCTCCCCGGGGGCGTCCTTCTTCACGCCGAGCGGGAACGCAGGGAGCATCTGCTCCTTCACCCAGCGCTCCGCCTCCTGCGGAGTGAGGCCGAGGTGCGTCGGGCACTCGGTGAGCACCTCGACGAACGAGAACCCGACGTTCTCCACCTGGAGGCGGAGCGCCTTCTCGATCGCCTTCGCGGCGCGGACGCGCTGCTTGGCGTCGAACAGCGCGACCCGCTCCACGTACACGGGCGCCTCGAGCTGCGCGATCAGCTCGGCCATCCGGAGCGGCCGGCCCATGTGCGCGTCGCGACCCCGCGGGCTGGTCGCGGTGCGCTGGCCGAGCAGCGTCGTGGGCGCGAGCTGGCCGCCCGTCATCCCGTAGACCGCGTTGTTCACGAACACGACGCTGAGGGGGATCCCGAGCGACGCGGAATGCATGATCTCGCCCAGGCCGATCGAGGCGAGATCGCCGTCGCCCTGGTACGAGACGACGACGCTCTCGGGGTTCGCGAGCTTGTGGCCGATCGCGACCGCTGGCGCGCGGCCGTGCGCGGCCTGCGTGTTCCCGACGTCCAGGTAGTGGTAGAGGAAGACCGCGCAGCCGACGGGGGAGATCGCGACGGTCCGGTCCTGGACGCCGAGCGCCTCGATCGCGTCGGCGAGGTACTTGTGGACCAGGCCGTGTCCGCACCCCGGGCAGTAGTGGGTGGACTGGAGGCGGAGCCCCTGCGCGTGGCCTCGCTCGAACCGACCGTAGAACGCGCTCACGCCCGCACCTCCTCCCTGGCCGCGACGCGCCGCACGGCCTCCGCGATCTCGCGCTGCGACGGCAGGATCCCGCCGAGCCGACGCACGTGCGAGATTCGCGTCCCCTCGATCCCGGCGTGCGAGAGCGCGAGCCGCAGCTCGTCCTCGAGCTGACCCTCGCTCGCCTCCACCACGACCACGTGGCGGGCGCGCCCGAGGAGCGGCCGGAGCGGATCGATCGGGAACGGCCAGAGCGTCTGCGGACGGAAGAGCCCGGCGCGGATCCCCTCGCCCCGGAGCGCCTCGACCGCGCCCTTCGCGAGCCGCGCCGGCATGTTCGCCGCGACGAGCAGCACGTCGGCGTCCTCGCAGCGGAACCGCTCGGCGCGCTGCTCCGCCCGGGCGATCGCCGCGTACTTCGCGAGGAGGCGCTGGTCGTGCAGCTCCTGGTCCCGTTCGGAGAGGTCGATCGAGGTGATCGCGTTGCCGCGGTGCGCCGCGTCGCCCGAGACCGCCCAGCTCGGGAGCCCCGGCCGGACGAGCGCGTCGGGCAGCGTGACTCGACCGGTCATCTGGCCGAGGTGGCCGTCGACGATCACGATGACCGGGTTCCGGTAGCGGAAGGCGAGCTCGAACGCGCGCATCGTGAGGTCGAGCATCTCCTGCGGCGACGCGGGCGCGAGGACGATGGCGTGGGTCGAGCCGTGGCCGAGGCCGCGGCAGACGAGCTTCACGTCCGACTGCTCCGGGCCGATGTTGCCGAGACCGGGGCCGGCGCGCATCACGTTCACGATGACGGCCGGCACCTCGGCGCCGATGAGGAACGAGATGCCCTCGAGCATGAGGCTGAACCCCGGCGACGACGTGAACGTCATCGTGGGCCGGCCGGCGCCGCCGCACCCGTACAGCATGTTCACGGTGGCGACCTCGCTCGGCGCCTGCAGGTAGCTGCCGCCGAGGTCGGGGAGGAGCGCCGCCATCAGCTCGGCCCCCTCCGTCGACGGGGTGATCGGGTAGCCGAAGAAGTGGCGGCAGCCGGCGAGGAGCGCGCCGATCGCCGCTGCGTGCGTCCCCTTCACCACGAGGGGCGGCGAGGCTCCGAGCGGGACGCGCTCGGCGGGGACATCGGCCGGGGATGGCGGTGGCCCCTGGGGCGCCGCGTCCGCGGCGGCGGCGACGTCCGGCGTCACGAGCCCGTACGGCTCGGGGCACGCGTCGATGCACAGGCCGCACGCGTTGCACCGCTCGAGATCGAGGACCACGGGGATGAGGCCGCTCGCGGGATGGAAGTCCATCCCTGCCGTGATGCAGCCCTTCGCGCACGCCTCGATGCAGCGGCCGCACCCCTTGCAGTAGGCCGGGCGAAGCACCGGTCTCGCCCGCGACTGGACATCGCTCATGTCGCCTCCGCGCCTCCGCCCCCCGGACCGCGATCGCGGCACTATGGCATCGACCGGGGGGGCGAGGCGAGGCCCCCCGGCGACAGGGCGCGCCCCGGGGGAGCCTCGACTCCCGGCAGGTCTCGGCCAGCGCGGCACTATCGCTTCACGCATAGCATCGTTCCTGCTAGAGCACGCTCGGATGGCGCCCCCTCGCTGGGATCGACCGGACGTCTTCGACCACCGCCTCCTCCTCGCGGATCCCGACGACTCCCACCGCGACCTGGTCGTGCCACGGCTCGAGGCGGTCCCCGGGCGCGAGCGGGAGGGGGAAGGCCGTCACCCGCGGTTCCAGGTGATCGTCGCGGCGGACGGGGAGGAGGCGCTCGCGCGCGGGACCGCCGAGCTCGGCGTCGCGGCCGTCGACCTCGTCCTGCCGCGCGTCGCCGGGCTCGAGGTCGTCCAGACGCTCCGGGCGCGCTACCCCGACCTGGCCCTCCTCGCCTTCTCGACCGTCGCGCCCGCCTCGGAGGCGGTGGCCGCGGTGATGGCCGGCGCGGACCACTTCCTCGAGTGGCGCGCGGACAGCGACGCGGACGAGCTCTTGCGCGCCGTGGAGATCGCGCTCGAGCGGCGACGGCTCACGCGCCTCATCGAGCACAAGGAGGCGGACGTCCAGGCGGCACGCGGTCAGCTCGCGGAGCTCACCGGTGCCCTCGAGCGGGCCGCGACCCTCGCGCGGCCGCTCGGGCCCGAGGACGTGCTCCCGTTCGACGAGGCCGCGCGCCGCTACCTCGCGGGCGCGGCGCGCGCGTTCGAGGGAGATCCCCATGGCCTCGCCGAGCGGCTCGGCGTCTCGTACTTCGCGCTCCGGCGGCTGCTCGCGAGGTACGGCGTCCCCGTCCCGAGGCGGCCGCGCGGGGGACGGCGCTGATGCCCCCGTGCACGTGAACGAGCCCGAGCCCGCGCCCGAAGGTCGGCACGGACTCTGGCACGGGCGCGTCCTGGAGGAGAGGGCCTCGTCCCCTCCGCCCCCGGCAGGCCGTTTGAACGCCCCCGTTCACCCCGTTAGGAGTGTCGGAGCACCAGCACTCCGAGAGACTCCATGAACTCGCACCAGCACGTCGACGTCGATCCGCAGGAGACGCGCGAGTGGCTCGACGCGCTCGAGGCGTTGCTCGAGCGCGAGGGCCCGGACCGGGCGCACTTCCTGATCGAGGAGCTGATCGGCCGCGCGCGCCGCGCCGGCGCGTACGTGCCCTTCTCCGCCACCACCGAGTACGTCAATACGATCCCGGTCGAGCAGCAGCCCCACTTCCCGGGCGACTTCGCGCTCGAGCAGCGGATCCGCCACTACGTCCGCTGGAACGCGATGGCGATGGTGGTCCGCGCGAACAAGCACACCAACGTCGGCGGCCACATCGCGAGCTTCGCCTCGGCCGCGACGCTCTACGACGTCGGCTACAACCACTTCTGGCACGCCTGGAGCGAGGATCGCGCCGGCGACCTCCTCTTCATCCAGGGCCACTCCTCACCCGGCGTGTACGCGCGCGCGTACCTGCTCGGGCTGCTCAGCGAGGAGCAGCTCGTGAACTTCCGCCAGGAGGTGGACGGCAAGGGGATCTCCTCCTACCCGCACCCCTGGCTCATGCCCGAGTTCTGGCAGTTCCCCACCGTGTCGATGGGGCTCGGTCCGATCATGTCGATCTACCAGGCGCGCTTCATGCGGTACCTGGCGGACCGCGGCGTCCTCGACACGACCGGCCGCAAGGTCTGGGCCCTCTGCGGCGACGGCGAGATGGACGAGCCCGAGTCGATGGGCGCGATCGGCGTCGCCGGGCGCGAGCGGCTCGACAACCTGATCTGGGTGGTGAACTGCAACCTGCAGCGGCTCGACGGCCCCGTGCGCGGCAACGGCAAGATCATCCAGGAGCTCGAGGGCGCGTTCCGCGGCGCCGGCTGGAACGTCATCAAGGTGATCTGGGGCCGCCACTGGGACCCGCTCCTCGCGAAGGACAAGGACGGGCTGCTGCGCCGCCGGATGATGGAGGTCGTCGACGGCGAATATCAGCTCTACAAGTCGCGCGACGGCGCCTTCGTCCGCGAGCACTTCTTCGACTCGCCCCAGCTGAAGGAGCTCGTCGCCGAGCTGTCCGACGACGACATCTGGCGGCTGAACCGCGGCGGCCACGATCCCTTCAAGATCTACGCTGCGTACGACGCGGCCGTGCGCCACGAGGGCGAGCCGACCGTCATCCTCGCCAAGACGATCAAGGGCTACGGCATGGGCGAGGCGGGCGAGGCGATGAACATCGCCCACCAGCAGAAGAAGATCCACGTGGACGCGATCCGCCGCTTCCGCGATCGGTTCGACCTCCCGGTGCCGGACGACAAGCTCGAGGAGGTTCCCTTCCTCAAGTTCGAGGAGGGCTCGAAGGAGCTCGAGTACCAGCGCGCGCGGCGGAAGGAGCTCGGCGGCGATCGCCCGCGCCGGCGGCGCAAGGCGGAGCCGCTCCAGATCCCGGAGCTCTCCGCGTTCGACCGGCTCCTCAAGAGCACGGAGGACCGCGAGATCTCGACCACGATGGCGCTCGTCCAGATGATGTCGATGATCGCGCGGGACAAGCAGATCGGGAGCCACCTCGTCCCGATCGTGCCGGACGAGGGGCGGACGTTCGGCATGGAGGGCATGTACCGGGCGCTCGGCATCTGGAGCCACGTCGGCCAGCTGTACACGCCCGAGGACGCGGGTCAGCTCGCGTTCTACCGCGAGGCGAAGAACGGCCAGGTGATCCAGGAGGGGATCACCGAGGCCGGCTCGATGGCGGAGTGGATGGCCGCCGCGGCGTCCTACTCGACGCACGGCGTCCAGATGATCCCCTTCTACATCTTCTACTCGATGTTCGGGTTCCAGCGCGTCGGCGACCTCGCCTGGGCGGCGGGCGACATGCGCTGCCGCGGCTTCCTCGTGGGCGGCACCTCGGGGCGGACGACCCTGAACGGCGAGGGGCTCCAGCACGAGGACGGCCACTCGCACCTGTTCGCCTCGGCGATCCCGAACTGCCGCGCGTACGACCCGACCTTCCAGTACGAGGTCGCGGTGATCGTGCACGAGGGCATGCGCCGCATGTTCGTGGAGCAGGAGGACGTCTACTACTACCTGACCGTCCTGAACGAGAACTACGTGCACCCCGGGATGCCGGAGGGCGTGGCGGGCGACCTCGTCCGCGGCATGTACCGGTTCCGCGCAGGGGCGAGGCCGGACGGGAAGACGCCGCGCGTCCAGCTCCTCGGGTCGGGGGCGATCTTCCGCGAGGTGATCTCCGCGGCCGACCTGCTGAAGAGCCACTGGGGCGTGGACTCCGACCTCTGGAGCTGCCCGAGCTTCACCGAGCTCGCCCGCGACGGCCGCGCGGTCGAGCGCGAGAACATGCTCCACCCCGACGCGCCGGCGAAGCGGTCGCACGTCGAGCGCTGCCTCGCCGAGACGCAGGGGCCGGCCGTCGCGGCGACCGACTACGTGCGCGCGTTCGCCGAGCAGATCCGGCCGTACGTCCACCGCCGCTACGTCGTGCTCGGGACCGACGGCTTCGGTCGCTCCGACACGCGCGAGAAGCTCCGGCGCTTCTTCGAGGTCGACCGGTTCCACGTCACGGTCGCGGCGCTCAAGGCGCTCGCCGACGAGGGCGCGGTGCCCGCGGCGCGCGTGGACGAGGCGATCCGGAAGTACGGGATCGACCCGGACCGCCCCGCGCCCTGGTTGGTCTAGCGAGAGGGTCATGCCCACCATCGAGGTGAAGGTCCCTTCCATCGGCGACTTCAAGGACGTCCCCATCATCGAGGTGCACGTCCACGCGGGCGACGAGGTCCACCCGGAGGACCCGCTCGTCACGCTCGAGTCCGAGAAGGCGACGATGGACGTCCCGTCGCCCGCGGCGGGGAAGGTCAGGGACCTGAAGGTCCGGGTCGGAGATCGCGTGAGCGAGGGGAGCGTCGTCGTCACGCTCGACTCCGACGACGCCGCCGCGACGCCGAAGCCGCCGGTGAAGGAGCAGGCCGCGCCCGCGCCGGCATCCGCGCGGCGGAACGGCCAGACCGCCGCCCCCGCGCAGCCGGCGTCCCCGGCGCCAGCGCCGGCGCCGTCCCGCCCCGGACCGGCGTCCCCCGCCGCGGCGGCGCGCGCGCCGGTCGAGGTCAAGGTGCCTTCGATCGGCGACTTCAAGGACGTCCCGGTCATCGACGTCCTCGTGAAGGCGGGCGATCGCGTCGAGGCGGACGCGCCGCTCGTCATCCTCGAATCCGAGAAGGCGACGATGGACGTGCCCTCGCCGGTCGCCGGGACGGTGCGGCGCGTGGCGGTGAACGTCAACGATCGCGTGAGCGAGGGAAGCCTGATCGCGGTCCTCGATTCCGCCGAGGAGGTGCGTCCCGCGCCGCGCGCGCCGGTCCCGGCCCCGCCCCCCCCCGCCGCACCGGCCGCGCCCGCCGCGGCTCGCCCGCCTCCCCCGCCCGCCGCCCCGGCGGCCGCCGCACCGCGCCCGTCCCCCACCGCCCGCGCGCGGGAGGGCGAGGAGCGGACGGCGGTCCCGCATGCGTCGCCGTCCGTTCGGAAGCTCGCGCGCGA
>Ga0306923_10006201_pt1 | contig 11758 bp, 13 predicted proteins | sample sta12Can44000108_FD_203841 | JGI IMG/M metagenome (GOLD analysis project Ga0306923, IMG submission 203841) | Lab enrichment of tropical soil microbial communities from Luquillo Experimental Forest, Puerto Rico - statanox.12C.anox.44.000.108 (v2)... | ecosystem: Environmental > Terrestrial >...
GCAGGTGACCAGCCCGCGGGACCCTCAGCGGTAGAGTTGTTGCTTAAGAACGTTGTTTATCATCCGGCATTAAATTGCGATTCCCCGGAGGTCCCGAAATGCAGCCTGTCCGGAGAGACGGGAGACGCAACGTGCTGTCTCCGCAACGCTCGGGAACCCAAAGGTCCGGAGAGACGGTGTTCGGGTCCGCGATGGCAGACGACCTGGTCGCGAGCGTTCAAGGTGCGGCACATCCAGGCCGGGTTTCTCATATCCGAATTCCGATGGGATTTTCCCGATTTCGGATGCAAGGCACCCGGTCCGAGGGGATCAACTGATCGAGGGGCAGGACCTTGATGCCATCCATGCCGAGGATTGCATGCAGCAGCGCAAAGCTGCTTACATTAACCATGCTCGGCAGAAGCCACGTGAGGGCGAAACAAGGTGGATTCTGGCAAGCGGGGTCGAAGGCCCGAAAGCGGAGGCAGCCCTTGTAGCTCAGATTGTGTCCAAACTGAACGGAGTCAATGGATCCTCAAAATCGAGAGAAAGGGGGGTTCCAATGGATCGCAGCAAAGAGATTGCAGGTTCCGCCAGGTTCGGCGATTCATTTCGGGAGATGGGGTTGAAGGCGAAGTGGAGTTGCACAGTTGCCGGCCTTGCCTTTCTGGCGGCATTCACCTGCGTGGCGCAGGACTTTCGCCCCGAGAAGGCAAATGTCATCGTCCCCGGGGTGAACTCCAAGCCGGACGCCAACGCGCAGATGGAGAGTCAGGAGAAATCGACCAAGCAACAGAAGTATGAAGCGGCCAATTCCGAACGAAAGAAACAGATCGCGGACGACAGCACAAAGCTGCTGAACATGGCGATTGCGCTGAAGGCCGAGGTGGATAAGACGACTAAGGACACGCTTTCGCTGAACGTGATCCGCAAGGCCGATGAGATCGAGAAGCTTGCTCGCAGCGTTAAAGAGAAGATGAAGCTCTCGGTCGGACCGGGTTAGTTTGGTGGAGGTTCTCATGAAGGCTAATTTCGTTGAAATGACCGACGAGGAGGCGTCAACGAGTGGAAGGCGACTCTTCACAAGAGCCTGCCGTTACTCGATCCCTTTTGTGATCGCAGCCGGAATGCTCGTGACCGTGTCAAGCGGGAAGAGCCAGGACGGACCACAGCCAGACCGTTCGATCATTCTTCCCGAGGCAAACCGCCCGCTCGATCCAAATGACCGGATGAAATTGCGCGAACAGAACACCAAGAAGCTGAATTACGATGCCGCAAATGCGGCACGGAAGCGACAACTTGACGATGAGACTGCCAAGCTGCTGATCCTGGCCAAAGACTTGAAAGCTCAGACTGACAATATCGGTACGAGTCCCCTGACACACAAGGCGCTGAAGGAGGCCGAGGTGATCGAGATGCTGGCGCGCGATGTGAAGGAGAAGATGAAGCTGAGTGTGGGTGGGAGCTAGAGATGGCTGGATGGGGCCCCGTATTTGCGCCGATTTGGAAGCTGCACCCGGTGATCTGGCCGGTGCTGGTGATGGCGATTTTTGCGGGCGCTCAGAATTTTCCTTCGCAGATCCCCGGCCAGGGACCTTCGCGGGAGCGGAATCCGTTTGCGCAGCCTCCCGGTTCTGATCCCCTGTACGAGGAGAGGCGGCTGAACGCACTCAATGCGGACCGGCACAAATCGCTGGTTTCTGATACCGAAAAACTGCTGCGCCTAGCCAAGCAACTGGATGAGCAGATCGCGTCCAATACTGCGGATGGGCTGACTCCCAAGGAATTGAAGGAAATCGCGGAAATTGAGAAGCTGGCACGCAACGTAAAGGAAAAGATGGCACGCTCTTACGGGGATGGAACACTGCTTAAGGAGCCGTCAAACCCGATGGTTCCGTGAGACGACGGTACTTGTGTGATTGCTAAAATTGGTTTGACATTTAGACCGATAGAAGAGTACTTGGAAAGAACCTAACTTGGAGTGAAAACGAATGGGACTTGCGGTTTCCAGCGCTCAGGCGCCACGGGCAGGGAACGCTTCCGGTGGCCTGGGTCCTCAAGAGCTGATTGAGATTTACCGGCTGATGTACTTGTCCCGCCGGTTGGACGACCGCGAAATACTCCTTAAGCGGCAGCAAAAGATCTTCTTTCAGATATCTGCGGCAGGTCATGAAGCGCTTCAGGTTGGAGCCGCGCTTGCCCTTCGATCGGGCTACGACTGGTTTTTCCCGTACTATCGCGATCGCGCTTTGTGCCTGGCACTGGGAGTTACCCCGACGGATATGTTTTTGCAGGCGGTGGGGGCGGCTGACGATCCTGCCAGCGGCGGACGCCAGATGCCCACCCATTGGAGCAGCCGAGACCTGCACATCGTGAGCACATCATCCTCGACAGCCACACAGGTGTTGCATGCAGTGGGATGCGCCGAGGCGGGGCGTTACTTCTCCCGCAATCCCGAAGCTGCCGCCAGAGGCAAAGGAGACTATCGCGAGTTCCGCGACGTGGCGTTTCACGGAGACGAGGTCGTTCTCACGTGTATTGGCGAAGGCTCAACTTCGCAGGGCGAGTTTTGGGAGGCGTTGAACACGGCCTCGAACCAAAAGCTGCCGGTGATCTTTTGCATCGAAGACAACGGCTACGCAATCAGCGTGCCGGTTGAGGTCAATACCCCGGGTGGAAGTATTTCGAAGCTCGTCGCGAATTTCCCGAATTTCCATTTTGCAGAGATCGACGGTACTGATCCGGAAGCATGCTTAAGGGCTTTCCAGGAAGCTGCCGAGCATTGCCGGGCGGGACGCGGGCCGGCCTTTATACATGGACATTGCATCCGGCTCTACTCGCATTCACTTTCCGATGATGACCGGCTCTATCGGTCAAAGGCAGAGCGCGAAACGGATGCAATGCGCGATCCGCTTGCCAAGTTGCAGATGCGCCTGCTGCGCGAAGGGATCCTCACCGCCGAACAGATCAATGCGCTCGAGCAGAAGGCCGAACACGAAGCCGCGGAAGCCGCGGAGAGGGCGCTGGCTGCTCCGCTGCCTTCGCTGTCGTCGATTTCGCGCCATGTTTATTCGGAGGAGCTGGACCCAACCCAGGCGTCGTTTGCGACTGAGATTGAGGAGCCTGCGGGTTCTCATCCCGGAAAGTCAGCCAGCGCCAAGGGAAGCGCGCCCCATACCATGGCCGACTTGATCAATGCCTGCTTGCATGATGAGATGCGTCGCGATCCGCGCATTGTCGTTTACGGGGAAGACGTGGCCGATGCGAGCCGCGCGGAGGCGCTGTCAGAGGTAAAGGGCAAAGGCGGCGTTTTCAAGCTTACTGCTGGTCTGCAGACGGAATTCGGATCTGAGCGCGTATTCAATTCGCCGCTTGCCGAGGCGAACATCGTGGGCCGAGCAGTGGGTTATGCAGTACGCGGGATGAAGCCGATTGTCGAAATCCAGTTCTTCGACTACATCTGGCCCGCAGTTCACCAGATCCGGAACGAGCTTTCCCTGATGCGGTGGCGTTCGAACGGCGCGTGGGCGGCGCATGCGGTGGTTCGCGTTCCGATCGGCGGATATCTTACGGGCGGCGCAATCTATCACTCGCAATCCGGCGAGAGCATCTTCACGCACATTCCGGGTTTAAGGGTGGTTTTCCCATCCAACGCTCTGGACGCCAATGGATTGCTTCGCACGTCGATTCGGTGCGACGATCCGGTGCTGTTCCTGGAGCACAAGCGGCTATATCGCGAGACGTACGGACGCGCGCCCTATCCCGGCCCGGATTTCGCAATTCCATTCGGCAAGGCCAAGATTGTGCGACCCGGTTCTCATATCACGCTGGTGACCTACGGAGCTGTCGTGCCGAGAGCGTTTCAGGCTGCGCAGACAGCGAGCCGCGAAAAGGGAATTGAGGTTGAGATTATCGATCTTCGTACTTTGAATCCGTACGACTGGGAGGCCATCGCAACCTCTGTTCGGAAGACGAGTCGGGTGATTGTTGCCCATGAGGACATGCTGAGTTGGGGTTACGGCGCCGAGATTGCCGCACGGATTGGCGACGAGCTGTTCGATGATCTCGATGCTCCCGTAAAGCGCATTGGCGCGATGGACACCTTTGTGGCGTACCAACCGGTGCTTGAGGACGCGATTCTGCCTCAGCCGGATACGATCCTCAAGGCGATTGTAGATTTGCGCGCGTATTGAGCATTTCGCGACGGGAAAGCTTGAGGCGGGCCAGAACCATGCCCGGATACAATACGGGGATGGGCACCGTACCAGCTCAACGCAGGCTTTGGCGCAAGGCGGAGACGACTGCATGAAGTTCTTCCGTCTTGTACGATACAGCCTACCTTATACGTTTCAGTGGGTGTTGGGCGTGCTGCTTCTGGCGGCTGTCGGCGTTCTCGATACCTTTCGAGTCCTGCTTCTGCAGCCCATATTTGACCAGGTGCTTCGGCCCGATGCTCCTGAAGGTCCCATCACACTTGGTTTGCCGCACAGCAGATGGCAATTCGATCTGAGGGCGATTATTCCGCAGTTCCTGCACATGCACAATGCGTGGACGTGTGTTGCCTTTGCTCTTGTGGTGGCGACGATTCTGAAGGGAATTTGCGATTACCTCGGGACTTATCTCGTGAATTATGCCGGGTTCGGCATGATTACAGATCTGCGTAACCATCTCTATGAAGTTACGCTTCGGCGTTCCACGAGCTTCTTTCACCGGCATGCAACGGGCACGATTCTATCTACTCTCATCAACGACGTCGATCGGGTGCAGATGGCAGTCAGTTCTGTCATCGGTGAGTTTCTTCAGCAGTTCTTTACTTTTCTTGTGGGCATCGTTTTCGTCATCCGGCTCGGAGGATATCTAAGCTGGGCGCTCGTTCTGTTTATTCCCGCTGTCATTACGTCTGCGCGCAAGATTGGACGAGAAGTGCGGACGCGCACTCGCTCGGGCCAGGATAAGCTTGCCGAGATCCAGAACATCCTTCACGAGACGGTTACCGGCAATCGAATTGTGAAGGCGTTCAATACTGAGATTTGGGAGATCCTGCGGTTCAAGACGGCTGCCACGCGCTTATTTCGAGCCAACCTGCGCAATGTGCGGATCCAGTCGATCAGTTCGCCGTTGATGGACACGATCGGCGCCATTGCGATCGCGCTGTTCCTTTTCATTGGCCGCAATGAAATCACACATGGCCGTATGACCATGGGGCTCTTTGGCGCGTTCATCATTCTGCTCTTCAAGCTTTACGATCCTGTCCGCAAGTTCGCATATTTCTACAACAGCTTTCAGCAGGCGATGGGCGCTTCGGCTTCTATCTTCAACTTCTTCGATGAAAAGGACGATGTGAAGGAGCGGCCGCATGCGACGGCGCTTCAGCGTTTCAACAAATCGATGAGGTTTGAAGATGTGGGGTTCTTTTATTCAACCGAGAAGGGAGAGAATCAGATACTTCACAACGTCAATCTCGATGTCCACAGCGGCGAAGTGATGGCGCTCGTCGGCCCAAGCGGGGCGGGAAAATCGACGCTCGTGAATCTGATTCCGCGTTTCTACGACGTGACTTCGGGCCGGATACTGATCGACGAGCATGACATTCGCGAATGCAGTCTCAGTTCGCTCAGGCGGCAGGTTGCGCAGGTGACGCAGGAGACGATTCTTTTTAACGACACGGTGCGGAACAACATCGCCTACGGCCAGCCCGACACAAAGCACGCTCTTGTTGAGGAAGCGGCACGGAACGCCCTGGCTCACGACTTCATCATGCGAATGCCACAGGGCTACGAAACGGTGATTGGCGAAAAGGGGTTTCGGCTCTCGGGCGGTGAGCGGCAGAGGCTGGCGATTGCGCGCGCCATTCTGAAGAATGCGCCGATTCTGATTCTCGACGAGGCAACGTCAGCACTTGATGCAGAGAGCGAATCTCTGGTGCAGGCTGCGCTGGCGAACCTGATGCAGGGCCGCACGGTGCTGGTGATTGCGCATCGGCTGGGCACCATTCGGAGGGCAAATCGGATTGCCGTGCTGGAGGGAGGGCGCATCACGGCGATCGGCACACACGACGAATTGCTGACGGAATCTCCGACCTATCAGAGGCTGTACCAACTGCAGTTCATGGACGTGCCGGATGCCGAAGATATGGACGCTGAAGCGGAAGCGCGCGCCCTCGATCAGCTTCTGCAGCCCACACTCTGGAACGAGGCAGAGGAATTGTAAGCATGCCAATTCATTCGATGACCGGTTATGCACGGACGCAGGTCCGGTTGAACGAGCAACTTGTCTATACACTGAGCGTGAAGAGCGTGAACCATCGATTCCTTGATCTCCAGCTGCGCCTGCCCGCGGGGCTTGATGCGCTGGAGATGGAGCTTCGGCGCGCGCTGAAGGAAAACCTGGTCCGTGGGCACGTTGAGTTGACGCTTTCCGTTGACCGTTCACTTCAACAGAAGGCCGGATATAACCGCGAACTGGTTTCGGGGTATCTCGATGCATTCAAGCAGGCGCGGGCGGAGTTTCAAATGAAGGGAGAACCTGACCTCAACGTCGCTTTGCGGATGCCTGGAGCACTTCAGGCCGAGGCGCGCAGCAACGGCGAAGAGGATCTGGCAGCGCTGTCAGAAAGCGCCATGCGCGAGATCGGGCCGCTGCTGGCCGAATTGAAGGTCATGCGCGCTCGCGAGGGCGAGGCCCTCGAGGCAAATTTGCGGGCTTGTCTCGATCGACTGGCAGAAGCTGTTGAGGGAGTGGCTGCGTTGCGGCCCGAAGTGGAGCAGCGATACCAGGAGCGGCTCACGCAGAGGCTGATTGCCGCCACAGGCAATGAATTCAACCGGCAGCGGCTTCTGGAAGAAGTTGCGGTGCTGGTGGATCACAGCGATATCTCAGAAGAAGTGGAACGGATGCATACGCACATCGGGCACTTCCGCGAGTTGCTGACGACAGGCGGAGAGGTCGGGAAGAAGCTCGACTTTCTGCTGCAGGAGATGAATCGCGAGGCGAATACGTTGCTTTCGAAGACGGGCGGGGTTGGAGGGAAGGGAACGCGGATCACCGAACTCGGACTTGCCATGAAGGCGGAGATTGAGAAGGCTCGCGAGCAGATCCAGAACGCGGAATAGGATTCAAATCCGTGCCGGAATTTCACCGGGCGACGAAAGGGACAACTGGAAAGGTGGCAGGAATCTTATTTATCATCTCGGCGCCATCGGGCTCCGGCAAGAGTACGTTGGTGAGCGAGCTGCGGAAGCAGGTAATCGGCGTCGATTTTTCCGTTTCATGGACGACACGGCCACCGCGGGGTTCAGAAGAGAACGGCCGCGAGTATCGTTTCACGACGCGCGAGGAGTTTGAGAGCATGGTGACCGCCGGAAAGTTCCTCGAGCACGCCGAGGTGTTTGGCAACTACTACGGTACCGCCCGCCAATCGCTTGAAGATGCGCGCCGCCTCGGCCACGATCTGCTGCTCGACATTGACGTGCAGGGAGCGGCGCAGGTTCGCAGGGCCATGCCCGAAGCAGTGAGCATCTTTGTCCTGCCGCCGACGCCCAAGGTTTTGCGCACGCGGCTGCGCAACAGATCGCGCGCAGAGGGCGTGGTGAACGAGGCGGAACTCTATCGGCGGTTGAGCGAGGCGAGCAAGGAAATTGAGAATTATCGCGATTACAGTTATATTCTCATCAACGACATCCTTGACCGGGCAGTAGCACAGCTCGAGGCCATCGTACTGGCAGAGCGTTTTTACCGGAACGCCGAGCCGATCGCGTACCGATCAAGCAGAGTGTTGGAAGTCGCGGCGGCTTGCCGGCAGTCTAACTCGCGGGAGCGACTTAAACCAGTGCTGGAAGCCTTTGGCATCGAAGGGGGCTCCGGCCAGCAACAACTTCCCTTTGGAGATGATGATCCCGATGACGATTGAGACCAATTTCGATTCGAACTACCGCAAGGTACTTGTGGCGGCCCGACGTGCACGTCAGATTCAAAGCGGCTCCGCAGCGCTCGTTTCCAGCCGTTCGACGAAAGCATGTCGCATTGCGCAGGATGAGATCGACGCGGGCAAGATTGCCTACGTAAAGAAGGACACCCCTGTTGTGCATCCGGCAGTCGAGGACCGCGGGATTCCGATACTGGCAAGCTAAGTTCTTTTCAATCTTCACGAGCGCAGGCGGTCCTTTCTCTGTGAGTTACTCAGGAGATAGGACCGTGCCGCTTCCCACGCTGCGCGTTTCTTCCTCTCGTTCTACAATTTCAGTATGCGTGTAACGGTCGGTGTTTCCGGCGGCATCGCCGCTTATAAGGCGGCGGAGCTGGTGCGCGCCCTGCAGCGGAGGGCCCTTGAAGTCCATGTAGTGATGACCGAATCCGCTACGCGATTTATTCAGCCGCTGACCTTTGCCGCGCTTACCGGCCACAAGGTGATCACGAGCCTCTGGGATGAGAACGACGCCTCGGCAGAGTCTGATTCGTCGATTGAACACATTGGCGAGGCGCAGTGGACAGAGGCGCTCGTTGTGGCGCCTGCGACCGCCAATATCCTTGCAAAGTTTGCGCACGGCATCTCCGATGATTTCCTGACCACGATGTATCTTGCGACCACGGCGCAGGTGCTTGTGGCGCCGGCGATGAACGTGAACATGTGGCAGCATCCGGCGACGCAGGCGAATCTCGATGTGCTGCGCCAGCGCGGTGTGCGCGTGATTGAGCCCGGAACCGGCGACCTGGCCTGCGGCATGATTGGCGCGGGACGCATGGCGGAGCCCGAGGCCATCGCCGAGATTGTGCTGAACTCGCTGGGCCGACGTCATGACCTGGCCGGTGAGACCGTGCTGGTTACGGCAGGCGGAACCCGCGAAGCGCTCGATCCGGTTCGCTACCTGGGCAACCGGTCAAGCGGCAAGATGGGCTACGCGCTTGCCGATGCTGCGCAAAGCCGCGGGGCGAAGGTGATTCTTGTGAGCGGGCCGACGGCGCTGCACCCTCCGGCGCGGTGCGAGGTTGTGCGCGTGACCACTGCCGATGAGATGCGCGGGGCTGTTCTGGATCGCATGGGCGAGGCAACGCTGGTGGTCAAGGCGGCTGCAGTTGCCGATTACAGGCCGGTGAATGTGTCGGAACAGAAGTTGAAGCGCACGGGGCCGATGACTCTTGAGCTTGCGCCGACGGAAGATATCCTGGCCGAAGTAGCGCGCCAGCGCAGGCCCGGACAGCTCATCGTCGGCTTTGCGGCAGAGACCGAGAACCTGACCGAGAATGGGCGCTCGAAACTGCTGCGCAAGGGTGCGGATGCAATCGTGGTGAATGACGTTTCGGGCGACAGCGTGGGAATTGACGCAGACCGCAACGCCGCCACGTTCCTGACCTCTTCCACTTCGATCGAGTTGCCCGAGATGTCGAAACGCAAGCTTGCCGACCGCATTCTGGATGAGATTGTTGCGCTGCGGCGTCCGCGGCCTCTCGTGTTTGAGGTCGATGACGAAACGCCGCAGGACAAGGTTTTAAGTCAGTCCACGCAAGCCGCGCCGCGGCGCAAGATCATCGTGGAGTAGGACTGCGTGGCGACTGTTCTCGACCCTGCAATTCGCGAAGCACTGGAAGCGCGCCTGCGCTTTTATCGTGATCTTGGCCTGACCGAGTTCTACCGGCGGCCAGTTGATCCGGCACAAGTTCACAGCGTCACAGAATCACAGGCATCCGCTTCGGGCGTCGAAAACGCGAGCGCCGCGGCGGTTGAGACTGTGGAAAGCACGATTGAAATCGCAACAGAAACTGCCCAGGAGATTCAAGCCATTCCTCCGCGTAAGCCTATCTCAACTCCTTCTCAGATCGCTGCTGCTATTCCCAATGCGGACCGGGCGTCCGCGCTCCGGATCATTCGCGAAGAGATTGGCGAATGCACACGCTGTGCTCTTCACAAAGGGCGCAACAAGCTGGTGTTTGCCGACGGCGATCCAAACGCCCGGCTCATGTTTGTCGGCGAAGGCCCCGGCGCCGACGAGGATGCGCAGGGACTTCCGTTTGTGGGCCGCGCCGGACAGTTGCTGAACAATATGATCGCGGCGATGGGACTGAAGCGCGAAGAAGTCTACATTGCCAATGTGGTGAAGTGCCGTCCGCCGAACAACCGGACGCCTGAGCCCGATGAAGCGAATACATGCTCGCCGTTCCTTTTCCGGCAGATCGATGTGGTGAAGCCGGAGATGCTTGTGGCGCTGGGCGCCACGGCGGCCACGTATTTGCTTGGCCAGCGGCAACCGCTTGCGGGCCTGCGCGGACGCGTGCACTCGTTCCGCGACACGAAACTGATTGTGACCTACCATCCTGCGTTTCTGCTTCGTGATCCCCGCCAGAAGAAGGAAGCCTGGGCGGACCTGCAGATTGCCATGCGCGAGCTTGGGCTGAAGGCGCCGAAGCGGGAGTAGGCGACTCGCTTTGGCGGCCCCCGCTCATGCGACCAAAGGCGTCGCATGAATTGATGCGGCGTGATTTCACAAGAGCTCTGGTCCTCAACCCCTCGGGTGATCTCAGCGGTGCTCACACACCGCCCACGCCAGGTGTTCCTTCACAAACCCTTCCTCCTTATCGATGGGCAGCCTCAGTTCGTGCGGTTGAGGGGCTGACGTAGCCGGCTGGTAAACTGGCTGCAGTCCCTGAGAAAGAGATATTGCCAGTGTCTTCAACCCAGGTAGTACCCAAGACAAACAATTCAGCACTCACGTTTCAGGAATTGCTGTTTCGCCTTCAAGGGTTTTGGGCGGAGCGCGGTTGCGTGTTACAGCAGCCTTATGACGTGGAAGTCGGCGCGGGCACGATGGCGCCGGAGACCTTTTTGCGCGTGCTCGGGCCGAAGCCGTATCGGGTCGGCTATGCGCAGCCTTCGCGTCGGCCCGCAGACGGGCGGTATGGCGAGAATCCAACCGGCTGTTCAAGCACACGCAATTTCAGCTGATATTGAAGCCGCCGCCAGTGAATGTGCAGGAGTTGTATCTCGCATCGCTGGAGGCCATCGGGATCGATCTCAGCAAGCACGACCTGAAGTTTGAAGAGGACAACTGGGAATGGCCCGCGGGCGGCGCATGGGGCGTGGGCTGGCAGGTGATGCTGGACGGGCTGGAGATTACGCAGTTCACCTACTTTCAGCAGTGCGGCGGCCTGGATCTGGATCCGATCTGCGCGGAATTGACGTACGGCATGGAGCGCATCGCGCAGTTCCTGCAGGATGTGGATTCGATCTACGACATCGTGTGGGCGCGCGATCCTGAGACGGGCACGACGGTGAAGTACGGCGAGGTTCGGTTCGCTGAGGAACTGCAGTTCTCCGTGTACAACTTTGAAGATGCGGATGTGACGAAGCTTTGGCAGCACTTCAACGAGTATGAGGCCGAGGCGAAGCAGTTGCTGGACAAAGCCAACGCGCTCCTGGCCGATGAGAATGCGAGTGCGTCGGAGAAGAAGAGATTTCCCCTGCTGCCTACGTATGAGCTGGCGCTGAAATGTTCAAACCTGTTCAACGTGCTCGACGCGCGCGGGGCGATCAGCGTGACGGAGCGAGTGGGCGTTATCGGACGTATTCGCGCGCTCGCTGTGGGCGTGGCGAAGGCGTATGCAGTGCAGGAGGCAGCGTAAAGGCAGTACTGAGCCGTTAACCGTCAGCTTTCAGCCTTTGGTCATCTGTATTTGAGCAACATTGATTCAATGAAAATGCTGCCATCCCCTGAAAGAAGCTGAACGCTGAGGGCTGAAAGCTGAAGGCTTAAGTGAAAGAGAGCTATGCCAAACTTTTTGCTTGAGA
>Ga0306923_10006205_pt1 | contig 11752 bp, 8 predicted proteins | sample sta12Can44000108_FD_203841 | JGI IMG/M metagenome (GOLD analysis project Ga0306923, IMG submission 203841) | Lab enrichment of tropical soil microbial communities from Luquillo Experimental Forest, Puerto Rico - statanox.12C.anox.44.000.108 (v2)... | ecosystem: Environmental > Terrestrial > Soil...
GACTTGCCCGGATTCTGGCGCGGCAGCTACGCCACTGTGCGCGCCGAGATGCGCGGGCGCTATCCGAAGCATCCGTGGCCGGACGATCCAGTCGCAGCCGCGCCGACCCGACGAGCGAAGCCGCGGAAATAACTAAATTGGTTCACTGCCGCCGCTTGTTCTTCCACGGTAGCCTAAGTTTTCTCTTCTGGTGCCGCTTCTGGAGCCGTACCCCCAGACCTCCACAACTAGAACGCGCTATTTCGAATGCCCAGGGCATTTGCCCACAAAATAGTGCGCAACAAAGGCGAATTTCAACTACCCCGTGTGCCGTCACCTTTCGCCTCGCTCGAATGAATCAATCAGATCAGAAATGTCGCCCCCAACATCGCCGCGAACGATTGGGGTGCCTCGACGGCGAGACGCACCAAGTCTTCAAACACGCCGGGGTCGTCAGATGGACGTCCGCGAAGCAGCAACTCTGCCTGCTTGCGCAAGGTCTCGTTGAGCTCGGACGCCGTTGCCGTCTCATTGGCCCACCGGGAGACAGCTTTGGGGGTCTCGAGCGGAAGCAAGCGCGCGCATTGGCCCACAAAGACCTTGGGATGGCACTTGGCCAGCCACTTGTAGTATCCAACGACACCGTCCTTGCCATTGCCAATGCTGCCGACGTAGCGGACCACCTCCAGCAGGAGCTGCTTGGTATCGCCGGAGATTCTATTCGGTGTGCCCTTTTTGCGGCCACCGAGCTTTCGGTGGCCGGGTTTAAAGCTACCGGAGCGCTGCGACGCGTCGCGGGCGCGCCCCGGTGCGCTGCCGCGATTGAACGGGTTGCCCATCTGGCTTTCCTCATTGTTATCTGGGCGGCGACTTTGTGCCGTCCGGGCACATTATAACCTAATGACAGGTTACAAATAAAGCGTCTCCCGACATCGATACTTTTGCTAGCTGGCCCGGCCTCGTTTGCGAGGCACGGTTTTAGCCAGTGCCCAGGAAAGGGCGTGTATCGACGTCCCCAGCTCCATCACGGTCCAGGTCTGGCCGGGGCCCCAGGTTTTTATGAAATCCATCAGCTCCGCCTGGCCCTGGCATATGGCGGCTTGGTTCGCGCCCGCATCGTGTTCTCGAGCCTTTGAATTAATCACGAGAAACACTGGGGCGGTGTTGCTAACGGCTAGGTCACCAGGCCTGGCTTGCTGCCGAGTGCGGTCGGCATTAACAAGAACGGGTCGGTTCTGGCTCAAAATGCGGGCGTGATGGCGTTCGAGATCCGGTTTCACGCGGCGCAGCACGGCGACTACGAGACCTTGTGGCCAACCGTCCCGCATCAGCCGCAGCCCGGTCATAAGGGCAAACGCCTCGTATCCGGTAAACCAGTTCTCTAGCCCACGCCCCGGCGCCTCCATGCCGGAAAAGGCGAAATTCGCCCGTTCCGGATCAGGGGAACGCTTGCTGCGACCAAGAGCCCGGTCGGTCTCAAGGAGCCGCCTGAGCCTGGTACGCATTGCTGAACTGGGCTTTGCCGACCCGGGCTCGAGCACGCGGGCGATCGCCTCCTCAACCTGGTTGCGTTTGAACATCTAGGAACGTCGATTGGGGTTTCAATTGGATGGGCAAGGTCGTTGCACTTGGGTCGTCGGTGTTGAGGGCGGCTTTCATATAACAATATGCATCAGCTGGGTGGCTATGAGTGATACGATTTCCTTGGGATTTATCGGCATTTCTGAAATTGACCGCAGTCTCCCCTAGGGAGCGCAGGAGAATTTTTAGTGCTTTGAACCAGCTCCTTTTTTCCAGCAAAATGTCCCACTTAAGTAAATTGGACTCGCATGCCGTGCTACTCGCGTGAACGAAATTCCGCAACTCAATGCTTTGAAACCCCCAGATCCGTGGGGCGCGGCAAGCTGCCGACGTGAGTAGTCAAAATTCGATCTGTACTTCGTTTCACGGCCTTTCCTCCGCACCGGGCGCTTATCCCCAAAGCTCTTTGCTTGCGAGTTCTGCGCCCTTCGCCAGCGCCTCAAGTTTGGCCCAAGCGATTTGCGGGTGGACGCGTCCACCCAAGCCGCAATCCGTGCCAGCGATGACGTTTTCGCGGCCGACCACCTGCCCATAACGCACGATGCGGTCGGCTACGACCTGCGGGTGCTCGACGATGTTGGTGGCGTGGCTGACCACGCCCGGAATGAGCAGCTTTCCCTCAGGCAGATTCGCTTCCTTCCATACGCGCCATTCGTGCTCGTGCCGGACATTGCCGGCTTCGACCGAGTAGGCGCCGGCATTGACGCTGAGCACGAGGTCGACAATGTCGGCAAGTGGAATATCAGTCGTGTGCGGGCCATGCCAACTGCCCCAGCAGATGTGATAGCGGATACGATCCTCCGGCAGGCCCTTCAAAGCGTGATTGAGCGCTTCGATGCGTATCTGTTCAAATTTTTTGAATTCGGCCAGCGGTGGCTCGGGATTGATCATGTCCCAGTTGTCGGGAAGGCTCGGGTCGTCGATCTGCAATACGATGCCGGCCTCGACAATCGCCTTGTATTCCTCGCGCATAGCGTCCGCCGAGGCGAACAGGAATTCTTCGTCGGTCTTGTAATAATAATCCTCGCCGCGCGCGAAGCTGCCAGGTCCAATCGAGCACATGAACCCTTCTATGGTGCCGGTCGCAGCGAGCGCGTTTTTCAGATTTGCTATATCGGCCTGAAGCGCTGCATGGCCGGTATACTTGATAGGCCCGGTACAGGCCGGCCGCCCCACTGGCCGTCGGGCGGCGCTGCCAAGCAGGCTGCCGGTCGAGTCTGGATCTTGATAGAACTCGCCGAATCTCTGCCAGTCGCGGCGGTTCGCGAACGAGGTCAGTGCCAGATCGGCAACGCTCGACTTGTGGTGTTTGGATTGTGCGCCAGAGGACACAGGCGAAAATCCGGACATGCGAGCGAACGCGTAATTCCACCACGCGCCATAATCGTACGAGCCAGCAACCGGCTTCCCAAACTCGCCGTCATCGGGAATGTCGATATCAAGCTCGCGTTGTCTGCCTACAACATCCGCGACCGCGCCAGCCAAGCATGCAGCATGGGCGGCATTGTCCTGACTTTCGCCGGCAGCACGGGCGCGGCCCATGGCAATTAGGTTTGCGGGTCGTGAGAGACTGCCGGCATGTGTGGTGAGAATCCTGCCCTTGCTGGATCTCATCCATCCTCCCTGTGACGCGAGCACCTGACGGTGCACTGTAGCGGACATTCACGCGCCTTTCGGTAAGGTCCGCTACCTGCCAAAGACGCGCAACACAACCGCTCATCGATGTTGCTTTTTACATGAGCTGGTAGAGGCGTAACAGGGGCGGTGGTCCGCGCGGCTTTAAAGACCGGTCCGCATGGCGGACTCAAGTCGGACATCGAGCTATGTCCGCGACATGCCTCTCAGTAGCCCAGGCCTTGCCACCCCTGCCAAAGTAAGGTCAGCGAAATTAAAAGCATCAAGAGATAGGCAATTCGATAAAATTGTTCGGTTGGCGTTTTGTGCACCAACCAGATGCCAAGAACATTGGTAGCGATAGCGAGTGGCAGCAGCGCCAAGGAGGTGGCAAGAGTTCGCGACGAAAACTGATCTAGGGCGAAATAGGGCGCGATCTTCATCAAGTTCATCAACGCAAAGAAAATGACGGTAGTACCAACTAACGTCAGCTTATCGAGGCGTTGCGGCAGGACGTGGATCTGATAGGGCGGCGCGCCAACCTGAATTAGCGTCGACATGAAACCTGCGAGAGTCCCCCAAAGAATTCCCATCGCCGCGTGTGGTCGATGCGCTTTCGCAGGCGTCCGACCAAGGAAGGTTCTAAATCGCGTTCCGAGGTACATGTGTAGCACAAAGCAGAGGCCGATTGCGCCTACGCTCAGCTCGATTGCAGCATTCGATACGTGGCTTGCCAGCAGCCAAGCAGCACCAATGCCGAGCACTGAGCCAGGCACCAAAACTTTCAAATTCGAGGCGCTCCAGTGGCGGCGGTAGGCCCACACCGAAATGGCATCCTGGCAGATGAGGATCGGTAGCAGAATGGCTGCGCCCTGCAATGGCGGCACGACTAAGGCAAGCAGCGGTGTCGAGATCATGCCGACTCCCGCAAAACCGCCCTTGCCGAGGCCAAGGAATGTAACAGCGGGAATAGCCAGAAGATAAAATAGCGGGTCGGTGATCACGGGAAGAATAAGACACGAACCGCAGGCAAGCGCCGTGACATAAGTCAAAGGTATGAGGCTCCGCCCGATCAGAGCGAATCTATTAGCCGAATGGGATCCGATCGCCATAAATGGAAGCGCACCGGATTGCATGATGCTATCGGCAAGCGGCTGAAAATCACCGGCCACCCCCTCGTATTTACAATTGCTTGTCGCCGCCAATGCTGCATGGCGATTATTGCGCCATCGCTTTGTTGCGTTCCGCCATGAGTTTTTGCTCGATCGTGGTGCGTAGTTCGCGCCGCAGAATCTTGCCGGCCGGGCTGAGCGGGAAGCGGTCGAGAATTTCCAGCCGCTCCGGCAGCTTGAATTTCGCGATCTCTTGCCGCAGCAGAAAATCGGTCAATTCCGCGAAATGGAACGTTTGACCGGTCTTGGGGATAACGAACGCGCAAGCGCGTTCGCCGTAGACCGGGTCCGGCATCGCTACCACGCAGACATTGTCCACCTTGGGATGCTGCAGGATCAGATTCTCGATCTCTTCGGCGCTGATCTTTTCTCCGCCTCGGTTGATCAGATCCTTCTTGCGGCCCAACGTGAAAATGTGTCGGTTTAATTTGCGCACCACGTCGCCGGTACGATAGAAGCCATCTTCGGTAAAGGCGGCGGCATTGGCCTCGGGCGCCCGGTAATAACCGCGGATGGTATAGGGCCCGCGGCAAATTAGTTCGCCGGACTCGCCGTCAGGCAGTTCGCGCCCAGCCTCGTCAACAACCTTGATTTCGTCATCAGGAGAAATGGGCGCGCCTGAGCTGTTGAGCAGAAGCTCCTCGTCGTCGTCGAGTCGAGTCAGGTTGAGCAAGCCTTCGCCGGTGCCGAAATCCTCCTGAATCTGACAGCCGAACTGCTCGCGCACGCGCCGTCGCAATGCCGGTGCCAGCCGCGCTCCGCCGTTGATGACGACCCGTAGCGAACCAAAATCGTACTTGTCGGGCGTGCATGCTTGCAACCAATTGACCACAAGTGGAACCGCTGCCGCAATGTGCGTGACGCGCTCGCGTTCAATTAACGGCATCACCACATCAGGCGAAGTGCTGGGCGCGATCACGGCGGTGCCGCCAAAAGCCAGCGTGGCCAGAATTCCGGGCGAAGCAAGCGTGTAGTTGTGCGCCAGAGGCAGTACCGCGAGGAAAACGGACTCATCGTCCAGACCCGCGACACGGCCGCTGAGCTTGCAATTGCACACATAGTCGTTGTGGGTGCGTGGAATGAGCTTGGGCAAACCGGTGGTGCCACCAGACAGCAGCATGAGGGCGACTTCAGCAGGATCTGGTCGGGTATTTGGCCTTGGGGCAGGCGTTTTGCGGGCGCGGCGCTCGCTTGCGAGCGGAAGCTGTCCCTTGAGCGGAGGCCCGGCGACGAAGACGTGTCTTAGTTGGTGCTGGAATTCGGCCTGTAGCTGTTGAGCGAGAATCCGGTAGTCGAAATCACGAACGATCGCGGGGATGAAATAGGCGGTGGCGCCGGAGTGGCCTATGAAATGGCGAATTTCGTTATGCCGGTGCGCCGGTAGCGCCAGAACCGGAATGACGCCGAGCGTCAGAAGCGCAAAGAACGTGGCGACGAACTCCGGAATATTGGGAAGGTGCAGGACCACGCGCTCGGGCGCCTGAAGTCCAAGCTCAACGAATCGGACGGCTAGCCGGTCGATTTCGGCCGCCAGTTGCAGATAGCTGATCCGGCGACCCTGAAACACAAGAGCCGTCTTGTCGCCATACCGCCGCACGGACTGGTCCAACATCTCTCTGAGAGTGGTGTCCTCCCAGTAGCCTTTTTGGCGATACTGCGCCGCAAACTCCGGCGGCCATGGAACGCAGCCTTCTAACATGAGCCGCTCCGTGCCCTCTAAATCTTATCGCCGCGCGACCGAGCGTTGTTGACTTTGGTCAAGCGCCGGCTGCTAGCGGATGGCCACAGCGAACGAATAGCGATCCGATCGACCGAGTAAATTTTTTGGGGTCGGCGCCGCTCAATAGCGTTCTGGATCGAACTGGGCGTTCGCGATTATGCTTTGAGCGCCGCTAGCACGTCGGCGAATTTGTCGCTTACTTTGGCCAGAAGCTCGGAGCTGGCGCGCGCCACCGGCGGAAAGTCCTTAAGTCGCTCAAATGGCCGGCAAGCGTCGATCACAGCGCGGGAATTTGTGGAACTAGTTCGATCGAAAATGGGGTCGAGCGGACCGCTCCAGGCCCGGCGGATGAAGTCGATATCTTGGGCGGGATCACATCGCGTGCAGATTGCCCATAGCACGTCGAACGCGTCGGTGGGATCGACGTCGTTGTCGACCACCACGACGAAGCGGCCGAGATAGGATCCCGACTGGCAGCTCGCCGCCAGCATCCCGGCCTGGCGCGCGTGCCCAGGATAGGACTGTTGGATTGCGATAACGTTGAACAGACGAGCGCCGCCGAACTCGTGACACCACACGCCGCTAACGCCGGAAAGACCAGCGCGCTCAACCTCATCCCAGATCATGCCGGCCTTTATGACGCATTTGCTGAAGGAAAAGTCAGACGGCGGCCGCATCGGTGAAGCGACAGACAGGATCGGGTCGTCACGGAAATAGACGCGTCTGACCTGCATGACCGGCTGTTCGGTCGGCGAACTGGCGTAATACCCGGTGAACTCCCCGAATGGCCCTTCCTTGGCTACGACCCCGTCGATCATTTCGCCTTCCAGAACGATCTCCGCATCGGCCGGCATCGGCAGGCCGTGCAGCTCACTCAGCACCACGTTATAAGGCGAGCCGCGATGACCGGCAGCGTAGTCATATTCCGAGACGCCGAACCTGAGCTCGTTACCGCCGGCGAGAAACAGCAGCGGATCGTGACCGCAGCTGATCAGCATTGGACAGGACTTGCCAGAGCGGAAATATTTTTCACGGATCTGGCGGCCGTGCTTACCCGGCGATATCCATACATTGACGTGATTGCGATCCTGCACCATCGATCGGTAGGTCGCCGCGTTGATCCAGTCTCCCTCTGGGTCGCGCATGATGACAAGATCGTCGGTGCCGATGTAGCGGCCGCCGTCAAGCTCGTGCAACCGCGGCACCGGAAATTTCAATAGATCGACTTGCTCGTCGCGATCGACATTCTGCAGCACCGGCCCGTTGCGCACGACGCTTGGCGGGATTGGCCGGTGAATCTTCATGCGATCGCGATAGGCGCGCACGACATCAAGCGGATGCTGCGGGACCGGGAAACCGAGCGCGATCGCCAGTCGTTTCGAGGAGTTGGTGGCGCCGGAGAACAGCCGCATCCCCTGCGGATAATCGGGAACATCTTCGAACAGTACGGCGGGCGGCTCGGGCCTAGCGTGGTTGACGATTTCGGTAAGTGCCCCAATCTCGAGATCCCAGTTGGCGCCGTTAATCTGCAATAATTCGTCGGCAGCCCGCGTTCGTTCGATGAATTCACGCAGGTCCGCGTGGGCGCGATCGTAGACGTTGTAGCTTCGAGGCTTTGCGGGATCGAGCACGCGTACTTTCCCCCTCCCAACCGATGACGGTCCTGGCCAATGATGCGGCTATCCGCATTGGTTTTTTGGGAAGGCGCATTGACCTAAATCAAATAGAATCCCAAACAGTTGCGGGCAATCGAGGAGGCAGCGTTTGCGTTAGATCAAGGCGGTGGCGGCTCGAAAGTCTATTTTTCACCTGCGTGTTCGAGCAGAGCCGATGAGCGAGCCGGAACGAGCAGCGGGTTTCGAGATCCTGGACCGCCAGGACTTTTCAGACGCGACTTATTCGCTGGTCATCCGCCATCCACGGATGGCCAAAGCGGCACGACCGGGCCAGTTTGTCATTGTCATGTTGCACGGGGCCAGCGAGCGAATTCCGCTGACAATTGCGGATTTCAATCGCCAGGCGGGCACGATCACGCTCGTCATCCAGGCGGTCGGCAAGACAACCAAAGAAATGCAACAAACCTGCAGAGCGGGAAGTTTGCTTCATGCACTGGTCGGCCCGATGGGCATGCCGAGCGCGCTGACGGGGCGACGCAAGGTAGTGTGCGTCGGCGGAGGGCTCGGCGTCGCACCGATCTTTCCCCAGGCGCGCGGCTTCAAGGAGAACGGCGCGTACGTCATCGGCATTGTCGGGTTTCGCACCAAGAAACTGATCTTCTGGCAGGAAAAATTCCAGGCTTGCTGCGACGAATTGATTCTGTGCACCGACGACGGTTCGGCCGGCATCAAGGGTTTCGTCAGCGACGGAATCAAACTCGCCATCGACCGGCATCGCGACATCGACGAAGTTATCGCCATCGGTCCCCCGGTGATGATGCGGGCTTGCGCCGAGACGACCCGGCCGCGCGCGATCAAGACCGTCGTGAGTCTCAACCCCATCATGGTCGACGGCACCGGAATGTGTGGCGGCTGCCGCGTCAAAGTCGGCGGTGCGGTCAAATTCGCCTGCGTCGACGGTCCCGATTTCGACGGCCACCAGGTCGATTTCCACGACTTGGTGATGCGGTTGGGTCGTTACGCCGTGCAGGAGAAGGCGGCCGTGCAGCGATGGTCGGAAAACTGCCGCATGAAAGAGCCGGATTTCTCGCTCGACGTATTCGAGACGCCCGATCCGTTTGAACAGGTGCTGGGCGGCTAGATCGAGATCCTTCATGGCGAAAAAGCGAACCATACGGACCATTCCGCAGCAGCGCACCGCAGTGCGCGAGCAGGAGCCTGCACAGCGGGTGCGCAATTTTGCCGAGGTGAATTGCGGCTACACACTCGAGCAGGCGCTCAACGAAGCGGATCGTTGCCTGTTGTGCCCGGAGGCGCCTTGCGTCGCGGGCTGTCCGGTCAGCATCGATATTCCCAACTTCATTCAGAAAATCGGCGAAAAGAATTATCGCGGCGCCTACGACGTAATCACCGATACCAATCTGCTGGCCGCCGTGTGCGGGCGGGTCTGTCCGCAGGAAACCCAGTGCGAAGGCGTCTGCGTTGTCGGCGATTCGCTCGAACCGGTGGCAATCGGCCGGCTTGAGCGCTTTATTGGCGATCTGGCCATCGCCGAAGGCTGGACCAACATTCCCTACATCGAACTGAACGGCTTGCAGGTCGGCGTCGTCGGTTCGGGTCCCGCCGGCATGGCCTGCGCTGCTGACATGGCGAAAGCCGGCTGCAATGTCACGGTCTATGAGGCCTTCCACGAGGCCGGCGGCGTGTTGAAATACGGCATTCCTGAATTTCGCCTGCCCAACAACGTGGTCGATGCCGAGATCGGCAAACTGCTCAAGCTCGGCGTCAAATTCGAGTGCAACACGCTGGTCGGACGCCTGTTCACCATCGAGCAGATGATTTCCGAAATGGGCTATGACGCAGTGTTCATCGGCGTTGGCGCCGGCTACCCGAGCTTCATGGGCATTCCAGGCGAATCCCTCAACGGCGTGCTGTCGGCCAATGAATTGCTCACCCGCTGCAATTTGATGCATGCCGGCGATTTCCCCAAGCACGACACGCCGCTGCAGCTCGGGCGCCGCGTGGCCGTGATCGGCGCCGGCAACACGGCGATGGATGCGATGCGTGTCTCGCTGCGGCTGGGCGCCGAACAGGTTCACTGCATCTATCGGCGCACGAAGGCCGAGGCTCCGGCGCGTGCCGAGGAGCTGCATCACGCCGAGGAAGAAGGCATTGCATTCCATTGGCTGACTAGCCCGGTCGAATTGCTCGACGACGGCCGCGGCGGCGTGCGCGGCATGCGCTGCATCCGCATGGAGCTTGGCGAACCCGACGATTCGGGACGGCGCCGGCCGCTGCCGTTGGAGGGCAGTGAGTTCGAATTCGATTGCGACACCGTGGTGTATGCCATCGGGACCAATGCCAATCCGATTCTCGGGCAAACCTCGAAGCTCAAGCTCAAGAAGCGTGGCTATATCGAGGTCGACGAAAATCTCGCGACCTCGATCATGGGCGTTTTCGCGGGCGGCGACATCGTCACCGGTGCCGCGACCGTCATCGAAGCAATGGGCGCGGGCCGCAAGGCGGCGCGCAGCATGAAACGCTATCTCGGTCTGCGCGATAGCGATGTGGTCTACCGGCCCGAACGGATCGGCAGCGAGCATACGCTGTTCGGCATCGATCTCGGCGAACGCAACTACGCGCGGCTGCGGGAGGTCAGGGTCTGATCCTGTGCCGCCGCGCGCGTGAAGGCGACAAGAGGCGCAAAGGGAAATGAACGACGCTGCCACTCTTGAAAAGCCAAGCGGAGATGTCACGCAGTTGCCGCGCGCCAAGCGGCCCGTGCGTACCGTCGAGCTGCCCGAGTCCATCATCGAAGTCGTCAGCGATTCCGGCGAAGGCGCGCAGCGCTGCGGTCAATCGCTCGGTTCCGTCGCCGCCAAGTCGGGCAACGGCGTGTGGACGGTTGAGATTATTCCCGCGGAAATTCAGCCGCCGGCGCGCAGCGTCGCCGGAGCCAGCGGCAATCGCGTGCGCATCGGCTCCCGCCCGGTCACCAATGGCGGCGACGAGGCCGATCTGGTGGTCGCCTTCAACGAGCAGGTGCTGCTCGGGCGCGTGCGCGCGGGCGAGCTCAAGCCCGGCTGCATCATTCTCTTGGAAAGCATGTGGCGCAATGATCGCAATCCGAGCGTGGTCGCTTCCTACGTCGCGACCCGCGACAAGCTCCTGGAGGCGGGCTACCGGGTCTACGAAATTCCGATGGAGCAGGAATGCCGCAAGCTGGTCTCCGACCCGCGCCGCGGCAAGAACATGTTCGTGCTCGGCATGCTCTGCAGCATCTACAGCCTCGATCTCGAGCTGGCGCGCGGGCAGATCGCTCTTACCTTCGGCAAGAAGGACCAGAAAGTCATCGAGGCCAATATCGGCCTGCTGGAGGCTGGCTGGCATTGGGCAGATGCCAATCTCGACTTCCGTTATTGGATACCGCCGGCGCACGTCGCGCAGCCGCAGCTGGTGGTCAACGGTAATACCGCGCTGGCGCTTGGCGTCCTCGCTTCCGGCATGGAAATCTGCGCGATGTATCCGATCACTCCGGCCACCTCGGTATCGCACTATCTCAGCGACGTGTTCGAGCGCGTTGGCGGCCTGGTGCACCAGGCGGAGGACGAAATCGCGGCTTGCGCCTTCGCCGTCGGCGCCTCCTATGCCGGCAAATGCACGGCCACCGTGACTTCGGGCCCCGGCTATTCGCTCAAGCAGGAGGCAATCGGGCTAGCGGTCATGGCGGAGATCCCGATGGTGGTAATCAATGTGCAGCGCGGCGGTCCCTCGACCGGCCAGCCGACCAAAGGCGAGCAGGGCGACCTGCTGACCGCCATCTACGGCAGCCATGGCGACGCGCCCAAGGTCGTGATGGCGGCGAGCAGCATTGAGGACTGCTTCTACTCAGTGATCACTGCCCGCAAGATCGCGGAAACCTTCAATATGGTGGTAGTGCTGCTGTCGGATGCCAATCTGGCGACCGGACAGCAACCGTTCCCGCGGCCGAAATTCAGCGAGGGCTGGCTCGCTCCGCCGATCGATCAAAGCGCGGTCGCCGAGGGTAGCAAGCCCTACGATTGGGATCG